>OFHG01000379.1_pt1 | contig 18420 bp, 18 predicted proteins | sample 1521931 | NCBI WGS metagenome assembly OFHG01 (sample SAMEA2468438, study PRJEB22500) | soil metagenome | biome: Glassland; feature: Farmland; material: Clay | place: Australia | collected 2013-01-31 | depth 0.55 m
ACCAAAGCTAATCTCGTTGATGTAATCTACGAGTGTGTCGGTTCGTCGAAGCGCGATGCCTGCGCGGTCGGCGAGTCGGGTACGGCGGCGCCGTGCTCGGGCTCGTGCGCCAGGTCGCCGTCGGGACGGTTTCCCTGCGGGCCGGTGTCGTGGTAGGAGGCGTGGTGACAGTCCTCTGCGGCCTCGCCTGCATCGTCGTGATGCCGGAGACGCGCTGCCGGCCGCGACCGCGATCGGGTCCGAGGCCGGGAACGACTCGGCGCCGGCCTCATCCAGGCCGGCCGATGGTGGTTCATCGCGCATGTAGCCGCCCAGCACGGCGCGGAACGCCTCCGGCGCCCGGGCCAGCGGGATCCGGTCCTGCGGGCGTTTCGGCCCGGCGATCGACGGGACCACGCCGGACAGATCCAGGTCCAGGACCCGGGAGTACTCGGGCTGGTGACCCGGATCGTGCCACAGGCCCTGTTCCTTCGCGTACGCCTCGGTCAGCGCGACCTGCTCAGGCGGGCGGCCGGTGAGCCGAAGGTAGTCCAGGGTGACCTCGTCGATGGGGAAGATCGCGCTGGTGCAGCCGTACTCCGGGCTCATGTTGCCGATCGTGGCCCGGTTGGCCACCGGCACGCTGGCCACGCCCGGGCCGGTGAACTCCACCATCGTGCCGACCACGCCGACCGAGCGGAGCAGCTCGGCGATGGTCAGCACCAGGTCGGTGGCCGTGGCCCCCTCCGGCAGCGTCCCCGAGAGGCGGACCCCGATCACCTTGGGCATCAGCATGGACAGCGGCTGGCCCAGCATGGCCGCCTCGGCCTCGATCCCGCCGACCCCCCAGCCGAGCACGCCCAGCCCGTTGACCATCGGGGTGTGCGAGTCGGTGCCGACCAGGGTGTCGCAGAACGCGACGCCGTCCTCGGCGAACACCACCCTGGCCAGGTGCTCCAGGTTGGCCTGGTGGCAGATTCCGGTGCCCGGCGGGACGACCCGCAGCCCGGCCAGTGCCTGCTGCCCCCAGCGCAGGAACGCATACCGCTCGGCGTTGCGCCGGTACTCCAGCTCGATGTTGCGCTCCAGGGCGTCCGGGCGGCCGAAGTAGTCGGCGATCACCGAGTGGTCGATGATCAGCTCGGCCGGGCGCAGCGGGTTCACCTTGCCCGGGTCGCCGCCGAGCGCGGCCATCGCCTCCCGCATCGCGGCCAGGTCGACCAGGCACGGCACGCCGGTGAAGTCCTGCATGAGCACCCGGGCCGGCGTGAACTGGATCTCCTGGGATGGCTCGGCGGCCGGGTCCCACCTCGCCAGCGCCTCGATCTGAGCGGCGGTGACCAGGTGCCCGTCCTGGTTGCGCAGCAGGTTTTCCAGCAGGACCTTCAGGCAGAACGGAAGCCGCGCGGAACCGTCGACCGCGCCGGTCCGCCAGATCCGGTAGCTGGTCCCATCGACGGTGAGAGTGCCGGCCGCGCCGAAGCTGCCGGCGTGGGCTGGCGTGCTCACCGCCCTGCCCCGCCCGGCCCGGCTTCCTGCCCGGCGTCCCCGGGGAGGTCCAGGCCGTCCAGGCTCAGCACGTCGGCGCGCAGCCCGACGGCGAGCCGGTTCCAGCCGTTGATCGCCACGATCGCGAACGTCAGCGCGGCGATCTCGGCCGGGGTGAACTCCTTCTCGACCGCCGCATACTCCTCATCGGGCGCCCCGGTGCGCGGCAGTTCGGTCAGGGTCTCGCACCAGGCCAAGGCGGCCCGCTCCCGCGCCGTGTAGTACGGCGCCTCCCGCCAGGCCGCCACGGTGTCCAGCCGGGTCTGATGCTCGCCGCTGGCCCGGGCGTCCCGGTTGTGCATCGCCAGGCAGTAGGTGCAGCCGTTGATCTGTGAGGCCCGGATCTTGACCAGCTCGAGCAGGCCCGGCTCCAGGCCGCCGGACCGGACCGCGCGCTCCAGCCCCGCCATGGCTTCCGCGCCGGCGGGGAACTCCTTGTGGTAGTCGACCCGCATCGCCCTCGCTCCTCCTTCCCGCGCGTGCCGGCGCGCTCCGCCGGGGCCGGCACCGGGCGCTGCGTTCTGTCTCCAGGTTTCCTGACGCCAGCCGGGGTCTACGGTTGCTGGCATGGCGGGCGGCCGTCCCGGTGACGCCAGGAGCGCAGCACCCGGCCCAGCGGGTCGTACCGCTGGTCGGCGGAGCGTTCTTTCATCGGGATGATCGCGTTGTCGGTGATCTTGATGCCGGCCGGGCAGACCTCGGTGCAGCACTTGGTGATGTTGCACAGGCCCAGCCCTTGCTGGTCGCGCAGCGCGCCGCGCCGGTCCCCGGTGTCCAGCGGGTGCATGTCCAGCTCGGCGTGGCGGATGAAGTACCGCGGCCCGGCGTAGGCCGGCTTGTGCTGCTCGTGGTCGCGGATCACGTGGCACACGTCCTGGCACAGCCAGCACTCGATGCACTTGCGGAACTCCTGGCTGCGGTCGATGTCGGCTTGGGCCATCCGGTACTCGCCGGGCTCCAGACCGTCCGGTGGGGCGACCGACGGCACGTGCAGCGCCCAGTCGTAGTTGGCCGACACGTCGGTGACCAGGTCGCGGATGACCGGGAAGGTGCGCAGCGGGGTGATCGTGATCGGGCCCTCGGGCAGCGAGGACAGCCGGGTCATGCACAGCAGCTTCGGGCGGCCGTTGATCTCGGCGCTGCACGAGCCGCACTTGCCGGCCTTGCAGTTCCACCGGATCGCCAGGTCATTCGCCTGGGTGGCCTGCAGCCGGTGCAGCACGTCCAGCACCACCTCACCCTCACCCGCGCCGACCGTGTAATCGGTCAGGGCGCCGCCGGCCTTGTCGCCGCGCCAGACCCGTAGTTGCCGTGCCGCGGCCGCCTCCGGCGCGTCCCTGGCTGCCTGGCTGGCCACGGCCCGCTGGTTCCCCGCGGCTTCTCGGCCAGCACCCGCAGCCTGCTGGCCGGCTGGGGCTTCCTGGCTGCCCTCTCCGGGCTGCGTCATCGCCGCCTCCATCGTCAGAACACCCGCGGGTCGTGGATGACGCCGCTGGCCACCAGCCGCACGTACAGGTCGGTCAGCGCCACCCAGACCAGGGACAGCCAGGCGAAGTTGCCGTGGTAGGGGTTCAGCCGGGACACCAGCGTCCACACCCGGTACCGGACGGGGTGCTTGGAGAAGTGGTTGATCCGGCCGCCGACCGCGTGCCGGCAGGCGTGGCAGGACAGCGAGTACAGCCACAGCAGCGCCGCGTTGATCACCAGGACCACCGAGCCCACACCGATCCCGATGTGGCCCCCGAAATCGAACGCGGCGATCGCGTCCCAGGTCAGGATCACGTTGAACACCAGCGCGGCGTAGAAGAAGTACCGGTGCAGGTTCTGGCCCAGCAGCGGGAACCTGGTCTCGCCGGTGTAGCGGCGGTGTGGCTCGGGGACCGCGCAGGCGGGCGGGGACAGCCACCACGACCGGTAGTAGGCCTTGCGGTAGTAGTAGCAGGTGAGCCGGAACCCGAGCGGGAAGATCAGGATGATCACCGCCGGGGTGACGATCCACCAGGTGCCGAACCAGCTCAGGTGCGGCACGTCTGCCGAGCCCGGCACCGCCCCGCAGTGCAACGACAGGCACGGCGAGTAGAACGGCGAGATATAGGGTGCCGCGTAGTAGTCGCGGTTCGCGATCGCCGCGTAGGTCGCGTAGGCGATGAACGCCAGCAGCACGGCGAAGGTGACCGCCGGGTATGCCCACCACCGGTCGGTGCGCAGCGTCCGGGCGCCGACCGACGCCCGGCCCGGTGACCTGACACCGGCCGTTTTCGCTCCCGGAACGGTCACGTCATCACCTTTTCGCCCCGGGCCAGGGCCACAACCCCGAACTACGCATGCACGTCTCGGCTTCGGCAAGCAGGGCCGATGCGCCTGGGTGCTCGGCCAGCAGGTCACATCGCCACTGGGCGGCGCTGCGGCCCTCGGCGGAAGCCTGTATCGCCCGCGCCGCGACCGCTTTCACGTGCGGGCCGCAGGCTGCGCTTTCCAGCCAGTCGCGCAGTGCCGGGTCGCTGACGGCCGGCATGGCGGCCCAGCCCAGGTCATCATGCACCCCGGATCCACCTCCGTATTCGAGGGTCTGTGCACGGCCCAGGTCGATGGTCTCTCCCGGAGCCTGCAGGTTCCTTGCAAGCCCGAGGACCGACGATTGGTGAAGTGCCATGGACTGGAGGTGACACGGATGAGCGCAGAGCAGCAGCACCTGGGCTCTGGCCCGGTGCTGGCCGGCGGCGCGGGCGATGACCTGGAGCTTGACCGGGAGGAGTGGGCGGCGGTCTGCCCGCGGGAGATCACCGCGGAGCAGTGGCGGCGGTTCGAGGGGTACATGCTGGAGATCTTCACGGCCATGGGCATGCCCGCCGGGACCGTGTCCACCGCCGACACGCCGCGCCGGTTCCTGCGGGCGGTATTCGACGCGACCAGCGGGTATGAGGGCGATGAGAAGCTGGTGACCGCGTTCCCGACCGAGTGCCATGGCGGCCCGGACTGCCGGATCAGCCAGGTGGTGGAGGGGCCGATCCCGTTCTTCGCCCTCTGCGAGCACCACACCCTGCCGTTCTTCGGCAAGGCCTACGCCGGTTACATCGCGCACGAGCCGGCCGCGGGGACATCGCCCGGCCCGGGCTGGTCGCCGGGCGGGAACTGCTCCCCGGTCGGACCGGACCGGCCGAACTGCTCACCGTGCGCCGGCACGGGTCCTACCTGTTCCTGCGGTACGCGATGCGCGGCACCCGGCCCGCAGCGGAACCCAGCGGCGGCTGACAATTCCGGCCCCGGGACCGCGGATTCCGGGCGCCCTTGGCGGCGCGGCCCTGCTGCAAGGAAGCTGCAGGCTCCCGGCGCGACCATGAACCAGGAAACCAAGGCGCGCAGGAACATCAAAGGGGAGGCGCCATGGCGAGCATCGCGATCAACGGCCTGGGCCGGATCGGCCGCGCGGCGCTCAAGATCCTCCAGGAGGCTGACGGTGCCGAGGTGGTCGCGGTCAACGACCTGATCCCGCCGGACAACCTGGCCTACCTGCTGCGCTACGACACCGTCTACGGCCGCTGGCACACCACCGTCACCGCGGACGGTGACGCCCTTACCGTCGGCGGCCGGAAGATCCCGGTACTCGCCAGGCGCGACCCGGCGGAGCTGCCGTGGCGAGATCTCGGCGCGGACCTGGTGCTCGAATGCACCGGCGCGTTCCGCCGCGAGGAGGACCTGAGAAAGCACCTGGCCGCCGGGGCACGGCGGGTGATCTTGTCCGCGCCCGCGCGCACCGAGACTGTGGCGACCGTGGTGCACGGCGTGAACCGGGCGCCACAAAAGGAGCAGGTGATCTCGTGTGCGAGCTGTACCACTAACTGCATCACCCCGGTCGCCGAGGTGCTGGACCGCCGGTTCGGCATCCGGCAGGCGATCATGACCACGGTCCACGCCTACACCTCCTCCCAGCAGCTCATCGACGGGCCGGCCAAGGACTTCCGGCGCGGCCGGGCCGGCGCGGCGAACATGGTGCCGGCGTCAACCGGCGCCGCGCTCGCCACGACAAGAGCGCTGGCCGCCCTGGCCGGGAAGTGCGACGGAGTCGCGCTCCGGGTACCGGTCCCGGTCGGGTCCATTGCCGATGCCACCGCCGTCACCGCCCGGCCGGTCACCCCCGAGGAGGTCAACGCCGCGTTCCGGGACGAGGCAGCCGGCGACCGGTACCGGGGAATTCTCGGGGTCGCCGACGACCCGGTCGTCTCCGCCGACATCATCGGCGACCCGCGCGCCTCGGTGGTGGACACGGCGATGACCCGGGTCGTGGACGGAACCCTGGTCAAGGTCATGAGCTGGTACGACAACGAGTGGGGGTTCACCTGCCAGATGATCCGCGAGGCGTTCACCGCCCTGGGCCTGCCAGCGGCCGATCTGAGCCAGGCCCGGCCGTGAAGGTCAGGGAGATCATGACCACGAAGGTGGTGACCGTCACCCCGGATACCCCGGTCCAGCTCATCGCGGGGCTGCTGCGGGACAACCGGATCAGCGGCGTTCCTGTGGTGGACTCCGGCGGCGCGGTGATCGGGCTGGTCAGCGAGTACGACCTGCTCGCCCGCGAGGGGGAGACTGCGGGCGAGGTGATGACCAGCTCGGTGATCACCGTCAGCGAGGACACCGACGTGGACGACGTCCGGCACCTGCTGGTCGAGCGGCGCATCCGGCGGGTGCCGGTGATCAGCGGGCAGCGGCTGGCCGGGATCGTCAGCCGCGGCGACGTGGTGGCGCTGCTGACCACCGAGTGGGCGTGCCAGGTGTGCGGCGAGCCCGTCCGCGGCCAGCACCCGCCGGCCAAGTGCCCGAAGTGCCACGCCGGCTCCGGCCGGTTCGTCCTGCAGGACGCCTGCCCCGGGGACTGAAGGAGGAGGCACGCGGACATGACCGACCCGGCCGGCACGGACCTGACCGGCACGCACCTGACCGGCACGCACCTGACCGGCGAGGACCCGGCTGTGCTGCGGGAGTACTACCGGCGGATGGCCCTGATCCGCGCCTTCGAGCTGCGCGCGGCCGAGATGTACACCCGCGCCAAGATCGGCGGCTACTGCCATCTCAACCTCGGCGAGGAAGCCACCGTGGCCGGCCTGACCGCTGCGCTGCGCGAGGAGGACTACCTGTTCGCCACCTACCGCGAGCACGGGTACGCGCTGGCCCGCGGTGCCGACCCCGGCCGGGTGATGGCCGAGCTGTTCGGCCGCGAAGCCGGGCTGTCGGGCGGCCGGGGCGGGTCGATGCACCTGTTCGACCCCCAGATCCGCCTGATGGGCGGGTACGGCATCGTGGGCGGCCAGATCCCGCTGGCGACCGGCGCGGCGTTTGCCCTCGCCTACCGCGGCGGCCCCGCACCGGACGCGCCCGCCGTGATGTGCCTGCTCGGCGACGCCACCACCAACATCGGCGCGTTCCACGAGTCGCTGAACCTGGCCGCGCTGTGGCACCTGCCGGTCGTGTACGTGGTCGTCAACAACCAGCTGGGCATGGGTACCCCGGTCGAGGCAGCCGCGGCCGAGCCGGAACTGTGGAAGCGGGGCCGCCCCTACCGAGTGCCCGGGCAGCGGGGGGATGGCAAGTGCGTGCTCGCGGTCCGCGATGCTGCCCGCGCGGCCCTCGACCGTGCCCGCATGGAGCGCCAGCCCACGCTGCTGGAAACGGTCAGCTACCGGCTGCGCGGCCACTCGGTGGTCGACCCCGCCCGGTACCGGACGGCCGAGGAAACCGAGCGGCTGCGCCGGGAAGACCCGCTGCCCGCCTTCCGGCACCGCCTCATCGCCGCCGGGGTCCTCGACGAGGAGACCGCCGCCGAGATCGACTCCGAGGCGGACAAGGCGGTCGCCGCGGCCGTGGACTTCGCCGACGCCAGCCCGGCCCCCGACGTCGCCACCCTGTTCGACCACGTGTACGCCACCCCGGCCGCCAGCATGTACCGCGGGCTGCCCGGCGACCCGGTCACCGGGGGAGGGCCGGCATGACGGTGATCAGCTACCGGCAGGCCCTGCACGACACGCTCCGCGCCGAGCTGCAGCGGGACGAGGACGTGTTCCTGATCGGCGAGGAGATCGGCGTGTTCGAGGGCTCGTACAAGATCACCGCCGGGCTGCTGGAAGAGTTCGGGCCCCACCGGGTCCGGGACACGCCGATCTGCGAGGAGGGGTTCACCGGCGTCGCGATCGGGGCGGCGATGATGGGGCTGCGTCCGGTGGTGGAGATCATGACGATCAACTTCAGCATGCTGGCCATCGACCAGATCGTCAGCAACGCGGCCAAGCTGCGGTCACTGTCCGGCGGCCAGGTCAGCGTGCCCCTGGTGATCCGCACCCCGGGCGGCGGCGGCCAGCAGCTGTCGGCCACCCACTCACAGAACCTCGAGGTCTGGTACGCCCACGTGCCCGGGCTGAAGGTTCTCGCCCCGGCCACCCCCGCCGACGCCAAGGGCCTGCTGGCCGCGGCCATCCGCGACGACGACCCCGTCCTCGTGCTGGAGAACCTGGCCCTGTACAACACGAAGGGCGAGGTGCCCGACGGGGAACAGGTCGCCGAGATCGGCCGCGCCGCGGTGCTGAAGCCCGGGCGTGACCTGACGGTCGTCGGCTACTCCCGGGCCGCGGTGATCGCGCTCGACGTCGCCCGGCGCCTGGAAGACGACGGGATCTCCGCCGAGGTGGTCGACCTGCGCAGCCTCCGGCCGCTGGACCGGGACACCATCTGCGCCTCGGTGCGCAAGACGAGCCGCGCGGTGATCGTCGAGGACGACTGGCTCAGCTATGGCATCGGTGCCGAGATCGCCGCGACGATCCAGGAGGGCGCCTTCGACTACCTCGACGCCCCGATCCGGCGGGTCGCGGCCGCCGAGGTGCCGCTGCCATACGCCAAGCCGCTGGAGCTCACGGCCCTGCCCGACGCCGGGGTGATCACCCGGGTCATCCGCGAGACCCTCGGGGGGACCTGATGCCCGAAGTGCTCATGCCCCGGCTGTCGGACACCATGGAGGAGGGCGTCCTCAGCCAGTGGGTCAAGCACGAAGGCGACCCGGTCCGCAAGGGCGACGTGCTGGCGGTGATCGAGACCGACAAGGCCGCCATGGACATGGAGGCCTACGACGAGGGCGTGCTCACCCGCATCCTGGTCGCCGAGGGTACATCGGTCCCCATCGGCACTCCGATCGCCGTCATCGGCCAGGCCGCCGCCGCAGCCACCGCGTCACCGCCGGTACCCGCTCCCGGTCAGGCAGGACGAGCGGTGGTTCCACCACCCCCAGCACCCGCACCGCCCGCCGTCGCACCGCCCGCCGGGCGGCTGCCCTCGTCTCCGCTGGCCCGCAGGCTCGCCCGCGAGCGCGGGATCGACCTGAGCACCGTCTCCGGCAGCGGCCCCGGCGGCCGTGTCGTCCGCGCCGACATCGAAAACGCCGCCCGCGAGCGGGACGGCGCCCAGCCAGTACCCCTTCGGGAGGCGGCACCCACCGGGCCGGCGCGGCCCGCGCCCGGCGGCCCCCCAGCCGCGCCTACCACGGCCGTGCTCCCGTCACCTGCCCCCTCTGTCGCGGCGCCAGCCCCGGCGGCGGACGCCGAGGAGATCCCGCTGACCACGGTGCGCCGCCTTACCGCGCAGCGGCTCGCCGCCAGCGCCCGCGAGGCCCCGCACTTCTACCTCACCGTCGTGGCCGCCACCGACGACCTGCTCGCCTTCCGCGCCCGGGCCAACCAGCGGCACGGCGCGGACGTCAAGATCACCGTCACCGACCTGCTCACCCGGGCCTGCGCCAGGGCGCTGGCCGACTGCCCCGAGGTCAACGTCTCCTGGGACGAGACCCGCATCCTGCGGCACCGCCACATCAACATCGGCATCGCCGTCGCCATCGACGACGGGCTCATCGTCCCGGTCATCCGCGACGCCGACCGCAAGACCCTCACCGAGATCGCCCGTGAGGCACACGACCTGACCGCCCGGGCACGGGCCCGCAAGCTCACCCCGGACGAGCTTTCCGGGGGCACCTTCACTATCAGCAACCTCGGCATGTACGGGATCCGCCAGTTCACCGCGGTCATCAACCCGCCGCAGGCCGCCATCCTCGCCGTCGGCGAAGCCGTTCGCCAGCCCGTCGTGCGCGGCGACCAGGTCACCATCGCCGCCACCATGACGCTGACCCTGTCCATCGACCACCGGGCCGTCGACGGCGCCACCGCGGCCGGCTTCCTCACCCGCCTGCAGGAGGCGATCGAGCAGCCGCTAGACATCGTGCTCTGAGATCAGCACGGAATGTTTTAACAAGTAGACTTGTTTAAAACTAGCAGTGTAGTAACAAGAGGAGGTGCCTGATGACCGTCACGTATGAAGGCGCCGCCGAGCAGGTCCGGCAGGTCGTCCACCATCACGCGGTGCTGCGCCGGGGCCTGGAACGGCGGGCCGGGGCACTGTGCGAGGCAGCGGAGAACGGCGTCCGGTTCCATCCGCAGATGAGGATGCTCCGGGAGTACCTGACCGGCGAGATCCTGCCCCACGCCCAGGCGGAGGAACGCACGCTCTACCCGGCGGCGGCCACCCGGGCCCGCGGCAGCGGGCGCCTCACGCTGACCGCCGAGCACCGCGAACTGTGCCCACCTCGCCGGTCGGCTTCAGCCCGGCACGGACGGCACCGAGGCCGCCGCAGTCTCGGAACAGATCGCGACGTTGTTCGCCGGGCACGTGGCCAAGGAGAACGACCTGCTGCTGCCCGCACTCGCCGGCTCCGGCGCGGACCTGGCCGCCCTGCTCGCGGACATGCATCACGCGCAGGCTGTGGCGCAAGCGTGATGCCTGGCGGCGTGGCTCACCTTGGTGTTCCTCGCCGCCCGGCAGCCGCGCGGCACATCCGCGGCCGTGAATGCCAGACCGCGTGAGGAGGAACCAGCCGCAACCGTGACGCAGCTTCCTCCTGACGCCAGGCCAGCGGATAAGGCAGCGGCCTAGTCCGGCAAGGCGCCGCCGGAGTGCACCTGCGCCAGCATGGCAGCGACCGGGAGGGCACGCGGGATGTCACGGAGGCGCTGGTAGATGCCAGTTGCACGATCACCTGGAGGTGTGATGACAGACTCTGTTGCCAGGCTGCGGACAGCAGGAGTGTCGGTCTGGCTGGATGACCTCAGCCGGGAACGGCTGACGACCGGCAGCCTCGCCGCGCTTCGCGACCGGGGTGTGTCGGGGGTGACGACCAACCCGACGATCTTCGCGAGGGCGATCAGCGACAGCGACGCCTACGCGGGCCAGGTCCGCGACCTGAAACTGCGCCGGGCGCCGGTGGACCAGGCGCTGCGGGAGCTGACCACGTCCGACGTGCGTCAGGCCTGCGACGTGCTGCGCCCGGTGTATGAGGCAACCGATGGCGTGGACGGCCGGGTATCGATCGAGGTGGATCCGCGGATCGCCCACGACACCGAACGGACGATCGCTGAGGCCCGCGCGCTGTGGTGGCTGGTGGACCGGCCCAACCTGTTCGTCAAGATCCCGGCCGCCAGACAGGGCCTGCCGGCGATCACCGCCTGCCTGGCCGGCGGCATCAGCGTCAACGTCACGCTGATCTTCTCCCTGGTCCGTTACGGCGAGGTGATCGAGGCGTTCCTGGCCGGCCTGGAAGCCGCTCGCGCCGCCGGGCGAGATCTGTCCGGCATCGCCTCGGTGGCCTCGTTCTTCGTGTCCCGGGTGGACACCGAAGTCGACCGGCGGCTGGACAAGCTCGGTACCGACCACGCGGGCGCGCTGCGCGGCAAGGCGGCGATCGCCAACGCCCGGCTCGCCTACCAGCGTTACGAGCAGGCCATCGCGACCGGACGGTGGATGTCGCTGGAACAGGCGGGCGCCCGGCCGCAGCGCCCGCTGTGGGCCTCCACCAGCGTCAAGGACCCCGCCTACGACGACACCCGGTACGTCACCGGCCTGGTCGCCCCCGGTGTGATCAACACCATGCCCGAGGCCACGCTCAACGCGGTCTCCGGCCACGGGAAGATCCCCGCCGACGGCATCCACGGCACGTACCAGCAGTCACAGGCAGTCCTCGACGACCTCGCCGCGCTCGGCATCGACTACGGCGACGTTGTGCAGGTCCTGGAAGACCAGGGCGTGACCACGTTCGACGCGAGCTGGGACCACCTCGGCCAGCGGCTCGCCATCGCCCTCGGCACACAACAAGAGGAGTGACACGATGCCAGCGCCAGACACCTTCGTGATCGCTGGCGGCGGCCTGGCCGGATCGTGCTAGCCGCCGAGGAGGACATCCGCCCCTACGAACGGCCGCCGCTGTCCAAGCAGTACCTGCAGGGCAAGACCAGCCGCGAGGAAATCTTCGTGCACTCCCCAGACTGGTACGACGCCAACCGCGTCGAGCTGCTGCTCGGCACGGCGGTCACCGGAATCGACTCCGGGCACCGCGAGGTGACGCTGTCCGACGGCGGGCACCTGGCCTACGGCAAGCTGCTGCTGGCCACCGGATCAGTCCCGCGCCGCCTGCCGCTGCCGGGTGCGGACGCCGGCGGCGTGCTGTACCTGCGCCGCGCTGAAGACAGCGACCGGATCCGGGACACCTTCGCCACCGCGTCCAAGGTGCTCCTCATCGGCGCCGGGTGGATCGGCCTGGAGGTAGCGGCCGCCGCCCGGACAGCCGGAGTAGACGTCACCATTTTGGAAGCGGGGAACCTGCCGCTCCTGCACGTCCTCGGCCCGCAGGTCGCCCCCGTCTTCGCGGATCTGCACCGCGAGCACGGCGTCGACCTGCGACTCGGCGTCAAGGTCGCCGAGATCACCAGCAGCGGCGGGAAGGCGACCGGGGCACGGCTCGCGGACGGTACCCGGATCGGCGCGGACGCGGTGATCGTCGGAATCGGCGCCGCCCCGCAGACCCGGCTGGCCGAGGCGGCAGGCCTCGACGTGCGCGACAGCGTGGTAACCGACGCGTCACTGCGCACCTCCGACCCCGCCATCTACGCAGCCGGCGACATCGCCAGCGCGTACCACCCCATGCTGGGCACCCACATCAGGGTCGAGCACTGGGCCAACGCGCTGCACCAGCCGCAGACCGCCGCAGCGGCCATGCTCGGCCGCGACGCCGTATATGACCGGGTGCCGTACTTCTACACCGACCAGTACGACCTGGGCATGGAATACGCCGGCTACGCCGGGCCCGGCGGCTACGACCAGGTGATCTTCCGCGGCGACGCCAGCAAGCGCGAGTTCATCGCGTTCTGGATGTCCGGCGGCCGGATCGTCGCCGGGATGAACGTCAACATCTGGGATGTCAACGACGCGATCGGTGACCTGGTCCGGTCCGGCCATGCGGTGGATCCGGCCCGGCTGGCCGACCCCGCCGTACCGCTCGATGAACTTGCTGCCGTGCACGATCGGAGGTCCTCGTGACAACCGGAACCGGTATTCCCCCAGCGCTGGGGGCTGCGGACACGCGATTTCTCGCCGAGCTTGGGCAGCAACTGCGGGCCGACAGCATCCGGTGCAGCACCGCCGCTGGCTCCGGGCACCCGACCTCGGCCATGTCCGCTGCGGACCTGATGGCGGTGCTGCTGGCCCGGCACCTGCGCTACGACTGGGACAATCCCGGCGAGCCCGGCAACGACCACCTGATCTTCTCCAAGGGCCACGCGTCCCCGCTGCTGTATGCGATGTTCAAGGCGGCCGGGGCGATCGCCGGCGAGGAGCTGGTGACCGGGTTCCGCCGGTTCGGCTCCCGGTTGCAGGGCCACCCGACCCCGGCGCTGCCCTGGGTGGACGTGGCCACCGGGTCGCTGGGCCATGGCCTGCCCTACGGGGTGGGGATCGCGCTGGCCGGTCGGCGCCTGGACAAGCTGCCCTACCAGGTGTGGGTGCTGTGCGGCGACAGCGAGATGGCCGAGGGATCGATGTGGGAGGCCCTGGACAAGGCCGCCTACTACCGGCTCGGCAACCTGACCGCGATCGTGGACGTGAACCGGCTCGGCCAGCGTGGCCCGACCGAGCTGGAATGGGACATGGCCGCCTACCGGCGGCGCGCCGAGGCGTTCGGCTGCGCCGCCGTCGTCATCGACGGGCACGACATCACCCAGATCGACCAGGCGCTGGCAGCGGCCCGGGACACTGCCCGCCCCGTCGTGGTGCTGGCCAGAACGGTGAAAGGCAAGGGCTTCGCCGAGATCGAGGACAAGAACGGCTGGCACGGCAGGCCGCTGCCCGCCGACATGGCGCAGCGGGCGGTCGCCGCGCTCGGCGGCGAGCGGAACCTGCACGTCACCACGGCCCGCCCCGATCATCACGACGCCCGGCCGCACCCTGCGGCCGCATCGGTCACCCTGCCGCGGTACGAGGTGTCCAGCAAGGTCGCCACCCGGAAGGCCTACGGAGACGCGCTGGTCGCGCTCGGCGCCCGGCCCGAGGTGGTCGCCCTGGACGGCGAGGTCGGCAACTCCACCTACGCGGGACAGTTCGCCGCCGCCTACCCGGACCGGTTCTTCGAGATGTTCATCGCCGAACAGCAGCTCATCGCCGCCGCGGTCGGCCTGGCCGTCCGGGGCTACATGCCGTTCGCCTCCACCTTCGCCGCGTTTTTCAGCCGCGGCTACGACTTCCTGCGCATGGCGGGCATCTCCGGGGCGAACATCAAACTGTGCGGGTCGCACGCCGGGACGGAGATCGGCCCCGACGGGCCGTCCCAGATGGCGCTCGAGGATCTCGCCGCTATGCGGGCAATCCACGGCTCCACCGTGCTCTACCCGGCCGACGCCACCGCTGCCGCCGCCCTGACCGCGGAGATGGCCGCCACGCCGGGCATCGTCTACCTGCGCACAACCCGGGGCGCCTGGCCCGTCCTATATCCGGCCGGTGAGACGTTTCCGGCCGGTGGGAGCAAGGTGCTGCGGGCCGGCCGGGCCGACGAGGTCACGCTGGCCGGGGCCGGCGTCACCGTTCACCAGTGCCTCCGCGCCGCCGACGACCTGACCGCCGACGGGATCGCGGCCCGGGTCATCGACCTGTATTCGGTCAAGCCTCTCGACCACGCCACCCTGGCGGAGGCCGCGGCGGCGACCGGCGGGCGGCTGGTCATCGCCGAGGACCACTACCCTCCAGGCGGCCTCCGGGCCGCGGTGCTTGAGGCGCTAGCCGGGACCGGCCGGCCGCTTCGGGTCCGGCAGTGCGCGGTCGGCGGCCTGCCCGGCTCCGGGACCCCGGATGAGCTGATGGACGCCGCGGGCATCTCCGCCTCCCGCATCGCCGCCGCCGCCCGCGAACTGATCAAGGACTAAAGGAACGGAGATCCATGATGGGTACAGAAGACATCCGGGTCCGCCGCGTCTACGAAGACCCTTCCCCAGACGACGGTGCTCGCGTGCTGGTGGACCGGGTATGGCCGCGAGGGATGCGCAAGGACGCCGCCCGGCTGGACGAGTGGGCCAAAGACGTCGCGCCGTCGGCGGGGCTGCGCACCTGGTACCACCACGACCCGGCCAAGTTCGGCGAATTCCGCCGCCGCTACACCGCCGAACTGGCCGAGCCCGGCCCGAAGGAAGCCCTCGCCCGGCTCCGTGCCCTCGCGGCGGAACGGCCGGTGACACTGCTGACCGCCACCAAGGACCTGGACCTCAGCCAGGCCGCCGTCCTCGCCGGATTGCTGCGAGAGACCACGTAGCCGCACGGGACAGCGGGCTACCGCGCTCCGGCCGCGGCCGGCTGACGCTCGCCTGGGTCATCGCGTGCGGTCAGGCGGGCGACGCACAGGCTGGGCTCCACGAACGGATCCAGCCGGTCGGCGGCCACCGGCGCCCGCATCCGGGCCAGGGCCCCGCGCATCAGCCCCAGATGCAGCGCGCAGATGACGTTCTGGTGCTGCCGGGCCACCTCACGGAACGGGCACTGGCGCAGGCACAGCCGGTACTGCCCGCCGCTGTCGTCGGCCTGCACCTGCGGTGCGAAGCCCAGTTCCTCCATTAGTGCGGTGAGCTTCGCGATGGCCTCCTCGGCGGTCAGCCGCTGGTACGGTGGCGGCTGCTCGGTGAGGTAGGCACCCCATTCGCGCCCGGCCTCCTCAGCTGCCTTGCCGGGCTCCGGCACGGTTCCGGCGATCAGGCTGGTCAGCATCTCCGCCAGCAGCCGGTAGCGCCGCCGCCCGGCCGGACCGTCGGCGACCGCCCGGTAGCCGATCCTGGGCCTGCCGGGCGTCTCCCTGTCTTCGGTCTCGCGCGCGGCCAGGCCCGCTTCCACCAGCGCGTCGAGGTGGAACCGTGCCGTGTTCGGGTGCAGCCCCATCTGCTGCGCGACCTCGCGGACGCCGAGCGGGCCGTCCGCGGCGCGCAGTATGTCCAGCACGTCAGCGCGGCTGCGGCCGAGCGGGGACGTGTCCTCGGGTGCGAGGAGCTGCTCTGTATCCATAGACTTATTTTATATCATTGGTAGTAGTAGAAATTACACGAGCAACGCGCGCCGTCCGGTCCCGTAGCCGGTCCCGTAGCCGGTGCTGTCGCTGCCAGCCGCGCGCACGAGCCCGGCCGTGACCATGGTCCTGCCCGATCCAGCTCCAGCCTTCCCCTTGGGCCGCATGTCATGTCAGCCAGTACTGCCGCCGCCATGTCCGTGCAGGCAGCCTCATCAGGCCGCCCGAACGATCGCCGCAGGCCGAGCGTCCCGGCCCGGCGCACTTTCGGCGGGCAGGGGCAGACAGGGTTGCCGGCCGGCGCTGCTGGCGAGATCGGCTAGATAGCGAAGGCCTTCGATGCCAGGCCGTACGATCTGGTCCGGGCCGATGACTGCGGGGATCACCTGGCTGGGCAGCGCCAGCCAGTCCTGCCGCCAGCGCCGGATCCGCCGCCATCCGGCCGTAGTCAGCGGCCCGCCGTCGGGCGCGATCGTGCCGCCAGACCGGCGCACGATCCGAGCCAGGTCCGGATCCCGCAGCAACAGGCTGGGAAAATCCGGGCTGGTCAGCCGGTCGGTGATGTCTTCCTGCGGCCACATCACCCCGGTGACCAGGCGGCGCACCTCATAGGCGCTGCTCAGGTGCAGGCCCTGCACCCAGATGGCGCGGAACAGGCTGCAGCGCAGCTCACCGGCGACGCCGTCGCTGGCCGCCTCGGCGCAGGCGGCGACGGCCGCCTGCGTGTTGCTGATCAGGACCGGGGGCCTGTCCGGCACATGCTCGCCGGGCAGGGCGAGCGAGGCCACCTCCGCAAGCTCCCGATCCCACGTGGCCTGGTCGCTGTCCGAGCGGCTGCCGGTCACCGGCAGCCCGCGGTCGTGCTCAACGGCCCGCCAGTCCACTGCGACCCCCGCCCGGCTGAGCAGATCGGCCCGCTGACTGGCCAGGTACGAGTACGGGCAATTGAAATCCCCGTAAATGATCACCGTCATCACGGCCTCCTCCGGATCCGCGGCGCTGCGGCCCACTTCGAATCCAGCCGACCGCGCCGCACCATCGCTGACTGTCTCGCCCCTTGGCTATTCCCGTGGCGGAAGCGCGGCGACGAACGGGGTGTCGGCGCCCACCACGCCGAGCTTGGCAGCGCCTCCTGGCGAGCCGAGCGGCTCATCATGGCCAGGCAACGACTCGGCGAAGAACCGTGCGTTCTCCTCCGTGTAGGCCTTCCACTGCTCCGGCAGATCGTCCTCGTAGTAGATCGCCTCCACCGGGCACACCGGCTCACACGCCCCGCAGTCCACGCACTCGTCCGGATGGATGTAGAGCATCCGCTCGCCCTCGTAGATGCAGTCCACCGGGCACTCCTCCACGCACGCCCGGTCAAGCACATCCACGCACGTCTCCCCGATCACGTAGGTCATCCCGCATCCTCTCGTCCCATGCCAGCTCCTCATTATAAACTATCTACATTGTAAAAACCAATCGCACCCGGCCCAGGGCTCCGCCTGGGATGCCCAGGAGAGGATGAGGCTCGTAGGATTACCGTTCTCGATCGCCAGGAGCCGCGCGTGCCTATCCAGAGCAACCCCGCGACCTTCCGCACCCTCGACGGCCTGCGCCTGGCCGCTACGCTCGTCACACCTGACGCCTCACCGCAGCTCGCCGCGGTCCTGGTCCACGGCGGCGGCGTCACCCGAGAGGAAGGCGGCTTCTTCACAAGACTCGCGGCTGGGCTCGGCGAGGCTGGCGTGGCGTCCCTGCGCTTCGACCTGCGCGGCCACGGCGAGAGCGAAGGACGGCAAGAAGAGCTGACGCTTGCCACGATCCTCAACGACATTCGCGTGGCGTTGGCCCACGTTCGAGAAGCGACCGGCGCGAGACGGCTTGGCCTGCTTGGCGCGAGCTTCGCGGGCGGGGTCTGCGCCTACTACGCGGCTAAGCGCTCAGAAGAGCTTGACCGCCTGGTGCTGCTCAACCCGCAGCTCGACTATAAGCGGCGCACCATTACCAGCCGGCCGTGCTGGACGGACGATCAGCTCAACGACGACATGGCACGGCAGCTTGAAGAACACGGGTTCATCCAGTTCACGCCGACGCTGAAGCACGGCCGGCCACTCCTCAACGAGGCCTTCTGGTTCGAGGTGCTACCGGTGCTCCGCGACATCCGGGCCCCGACGCTCGTCGTCCACGGCACCAAGGACACGTTCGTTCCCGTTGAAGCCTCGCGGGACGCGATGCAGCGGTTCACGGTGGAGCACGAGCTGGTAGAGATCGAGGGCGCGCAGCACGGCTTCGCGGTGCACGACGACCCGCAGTACCTCAACCCGCAGAGTCAAGAATGGCAGGCGTTCGTGATCCGCACCGTGACGGAGTGGATTACCGCGGCCTCCTAAGCTTGTGATTAAACCCCGGCAAGATCATTTCTTGCCGGGGTTGTTGCCATGGGCACGGCCACCCGCGACGCTTCGGAGTGTTGAGGCTTCGAAGGGAGTGGGTGGCCGTGGGTCCGACTATGC
>OFHG01000380.1_pt1 | contig 18419 bp, 15 predicted proteins | sample 1521931 | NCBI WGS metagenome assembly OFHG01 (sample SAMEA2468438, study PRJEB22500) | soil metagenome | biome: Glassland; feature: Farmland; material: Clay | place: Australia | collected 2013-01-31 | depth 0.55 m
CCCGACATCACTCTGGTCGCGCCGGTGTACACCGGCGCGAAGGGCGGCAAAAAAAGGTCGGCGGACAGAGGCCGCGGCACCCAAGCGAGGCCGCTTTTCTATGTCGCCAACCGGGCGCACCACTCCGATATCGGTGGCGCACAGCCTGCGTCCATGGCCTTGAGCGAGGAGATTTACCAGGAGGGCTTGCGCATTCCGCCGGTTGCCGTAGTGCGCGGCGGAGAAATCCAGCGCGACGTGATGCAGATGGTGCTCGCAAACGTCCGAACGCCGTGCGAGCGCCAGGGCGACCTGACCGCGCAGGTGGCGGCCTGCCGGCTGGGCGAACGGCGCCTGCGTGAGTACCTGGAAAAATATGGGGAGAGAAAGATCGAGTTCTACCTCGACGCTTTGCAGCGATATTCCACGCGATTGATGCAGGCGGCGCTCGCGCGCATTCCCGATGGAGATTACTTTGCCGCAGACGCACTCGACGACGACGGCTATTCGCCACGGCCGGTGCGGCTGCGCGCCGCGATCACGATTCGCGGCGAGCGGGCGATAATTGACTTTGCCGGCTCGTCGCCCGTCTGTCGCGGCAGCATTAACGCGGTGCTGGCCATCACGCAGTCGGCGGCGTTCTATGTCTTTCGCTGCCTGCTGGGCGAAGACGTGCCGGCCTGTGCGGGGCTGATGAGGCCGATTGAACTGCGCGCGCCCGAAAACAGTGTAGTTAACGCGCGCCCGCCCGCGGCCGTGGCCGCCGGGAACGTCGAGACCTCGCAGCGCATCGTGGACGTGCTGCTCCGCGCCCTGGCTCAGGCGCTTCCCGAGCGCATTCCCGCGGCCAGCTCGGGCACCATGAACAACCTCTCCTTCGGCGGTCTTGATCCGCGCACGGGCCAGCACTTCGCCTATTACGAGACGATCGCCGGCGGCATGGGCGCGCGGCCCACGAGCGACGGACTCTCCGGCATCCACACGCACATGACTAATTCGCTGAACACGCCGGTCGAGGCGCTGGAATCGGCTTATCCGGTCCGCGTGCGGCGCTACTCGCTGCGGCGCGGCTCGGGCGGCGCGGGGCGGTTCCGCGGCGGCGACGGCATCGTGCGCGAAATCGAGTTCCTCACCGAAGTCCGAGGAAGTATTCTTTCCGACCGCCGCAAGATTGGCCCTTACGGGCTGAGCGGCGGCAAGCCAGGCCGCAGGGGCAGGAACGAATTGCGTCTCCGCGCAGCCAAGCTCGGCTTCAAGCTTCCCTCGAAGACGGCTTTCAGCGCGCCCGCGGGGAGCGTGCTGCGCATCGAGACTCCCGGCGGAGGCGGCTGGGGCAGGAAATAGGATCAATCTAGTTGCAAGGCTTCACAACTCATTCATTACAGCAGGAGGCATCATGGAAAAGCTTAATCGCAGAACTTTTATGCAATCGGTGGCGGCGGCCGCCGCAGTTTCAGCCGCACCCGCGCTGGGCACGGCGGCGGATGAACCGGGCCCGGTGTTTCTTTCCACCTGGCCGCACGGCAAACCCGCCAACGAGCGTGCGGCGGAGGTTTTCAAATCCGGCGGCAGCCTGCTCGACGCGGTGGAGAAAGGGATCAACGTTCCAGAGAGCGATCCGAACGTGATGAGCGTCGGCTACGGCGGGCTGCCCAACGCCGAGGGCAGAGTGTCGCTCGACGCCGGCATCATGGATGGCACGCGCCACCGCGCCGGAGCCGTCTGCGCGCTGGAAGGAATCAAGAATCCCATTTCGGTGGCGCGCCTGGTGCTGGAAAAGACGCGCCACACGACCATGGCGGGCGAGGGCGCGCTGCGATTTGCGCTGGAGCTCGGATTCAAGACCGAACAGTTGCTGACGCCCAAGAGTCTGGAACGATGGATGCAGTGGAAGGCCACGCCCAACCACGAAACGTTCTGGATCACGCCCGACAATCACGACACCATCGGCATGGTGGCGACCGACGGCCACGGGCACATGGTGGCGGGCTGCTCGACCTCCGGCCTGGAATGGAAGATTCCCGGGCGCGTGGCGGATTCGCCGCTGGTCGGCCTGGGCTATTTTGCCGACGACAACGCGGGCGCGGCGTCGGCCACCGGCGACGGCGATTTGATGTCCAACTACTGCACCAGCGTTTCCATCGTTCACTTGATGGCGCGCGGAGCGACGCCCGAGGAAGCGTGCGCCGAGATTCTGAAACAAATGGTCAAAACGCTTCCTGCCAATAAAGACGGCGAATGTGCGGTCATCGCCATGAATAATCGCGGCGAAATCGGAACGGCGTCCATGAACGCAAAATTCCACCTGAAATATGCGCTGTGGCGCAATGGCGAAAGCCGGTTATTGGATTCGGTAGTGCTCTATTGAGGCCGCCCGGCTGACTCCACGGACGGGCTTGAAACCGGCTTCACGTTTCCACTCAGGAAAAACCAGCCCAGGACGATGAGGGAGAGAATCGCCAGCGCCACGCCGTTCAGGCGGAAGAATGCTTGCGGTTCTCCGAGCAGTTCCACGACCGCGCCGGCGACGCCGTAGCAAAATGCCGCGGCCAGGTAAGTCAGCACATTATCACGGAACCAGGTCGCCACAATCGCTACGAACACCGCCACCGCTACGAGGTGGATCACCCACCCGGCGAAGTACTCGCGCAAGGATTGAGCACTCGAGGGGCCCAAAGCCGCGAGGAACAGTAGCAAGCCCAGCGCCAGCCACCAAGCCCGCCGCGCAAGTCCCAGCCGCACGATATAGATGACCAGCGCACCCGCAGCGGCGAGCGTAATAGCGGAGCGGAGCCCGGTCAGAAAAGCCTCGGGACCGGGCAAGTAAGTGTTGAACCAACTGGGAACGAGACTGAGGTCCACCGGCACGATGGCGTGGAAGCGGCTGGCAAAGAGTTCACCCAATCGGTCCAAGCCCGCGGCGGCAGCCAGGCTGAGCGCCACCGCCACGAGCGCGTCGCGCCGCCAAATTCGCCGGTCGGACGAGCGGAAAACCCGCCAAGCGTCAGGATAGAAGCTGGTGGCCAGCGCCACAGCAATCCATCCCAGGAGTCCGAAGAAGAGAGGCACCACGAAATAACTCACTGAGATATACAGTAGAAAGGTATTCCAGGAGAGATAAGTCGGATAGCGGGAGAAGACCATCGGTAAAGCGTTCAATTCAAGGAGCACGACCAGAAGCCAAACAAACACTCCTACCTTGGCCGAAGCTCGCCACGCGATCTGGCGGGCTTTTAGCCGGATAACAAACAGGATCAGCAGGCCGCCCACGAAGCCGGCGCCCAGCAGGATTGCGACGGCAATCAAAATCACCTTCGCCATGCGCGTCTGCCGCTCGTTGCGTACCCAGGTTTCAGGAAGCTTGAAGCGGCGAGCAAAACTTGTGACCTGATCGCCTGCAATGTTGACAATCAGGCGATAGTGATCGTCGCCAACGTTTCGCGGGTCGCCTGTCTTCGCCTGCCAGATCAGGGTGTAATCCATGCGCGCCTTGCGCTTTAGGCTCTGCGAATCCTGCAACTCAAAGTCGCTGAGCGAGTAACCGTGCTCGACAACCGCCTTCTCCGCGAGCGCCTGAGCCTGGTCGGGTGTGAGCGTCGCGCCCGGGGCATCCTCATCCAGCGTGTGCCAGTACGCGAACACTTTGCCGTCCGAAGGGTCTACCATCACCAGGTGTTCTTCTTTTTGCAGCGGCCGGAAAAAGCGCACGCGCCACAGGATGAGTTTGGTGGACTGGCGGTAAATCTGGTCCGTCTGCCGGATCGTTCGCCGCTCGAGCATGTAGCGAATCGCCAGGGGATCGAGGTTGTCCTCCAGCCATGCCGCGTGGCGATAGCCGCGCAAGTCCACGTGGCGTTCCTTGAGGTACGCCTCGGCGACGCGAGTGGCCTCCTGGTGGCCGACGGAAATTTTGATTCCCTTGCCGAAACGCTGAACGGGAACAAAGGCCAGAGCGACAAATCCGGCAGTGAGAATCCCTGCCGCCGTCAGCCGACGCGTGGTGAGGGTCCGATAAGCGAGCGGCGTCACTTCCTGAGCTACGGCCTCTTCTCGCGGTGGGCGGGAAACGCCCTCAGCAGCGTTCGTGAACGGTTCCTCATCCACGAAGGTTCCGGTTTTCAGGTAAACGACCAACGCCAGGATAAGCGGAATAAGCATGATTCCCGCGGTGACACCGCCCGAAACCATCAGGTAGCTGTTGTGCGAGCGGAGCAGCAGGAACGCCGTGTAAAGCGCGTCCACCGAATAGTGCCAGATCACCGTGGCCAGCACTCCAAAGCGCAGCATGATGACGCCGATGATGACCCCGCCGATGCCCACCTCAAGGCCGCGGATGTAGAAAGGTTGATTGGGATAACCTGCGTGCCCGAAACCCCAGATGAACGCCGCCAGCACGATCGCCAGGGGAAGCGAGCGGAGATACTTCCGCAAGAACGGGATCGCGAACATGCGGAAGGTCATCTCTTCGGATATCGCCGGGAAGAATCCCACGAACAGGACCCAGACCCAGGGGAAATGGGTGTTGAGCAGGTCGGAATAATTCACTTCCGCGGGCGCCCAGGCGCCGAGCCTGTTGGCGGCGAGATAGAAAACCGTCTGGTAGGCGAAGAAGAAAAACGTCAGACCGATGCCCACCACGTTGGCCATGAAAAACGAGCGCGTGCGCAGGCCGTTCCAGCTCAAGTAACGGCGAAAGGAAATGAGCCGGGGAAGGTTTTCACGATAAACCGGCTCCGCGCCCGCCACGATCACAAAGATGGCGGCGCCGAAGCCGAGCGCGCCCAGAACGCTCGAGAGCAGATAGTTCCCCATGAAACTTGAATAAGAGTCGGTGGTGGGATAGCTGAACTGCTCCAGTCCGAAGTTATTCAACTGGCCAAAGAAATAAAGGGCCGCTGCCACCAGGCCGAACACCACCGCCATCCGCACCGGCACGTCGCGGTCGCGGAGCCGAAGCAGAAGTACAACGACCAGGGCGCCGAGGAGAATAAACATGAAGACTTCGTCTACCAGTTGCGCGGAGACGTTGCGCGAGCGCAGCTTCTCGTAGTCGCGGCTCCATTGGTCGGGAACCTTGACGAACTCGCTGTAGGCCGCCACCTGGTCGCCGTCCACTTCGACCGAAATCCGGTAACTGCCGTCGCCAAGCTGAACGTCCTTTTCCTTCCAGGTGTAGGAGTAATCGGTGCGGGCGGGCCGCTTCTCGGTTTCCTTCTCAACGAATTCGAGTCCCGCCAGGTCGCGGTGCATCACGTTGCGCAGAAAATCCTCGGCGATGGAGCGCGCCTGGTCGGGGTCGAGGTTCGCTCCGGGCTCATCTTCCGGGATTTCATGGTCGTAGCCCACCACTTGGCCGGTGGGCGTGACATCCACGCGGTATTCCTCTTTCTGCTCCGGCCGGAACCAGCGGTGCGACCACCGCCACAAATGCACGGAGCCCTTGGTGAGCGCGTTCATGCGCTCCAGGCCCTGCGTGCGCTCCAGATAAACCTTGGCTTGGCCGTCGTAATCGAAGATGGCGGCATGGCGGTAGCCGGCCAGTTTCGCGCCGCGCGCGGCGGCGAACTTGGAGGCGATAGGCTCGGAATCGGCGCGGTTGACGCGGAATTCGATGGCCGCCTCCGGGAAGGCGCGCCAGAAATACTTGACGCCGATGGCGAGTGAGGCCGCCGCCACCGCAATCACGATCCCGATGATTTTGTACTGCGTGGAAGTAAGCTTGACCGGCATGAGAACCTCAGGCCATGGGTCGCGTTTCGCGCCGCGATTATACCAGCATCTCAATGCGGGTTGTTTGTCATTTGGCAACGGCCCGATCGCGGGAGGGCCGGCGCGGCGCATGTCACAGCCATCGCACCATGACCCAGGCAGTCTGGCCGTTGGAATAGTAATTGGCCACCTCATCCACCTTGGCGTAGCCACGCTTCGCGTAGAAGGCCTGTGCGGGGCGATTGTCGTCGGCGGTTTCCAGGTAAATCAATCTCAATCCCTTCCGGGCGGCCCACACTTCCGCCGCGTCCATCAGCATAGTCCCCACGCCCGAGCGGCGATGGGACTCGATCACGTCAATGGTGACGATGTGCCCCACTTTCTGCGGCTCCTGCGCCAGGATGAGAAAGCCGGCGATGCCGGCCCCGTCTTCGGCCACCCAGGTTTGGGATTTCGCGTGCGAAACGAACCGGTCCAGCTCGCGCGCCGAATAGGAAGTGCCGGGCGGAAAGCAAGACAGGTCAATCCGGTGCAGGGCAGCGAGGTCGGAACGCTTGAAGGCGCGGAGTTTCATGGCGGTTCGAACGAGCCCAGCTGCAGCAAAAGGCAACCCTCGCCAGGCTACTGGCCGTCTGCGCAGTCCAGCAGCCGGTCAATGTCTGCCTCGCCGTTATAAAGGTGCGGCGAGACGCGAATCATGCCTTGCCGCAGGCTGACGGCGATCTTGCGAGTTTTCAACTTCTGATAGAGCGCCGCTGTCGCTCGAGGCGAACCGACTTCGAAGCATAGGATGGTCGAGCGGCGCTCGGCATCGGCCGCGGCGGAGAGGCTGTAGCCCTTGCTCTTCAATCCGCGGGCCAGACGGTCGAGCAATTGCGTGCAATGCTCATTGACCGTCTTCACTCCCACTCGTTCCAGGAACTCGAGCGAGGCGTCGAGGCCGTACATGCCGAGAAATGCCAGGATGTCGAACCGGCGGGCGGAATTTGAGACGGTGAATTCCTCCGCCGGCAGAGCGTCAAAATCCTCGCTGCCGTTGACGGAGAGCCAGCTCACCACCTTCAGTTCGAGTTGTTCCTGCACCTTCGGGCTGAGATAGAGAAACCCGGTGCCGTAGGGCGCAAGCAACCACTTGTAGGCAGCGGCCGCCATCGCGTCCACCGGCAGCGCATTCAGGTTGAGCTCGATGGCGCCGGCGCCCTGCGTGCCATCCGCGACGAATAAGGCGCCGTGGCGGCGGGCAAGCTCGCCCATTTCGGCCAGGTTGACGCGCACGCCGGTGGAATAATTCACCCAATCGAGCGCCAGGATCCGCGTGCGCGAATTCATCGCCGCGGCGACTTGTTCTGCTGAAAGGAATCCGCGCTCGGGGCGAAGCACGTTGACGCGCACGCCGCGCCCCCGAAGATTGATCCAGGTAAAAAGGTTGGAAGGAAAATTCTCGCTCGAAATCACCACCTCGTCGCCGGGCCGCCACTCCAGACCGCTGGCGACGATACCAATTCCCTGCGTGGCGCTTCCCACCAGAGCCATCTCTCCCGGCTGCGTTCCCAGCAGGCCGGACAGGCGGGCGCGGATGCGTTCCCGCAATTCAAAAAAATCCTCCTTCAAGAGCTGGGTAGGATTGCTTTCAATCTGGATGGCGCGCTGGATGCGCTCAGCGGTCGAGCGCGGCAAGGGGCCGTGGTAAGCGCAATTGAGATAGGTGATCGGACCGAAATCGAAGAATTCGCGACGGTAGTCGGGCATGGTGAATGAGCAGAACCCCAATCGGATTCGGTAACTTGCACGAGCCCAGTTCAGACTCCAGGACGAGGCTTGCGCCGACTCGCCAGTGACTCAGGGTTGCGTGCGTAAGGTGCTGGCCGCCAGATGCTTGAGAATCTCTTTCGTAGTGCGGTCCACGGCCTTGGCCAGAGAAGGAGGGTTGTAAGGCACGCGAACGCTGTCCTGCCAGATGGATTTTCCCGTCACGCGGTCGTTCAGGTAAACCTCGGAGTGAACAGTCTTCAGGCGGCGGGATTCGAAACAGGTCCCACGCAGGATGGCGTCGGCCTGGCTGCGCTCGGCGACAATCCGGAAGCGGCCGGACCTTCCCAAGCCGTCGAGCAGCTTGTCGTTCAGTCGGTTGTCGATGTTCTCGATGTAAATCTTACGGGTACGCGCCAGCCGGGCGGGATCATTGGTGACGGCGCTGGACGGCCCGCCAAGGGATTCCTCCGATGACGGGCCGAGAGTGGGCCTCTGCTCTTTCTTCTGCTCCTGCGAGGTTGCCGGCGGTGGCCCCAGCGTCGGTTTCTGCTCTTCTTTTTTCTCCTGCGCTCCTGCCGCAAGGGAGGCAAACAAAACACATGCAACAATCAGGCCCAATCGCTTCACTTTGACCTCGAAGAAACCCAGACTTCGAAGTAGTGGCTTGCAACATCGCACGCCTGCAATGCTGCGGCAGGCCGGCCAAAACGCCACCGGCCGCGTTGCCCTAATGCCCGTACAATTTCTGTGACTCCTTAATCACCCGCAGCCGGTCCTTGAGCTCCTGCATCTCGTTTTTCTGCTTCTCGCGCAGGGCCCTTTTCTCCCTCTCCAGTTTATGCATCTCCTGCTTGCGAAGCGCGGGAGAAAGGTTTTGTGCCTTCATGGACTGCTTCAGGTAACGCTCACGCATCTTGAGGTCTTTGCGCTCCTGCTTCTGGCGTTGCTTGAGAAGCTGAACCTCCGGGCTTTGGGAAGGCGCGGCCACAACCTGCGCCGCCGGGAACGCCATCAGGCAGCCCAGAACCACCCAAAAGAGAGTTTTTCGCATTCCACCTCCACGCGGATACCCATCCGCTGGACCGGGTTTTGATTCGATTGCGCGAGCCTCTCCGCGCCGGCACTTTCGCCCGGACGCAGAGCTTCCCTTCCCGCCCAGATTCTAGCCGCATTGACGGAGAAGCACAACAGTTTCTGAAGCAGTGGTATGGCGAATTTAACTTGGCGGGCTGGAACCCGTCGCTACTTTTCGAGAGGCGATGAGCCGCGGCTGGTGGGGACGCCTTCCAAAGTCAGATCGAGAAGGAATCGGGCTTTCAGCGGCTGGCCGTCCGGGCCGGTCAGTGGATAATATGGCGACTGATTCTCAAAAATGCGAACGCCCAGCAGAGTCGAACCTCCTTCCGGCGCGCGCGGCCAGAGGCGCAGGACAGCCCCCTGAATAGGCCGCCATAGGGGATTGACTGCCAGCGGCCCCATGTGGGGCAGCGAGGCCCAGAATTCATTCAACGAGCCGCCTCCGGCGCCGGCGGCGCGGACGGTGAGAAATTGATAGAGGTTCGGAAAACCGAGGGCGTTCAATTGGTGCGAGAAGATCACGGCTCGTCCACCGAAGGAGACGCGGTCACCCTCGATCCACAGGTCCGCGACGGGATCGCCGCTCGGCAGCCACAGGATCACGTGGTGCACCGCGGCGATTCGTAAGACGGGAGGTGAGGAGGCTCCGGAAGGCCTGCCGACGGTTTCCCCGGTTACTTCCAGCAGCAGCGGCACGCGATCGCCCGCCAGGGTGATGAATCCCGCGCGCAGCAGCGTCAGCACGGCGGCAGTGAACAGGACGACAACCAGGAACGAGGAGAGCAAGCGAGCACCAAGGTTTTGCCCGGCAACGGTCAAGCCCTTGGCGCGGCGAACGGCGGCGACGAGCGGCGGTAGGAGAATCGTGAGCGCTGCAAGGAATCGTGCCGGGCGGTCCCACACCAGCATCGGCCAGGCGAATACCGTGTAGAACGCGCCGAGCACAAGAAACACCTCCCCTTTGGCGAGCCGGAGGGCGGCCCGCCGGCGGTCGCGCTTCCAATCGAACGCGGCCAGAACCAGCGCGCGCAGTCCGATGCCGAAGAACGCACCGGCAACGATGGCCATCGCCAGATTGAATGCGCCGATCTTCAGCCAGATATTGGGAGGCTTGTGAGCCTGTCCGACTATCGCGCCCAGCACGCGGGGAATTCTATCACGAGCGCGGCAAGTGCCAGAGGCTCACATTGCCCCGGCGACACGCGGCGGTTATGATGCGAAATTCGCGGCCATCGTGCCAGGCCGGCCGCAGGAACAAATTCAAACCGGCTTCGAGCGAAAAAGGCGCGAAGACCCGGACGGAGGTCGTTGCATGGTGGCGGACTCGACACTGGAACGGACGCCAGGCGCGGTGCTGGTGACGGGGAGTTCCACCGGGATCGGCAAAGCGTGCGCGCTGCACCTTGACCAACTGGGCTTCCGCGTTTTTGCGGGGGTGCGACGCGAAGCCGACGGCGCGGCGCTCACAGCCGAGGCCTCGCGCCAACTCGTGCCGGTGCTTCTCGACGTCACCAGCGCTTCCAGCATCTCCGAGGCAAGGGAGGTGATTTCAGCGGCAGTGGGCGAGGCGGGCTTGGCGGGGCTGGTCAACAATGCCGGCATCGTTATCGCGGGGCCGCTGGAGCTGGTTCCGCTGGCGGAATTCCGCCGTCAACTGGAAGTGAACGTGACCGGCCAGCTGGCGGTGACGCAGGCGTTTCTCCCTCTTCTCCGGAAGGCACACGGGCGGATTGTGATGATGGGCTCGATTTCCGGCCGCATGGCCATGCCCTTCATCGGCGCGTACGCGATTTCCAAATTTGCGTTGGAAGCGATGACCGATGCGCTGCGCGTGGAACTGGCGCCGTGGAACATCGAGGTTTCCATCATCGAGCCGGGCAGCGTCGCGACGCCCATCTGGGAGAAGTCGCGCCAGCACTCGGGAGAAATGGCGCGCGGCATTGGGCACGAATCGCGCGAGCTTTATCACCTCCAGTTCGACGCCATGCGCGGCGCGGCCGCCAAGGAGGCCGCCGAGGGCATTCCGGCGGACGAAGTCGCCCGCGTCGTCGCGCACGCGCTCACCGCGGCCGCACCGAAGACCCGTTACCTGTTGGGAAGATATGTGAAGCTGCGCGCGTGGGCGTCCAAGTTCATTCCTGACCGCATGCGCGACCGCATGATCATCAAGCACGTGGGCCTGCCCGGTGCGGGCTCCTTGCGGTGAAGGATGAGTCGCGAATCCGCGTTGTGCTTGTGGTGCTGGGCTTGCCGTGAATGCGCCGGGCTTGGGGAAGTTGGCGGATGCTCAAACTCCCGTGACTTGCTTCAGCAGGGCGAAGAAAGCCTTCTTGCGCGCAGTGTTGATGCCCCATTGAACGGGCGGGCACTGGTAGCCGTCCCGGTAATTGTTCTTTCCCGGATCGAAGAACCCCCAGGAAGCGAACTCGCCCACCGCGCTCAGCATGTTGTTGACGGGCTTGTCGAAATCAAAGTGGTCGTCTTCATTGAAGAGCACCGGCATGGCTCGATAGCTCGGGCGCCGGCGAACCTCGCGAACCATGGCGGCGATGCGTGCCGGATCCTTCACGCCGTTGCCGTGCATCAGCACGAAGTCGGCGGCCTTGACCACGTTGTCCGTGGGAACGCTCCCGCCGGCAAAGCTTGCGCTCACCTTCAGACGTTCCCCGCGCCGGCGGATGGACTTGGCCAGGTCCATCAGTTCGTGCACGCGAGGCGGCCTCAAGATGTCGTGATCGTATTCCTTGATGTCGCACTCATTGTTGATTTCCACCAGCACATTCCGGTAGCCCTTGGAAAGAAGCCCCTCGACGGCTTCCTCGACAGCGCGCTTCACGGCGCGCTCGTTGCGCAGGTGCTGATCCTGCCCGAAATAGAACAAGCCCACAATCGGCGCCATGCCCAGCTTGTCAGCGCGGTCGAGGATAAGTTCCAGGCGGTCGAGGTATGCCCGCTTGAGCGTGCCATCGGGCTCGAAGGCGGTGTTCACCCATGGCTGGCTTTTCGAATATCCCTCGGGGCTGCCGCCTTGCAGGTTCACCGTGAAGCTCAGCAGGCCCTGGCGGCGCCATTCGGGCATCGCGGCCACAAATTCGCGCGTGTTGCGCTCTGGGTCCCACTTTCCCGTGTCCGGATAGCGCCAGCGCGAGCGGGTGGCGGGATTCGAGTCATCAAAGATTCCCTGGATCATCCGCGAGTTCATCAGCAGGCCTTCAACCTTCATGCCTTTGTACGTCCGCCCCGCGTAGGTCGGCCGGCCGTCAATGAGAAATCGCTCGCCGTCGATTTCGACCGTGGTGTGGCGGAACACGGACGCCGCGCCCCGTGTCACAGCACCAAGCGCGGCCATCGCCGCGACCGGAGCAGCAGTCAGGAATTCACGCCGGTTAGATTTCATGGTTTGCAGCATCTCACAGAGAGCACGCAAAAACTCTATCGCTTGTCTTGCGGAATTGGAAGCCGCGCCTCGCCCTTCACACACGCTTGCGCAGCTCAGCCCGCCAGCGCGGCGATTCGAAAGAAGTAAAGACGCAAAGCGGATAGAGCTGGGCAAAAATGCGTTGAACTTGATCCGCAAACTTGGGCGAAGCGAGACTTCTCGTTTCCGCCGGGAAGACTTTGCGCACGATCCACGCCTGAAGCGTGAGCCAGTCTTGATCGCGCCTGGGAAGACCGGGGTGGAGAACCCACTCGCCCTTTTCCTGACGGTGCCAGTAGGTCTCGTAGCGGCCAGCGCGAACCTTGGCGGCCAGCAGGCGGTCGAAGACGCTCCGGTGCGAAATCAGACGCTTGCGGAAGACGGATTCGAGCGCGCTCTTGCGGCCGCGGCTGCCCGCGGCATAGACCGAGAAGCCGGCGGTGACGCACTCCGCGCTTAGGCCGACGTAGAGGCGGCCCGTTTCGCCGCGGTCGCGGCGGCGGTCGTAAACGTAGAGATAGTAATTCGACTTGTAAGGGCTCTTGTCCCTGCTGAACCGGATGTCGCGGTTGATGCGCGAGAAATTGCCGTTGGTTTTTCCCGAAGTCTCAAAGTGCGGATTCAACCGCAACAAGAAGGGCTCGAGCGCGGCCAGCAAACCACGAAACGTTCCCGTGACGTGCTGCTCGTATCGCGGTCGGTTGCGGTCGAACCACGCCTTGTTGTTGTTTTGGGCCGATTCGCGAAAGAATTCGAAGGATTCAGGCGCAAATCCGCTGAAAGCGTTTCCCATCGGAGTTCTCCTAAATAGGTCACTTGTTCCGCACAGGCATTATAGGACGAAATGTCACCCCCGGGTCATCGCGCGTGGGCTAGGCAAGGTGCTTGGCCCAGCCCGCATCAGACCCGCCCCGACCAGTCCTGAGCCTCGCCTAATGACATTTCGGCCCTTCGGTGAGATATGGCGCTTCGGCCATGCGCAGAAATCCGCATCAAAGGACAAGGCCGGTATTTGACCTGGAAAGCATGCGGGCAAGGGGTTAGCGGGCAACCCGCACATGCCGTCAATAAGTCCAGATGTTTGTGTAGAATACGAATCGTCTCCGGCGCTGCCCCGCGTTGTTCGGTTTAATGCGGCATGGCAGCCGGATTGCGTCATAATCGCGTCAAGGTGAAATGTATCTCCGCAGGCAAGGAGGAGAAAATGAGCATTTCACGAAGGATCCGGGAGTTCTTGGACGAGAACGATATCCAGTACGAATGGCTTCCTCACCCGCAGGCTTACACCTCCCAGGAGGTGGCGCACTCGCTGCACATCTCGGGCAAGCGCCTGGCCAAGACAGTCCTGGTAGATGCGGATGGGTGCCTGATCATGGCAGTCCTGCCGGCCTCGCGGCGCCTGAGCCTGAGCAAGCTGCAGGAGGGCTTGCAGGCAAAGCGCATCGAGATGCTGGCGGAGAGCGAATTGGCGGAACTTTTCCCCGATTGTGATTTGGGCGCGATTCCACCTTTTGGGAACCTCTACGGGATGGACGTTTGGGTGGACGGCAGCGTGGCGGAATCGGATGAACTGGTGTTCACGGCCGGCACGCACCGCGATGCAATCCGGATGCGATACTCGGATTTTGCCTCGCTGGTCAACCCACGCGTCGGTCAATTCGCCGAGATGTTTTCGGTTGCGGCTTGACGAACTTCTTTCACTCTGGTCGCTGGCGCGGAATCGAATTCACCGTCTGACGAACGGTGAAGATTGCGCGCGAAATCGTTTCAATATCGCACTCGCGGTATAATAAAATATCTGGAGGAGAAATGGCCAAGATTAACTTGCACGACAAACTGGAAAGCCAGATCCCGGCGCTTCGGGAAGACTTGCGCGCGCTTGCCAAAGCGCAAGGCGCCGCGGTTGTTTCCGAGGTGACCATCAACCAGGTGCTGGGCGGAATGCGCGGCGTGAAAGGCATGCTGTGCGACACCTCGGTGGTGGACCCCGACAAGGGATTGATCGTCCGGGGCATTCCCATCGGCAAGCTCGCGGATCGTATCCCCGAGGAGATCTTTTATCTCCTCCTGACCGGCGAACTCCCCGACGCCGACGCGCTGGCCGACCTCCAATCCGAACTCAAGAAGCGGTCCGCCGTCCCTTCCTACGTCTGGGACGTCCTGAAAGCGATGCCCAAGGATTCCCATCCCATGGCCATGTTTGACACGGCCATCCTGGTGATGGAGCGGGAATCGGTTTTTCGCCGGCGTTACGCCGAAGGCATGCACAAGGACGAGTATTGGGAAGCGGCCCTGGAAGACTCGCTGGACCTGATTGCCAAGCTCCCCGCCGTGGCCGCGGGCATTTACCGCATGCACTTCGGCAAGGGAGCGCCGATTGCTTCCGATCCCAAGCTCGACTGGGGCGGAGACTTCGCTCACATGCTCGGCCTTCCTGACCCCACCGGCCAGTTCGCCAACCTCATCCGGCTTTACCTGACGCTCCACTGCGATCACGAAGGCGGCAACGTCAGCGCGTTCACCTGCCACACCGTGGGTTCGGCCCTGTCCGATCCCTACTACGCGGTTTCGGCGGGTTTGAACGGCTTGGCCGGCCCGCTGCACGGCCTGGCCAATCAGGAGTGCCTGCACTTTGTGCTCGAAATGCGCACCAAGTTCAAGGGCGTGCCGAGCGACAAGGATTTGCGTGACTTCGCCTGGCATACGCTGAACGAAGGCCACGTGGTTCCGGGCTACGGCCACGCCGTCCTGCGTGTGACAGACCCCCGCTTCACGGCCTTCCATGAGTTCGGCGCGCGCGTTTGCCCGGACGAAGAAATCTTCCGCATCGTGGATGCGATCTTCCGTCTCGTCCCAGACGTGCTTCGCGAGCAGGGCAAGGCCAAGGATCCCTGGCCCAACGTGGATGCCATCTCCGGCTCGCTCCTCTACCACTTTGGTTTGACCGAATTCGACTTCTACACGGTCCTGTTCGGCGTTTCCCGCGCGCTCGGCATGTGCTCGCAACTGATCATCAACCGTGCGATCGGAACGCCTATCACGCGCCCGAAGTCGGTTTCGACGGAGTGGCTGAAAGGCACCGTCGCCGCTGCGCACCACGCGGCCTAATCTCAAGACCGCTCTCACTCCCGGCCGGGCGCCTCGGCGCCCGGCTGGCCTTCATCCTTCGCCGGACCGTTTCCGGTCCGCACCGGGGCTCGAATCGTCGCCGAATCGTGTGCCGGAGTTAACCGATGACCTCTAAAGCTGCTGTTGATGATTTTGTGTCCCAGAAAACACTGGCGCTGGTGGGCATGTCGCGCCAGAGTAAGAAATTTGGAAACTACGCTTTCCGCGAGCTGACCCAGCGCGGCTACCGCGTCTTTCCCATCCACCCTGTGGCCGAAAACATCGAAGGCGAGAAGTGCTATCCGAGCCTGAGCCAGTTGCCGGAAACCGTGGGCGGCGTAGTCGCCGTTGTCCCGCCGGCTCAAACCGAAAAGGTCGTGCGCGACGCCGCCGCGGCCGGCATCAAGCGCGTCTGGATGCAGCAGGGGGCGGGGTCACCCGACGCGATTCGTTTCTGCCAGGAAAACGGGATCAGCGAGGTTCACGGCGAATGCATTCTGATGTTCGCCAGCCCGGTTAGATCGGTCCATAATTTCCACCGCTGGATCTGGCGCCTTGTCGGCAAGCTTCCCAAGTAGGAGGTTGCGGACTCCCCCTTTGCGCTGGCGTCGGGCCATCTCCGCCGCGTCTTTCCGCTTTTCCTTCCCGCCAGAGTTCCCAAAGCTTTAATATCCCCTCATTCGAAACCGAAGGAGAAACTTCAATGGAGATTCCGATTACCACTACGTTTTCGGTGGAGGGCTACCGCATCAAGGAATACAAAGGCGTTGTGCGGGGAATCATCGTCCGCTCGCCCACTATCATGCAGGGCCTTCTCGGCGGCCTGAAGAGCGTGATCGGCGGGCGCATCAGCGCCTATACGGAGATGTGCGAGCAGGCGCGACAGCAGGCTTACGACTTGCTGATCGAGCACGCGCGCGCAGTGGGAGCCAACGCCATTGTCGGAATGCGCTACGATGCCTCGGAAGTGGTCTCCAGGGAATCGGCTACGGAAGTGCTCTGCTACGGAACCGCCGTGGTGATCGAGCGCGCGATTTAGCCGCGCTACGCCGCCCCGGACGGTCGCAGTTGGCGCACGTAGGCGATGTAATCGGTGGAAGCCGGCTTGCCGCCCGCTTCGCGCACCGCGGCGGCCACCTGCCCGCGGTGATAGACCGAGTGCATCAGCAGGTGCATGAGCACGTCTTGAATTGGGGTTCTGAATTCCTGGCCCTGGGTGTTCCGGTAAACAAGTTCTTGAGCGAGCTTTTCGGGCGTCAATTGTTCAACCAGGTTCACCCAGCGTTTGTGCAGCACTTCGACCGCCGCCTGCGCTTGGTTGAAAGCGAGCGCCGGCCAAGGCTCAGTGGAGGGCGAATCGGGAGTCTCAAAGCGCGACAGCCACACGCGCTGCGCGCCCACAATGTGGGCGAAGTACTTGCTGGCGCGTCCCCCGTCCCCGGGAATTGCGCTCAGGCTGGCCAGCGCCGCGCGGTTGGCCCAGTAATCGTAATCGAACAACTTGGTCAAGAACGATTTATCCATGCCAGAACCTCCCCATCAGCTCGCCGGAACGGGACCGTGCTCCGCAATACGCCACTCAGGACAGAATTCGAGTCCTTTCCCCTGAAGCGATGTGGCCTTCGGCCTTCAGCGTTCAGCCTTCACACTTCAGACTTTCATTTCGCCTCTTTCCAGTTCTCGCCAACCCCGACGTCCACGCGCAGCGGGACTTTCATGGGAAACGCGCCTTCCATTTCTTCCCGGACGACGGCGCGCGCCCGGTCCAGTTCCGCGTCGGGCGCTTCGAACACCAACTCGTCGTGAACGGTCAGGATCATGCGCGTGCGCATCTTCTCGCGCGCCAGCCGCGCGTGGGCTTTGACCATCGCTAGCTTCATCAGGTCGGCGGCGGTGCCCTGCAGCGGCGTGTTCATGGCTTCGCGCTCGGCCCGGTTGCGTGCCGGAACGTCGTTGGAATTGATTTCCGGAATCGGCCGCAGCCGCCCGAACAGGGTCCGCACGCGACCCGTCCGCCGCGCTTCCTCGACTGTCGCATCCAGAAACTCCTTCACTTTCAGATAGCGCGCGAAGTAGGCGTCAATGTATTCCTGCGCCTCGGTTTTGCTGGTGCCGGTGCGCCCCGCGAGTCCGAACGAGCTGAGGCCATAAATCACGCCGTAATTGATCGCCTTGGCCATGCGGCGGTGCTCGTGCGTCTGCAGCCCAGGCAGCACGCCGAAAATTTCCTGCGCCGTGCGCGCGTGGATGTCCTCGTCGCGCGAGAAGGCTTCCAGCAGTCTGGGGTCCTCGGACATATGCGCGAGCACGCGCAGCTCAATCTGCGAGTAATCGGCGGAAATCAGTTTCCAGCCCGGCTCCGCCACGAAGGCCGAGCGGATGCGCAGGCCGAATTCTTCGCCGATCGGAATGTTTTGCAGATTCGGGTTCGAAGACGACAGCCTTCCCGTCCGCGCCACGGTCTGGTTGAAGCTCGTGTGCACGCGGCCCGTCTGGGGGTTGATGTATTTCGGCAGCGCCTCGAGGTAGGTGGACATCAGCTTGGCGCGCGTGCGGTAGTCAAGGATTTTGCGCGGCAATTCGTGCGATTCCGCAAGCGTCTCGAGCACCGCCGCCGAGGTCGAGTACTGCCCGCTTTTTCTTAGCCGCTTGCCGCCCGGCAGCTTCAGTTTTTCGAAAAGGATTTCGCCGAGCTGCTTGGGCGAGTCAATGTCGAACGATTGCCCGGCCAGATCGTAAATCTCGCGAGTCAGGTCCGTGAGTTCCTTTTCGAACTCTTTCGACATTCGGCCAAGAATTGCCGGAGCGAGCCGCACGCCGGCGGTTTCCACGTCCGCGAGTACTGCCGAGAGCGGCAATTCGATTTCGTCGTAAAGTCTCTTCAAACTCTCGCGCGCAATTTCGGGAACGAACATCGCCGCCAGCTCGCGCGTGCGCTCGGCCGCCTCCCCGTGTGCGTTGGACATCCTGCGTGCCAGCCGTCGCAGCACGACGTCTCCCAAATCGTGGCTAGTTGCGAGCGGGTCGAGAAGGTAGGAATAAAGCATCGTGTCGTCGGCGATTCCGGCAAGTTCCTTACCCTCCTTCCACAGCAGGAGCCTCAGCAGCTTGGAATTGTGAACCGCCTTGGCCCGCCGTGAATCGCTCAAGACCGGCCGCGCGACTCGCAGTAACTCCGCCGAGCCGGAAAGCTCCGCCACGCGCTTGCCGTCTGCAAGTCCCAGGCTCGCGAGACGTCCGCCGAAGCCTTCTTCGCCTTCCACCTCGAACGCGATGGCGAGCGGCGCGCCCTCCGAAAGTCCTTTCAGCCACTTTTCGCCCGCTTTTGGCGAGTTTAACTCCCCAGATTCGATCCCCGCCTCAGGTTGTCCCGATG
>OFHG01000381.1_pt1:0-2500 | contig 18412 bp, 10 predicted proteins | sample 1521931 | NCBI WGS metagenome assembly OFHG01 (sample SAMEA2468438, study PRJEB22500) | soil metagenome | biome: Glassland; feature: Farmland; material: Clay | place: Australia | collected 2013-01-31 | depth 0.55 m
GTCGTGACGCGGCTGGGGTGGTGCCCGGCCGGCCTCGCGAGCGTCTGAATTTCATGACGGGGGCCTCGTCGGTGGCACGCTCCAGATGGGGCCGCTGCCGCCCGTGCCGGTGCGCTACCAGGAGTGGAGGGCTCGGAGGCGTGAGGTCTTCTTGATCTGGTGGCCTTCCATGCGGCCGAGCAGGTCGCTGCCATCGATGTTCGGCATGCTCAGGTCGGTAATCACCAGGTGGATCTCTTGCGCGTCCAGCAGGTTCAGGGCCTGTGCGCCGTCCATAGCCGAGGAAATGCCGACGTCGAGAGTGCGCAGCAGTTGCGCATAAAGCATGTGCATGGTCGGGTCGTCGTTGCGCACTTCGAAGGGCTGGTTGTGCATCAACGCGCCTCCTTTCTTTTCATACATGCAGTTCTTCTGATCGAGGATCGCCGGGGCAGCGGGCGCCTCGCCGGCCAACTGGATGCGATGCGGGAGGGCATCGACCGGATGCAGGAGTGCGTGCTCGCCTACCTGCGGCCCGCCGGGTGGGCGGCCATGGTGGGCGGCGGGCTCGACATGGACCTCGACAGCGCCGCCTTCGCCGCCGTGTTTCTTCCCGATATCTACCCATTCCACCGCTACCCCGGGAATTCCACTCGCCTCTACCGAGCTCTAGCCACTCAGTCTCACCTGCAGCCCTGGAGTTGAGCCCCAGGATTTCACAAGTGACTTAGGTGGCCGCCTACGCGCCCTTTACGCCCAGTAATTCCGAACAACGCTCGCACCCTCCGTATTACCGCGGCTGCTGGCACGGAGTTAGCCGGTGCTTCCTTTGAGGGTACCGTCAGACCTGCCGGATATTAGCCGACAGGCGGTTCTTCCCCTCTGACAGAGCTTTACGACCCGAAAGCCTTCATCACTCACGCGGCGTTGCTGCGTCAGGCTTTCGCCCATTGCGCAAAATTCCCCACTGCTGCCTCCCGTAGGAGTCTGGACCGTGTCTCAGTTCCAGTGTGGCTGATCATCCTCTCAGACCAGCTACCCATCGAAGCCTTGGTAGGCCGTTACCCTACCAACTAGCTAATGGGCCGCGGACTCATCCGATGACAGTAGGCCCGAAGGTCCCCACCTTTTCCCGCAAGCTCCGAAGAGCCCGTGAGCTTATCCGGTATTAGCCCCCCTTTCGAAAGGTTATCCCAGATCATCGGGTAGATTATCCACGTGTTACTCACCCGTGCGCCACTTTACTCATCCCCCGAAGGAAACTTTCACGTTCGACTTGCATGTGTTAAGCACGCCGCCAGCGTTCGTTCTGAGCCAGGATCAAACTCTCCAGTTGTATAACTGAAAGTATTGATTCTGTTTGGTTTGACTTTGTCCCGCAAACCATCTCAAGCGTCTGCTATTTAGTTTTCAAAGACCAGGCTTTTAACCGCCGCCCGTTGGCAGCGGGAAGTAACTCTATCGAAACAAGATCAAACTGTCAAGCAACTTTTTCACCTTACCAGCTCTTTCCCGCTGCCTACTCTCCTGACCGTTCCCGGTCCCTTTCAGCGGCGAGTGCTGTTTATACTCGATCCCTCTCCCTACCGTCAAGACCTTTTTTCAAGAAATCTCAACTTAAAAAACTTGGTGGAGAAAGCGTGAGGCCCCTTCAGAGCGAAGGGGCCTCACGTGAATAAATTTCGGCGGCGACCTACTTTCCCACACAGTTACCCATGCAGTATCATCGGCGCGGTAGGGCTTAACTTCTGTGTTCGGAATGGGAACAGGTGTGACCCCTACGCTATAGCCACCGAAAACCGTAAACTGTCAAATCGGTTCGGCAATTGCTAAGGCTGATAAACGATGCATTTCTCGATTGGCGTCCGATCTATTGAAGGTTGGGGGGAGGAGATCCTCCCCCCGTCCTTCGTCAAAAACTTTTTATGGTCAAGCCTCACGGTCAATTAGTACCGGTTAGCTGAACACGTTGCCGTGCTTACACACCCGGCCTATCAACGTCGTCGTCTCCGACGGACCTTTAGGGGATTGCTCCCAGGGAGATCTCGTCTTGAGGGGGGCTTCCCGCTTAGATGCTTTCAGCGGTTATCCTTTCCGAACATAGCTACCCTGCCATTGCCACTGGCGTGACAACAGGAACACTAGTGGTTCGTCCATCCCGGTCCTCTCGTACTAAGGACAGATCCTCTCAAATCTCCTACGCCCACGGCAGATAGGGACCAAACTGTCTCACGACGTTTTAAACCCAGCTCGCGTACCGCTTTAATTGGCGAACAGCCAAACCCTTGGGACCTACTTCAGCCCCAGGATGCGATGAGCCGACATCGAGGTGCCAAACCTCCCCGTCGATGTGAACTCTTGGGGGAGATAAGCCTGTTATCCCCGGAGTACCTTTTATCCGTTGAGCGACGGCCCTTCCACTCGGAACCGCCGGATCACTAAGACCTGCTTTCGCACCTGCTCGACGTGTATGTCTTGCAGTCAAGCTCCCTTATGCCTTTGCACTCTACGGCTGGTTTCC
>OFHG01000381.1_pt1:7500-18412 | contig 18412 bp, 10 predicted proteins | sample 1521931 | NCBI WGS metagenome assembly OFHG01 (sample SAMEA2468438, study PRJEB22500) | soil metagenome | biome: Glassland; feature: Farmland; material: Clay | place: Australia | collected 2013-01-31 | depth 0.55 m
CTGCTCCGACGGCTGCCGGCGCGCCGTGCGGCCCGCCTCGTCGTCGGCAGCATGCTCGTCTACCTGCTCTACCTGTGTTTCGTGCTGCTGGTGCCGCTGCCCGACTGGCGCTTCCAGTCCGACGACCCGCAGCTGATTGTCGCCGACCTGCATTCGCACAGCCTCTACTCGCACGACGGCCTGGTGACGCCGGCATACAGCCTTTCCATGCACAAGGCGCGCGGCTACGACATCGTCGGCTTCACCGAGCACGGCAATCCCGTCGGGGCGGCCGTGGCCGCGAGCTTCGGCGGCCACGGCCGCCCCGCCACCATCCCCGGCATCGAGGTGCAGACGCCTTCCGGGGCATTCCTGCTGGCCATGGGGCTGAAGCCCGGCAAACCGGTCCTGACGGTGCTGCATGATCATGCCGACACGCTGCGCTTCATCCACCAGGTCCACGACATCCACCACGGCGTCGTCATCGCCCTGAACTTCCGGCTGACGCCACAGCGGGTGGAAATGCTCGCCGACGACGGCATCGACGGCTTCGAGATCGCCAACGCCGGCCACCCGTCGCTGTCACCGGCGCTGCGCCGGACCCTGCTGGCCATGCAGAGAACCCGGGGCCTGGTGTTGATCGCCTCCTCGGACTGGCACGGCTGGGGCGGCTTCTTCCACACCTGGACGCTGATCCGCCCGCGCCCCTCGGAGATCGGCGCCACGAAGCGCGAGACCGTGCTCAACGTATTGCGCCGCCACGATGCGGAAGCGGTCATCCCGGCCACCGCCGATGCCATGGGCGCACCGTCGACGGCCCGTGCGGTGTTCGCACCGTTCGCCGAGGCGCTGCGCTATGCGCGCGAGCTCTCCCCATGGCGCCTGGCCGCCTGGTGGGGCTGGGTCATCGTGCTGATGATCGCAGCGCGGCGGCTTACGCAGCGGGGTCTCGATGCCGGGCGCGCCATGCTCGCCGCCTGGCTCGCCGTCTGCGCCGCAGGCCTCATGGTGGAGGGGGCATCGATGCTGGTCGCGGCGATGGGTGCCGCCAACGGCTTTGCCATGCGCATCGGCGCCAGCGGCATCGGCGTCGGCATCATGGCCGCATGGGCCGCAGCCTGGAATAGCAGGCGCGTGGTGGCGCTCAGCTCCAGCGGCGGCCGAGGCGCGCCCGAATCCGCACGTGAATGGACGTGAAGAACTCCTCGACGGCCAGCATCAGTGGCGGCAGCCGGTCCTTGGCGCGCCGGCGCGTCAGCTCGATACCGATGAGCGCCAGGATCAGCTGAGGGGCCCATAGCCACCAGCCGGACAGCGCGCCGTTGGCCACCTTCTGGTACAGCGCCAGGTGCACATTGTAGGTCAACAGCACCAGCACCACCCCGGAGATGTACATGCCGGTGCGCCCGGAGCGCTTGAGCTCCAGGCCGATGGGCAGCACGAACAGCGGGAACAGCAGCACCATGGTCGGGATCACCAGCCGCCGGTTCCATTCCGCCTCGGCCTGCATGGCCACCGGGCTCTTCGGGCCATGGAAGGCGCGCCACAGCTGGCCCATATTCCATTGCAGCACGCCGCGATTGAAGTCCAGTCGCTCGAAGCCGAACTTGCCGACATCCAGCGCCACCTGGTACTCGTCGAAGGCCAGCGAGCGCAGCGTCGCCCCGTGCCCCTCCAGGCGATGGCCGTGGTGCAGCACGAAGCGCAAGAGGCCGCCGTCGCGCATGATCTGGGCGCTCTCGGCGATATAGATGACGGGGCCGCCGGCGCGCCGGTCCTCCAGCATGAAGCCATGATAGGTGCCCTGGCTGTCCACCCCGTCGACATAGATCGTGAAGTCCTGCATATCGTTGCTGAAACGCTGCGGATCGATGCTCGGCAGGGATTTCGACTGGCGGATGGAATCCAGCAGATCCATGAAGTTCTTCTGGCCGACGGCCACCCAGGACACCGACACATAGGTCAAAAACAGCCACAGCACCACCGAGGCGACCATCAGCACGCGGAACAGTCGCTGGTAGGAGATGCCGGCGGCGCGGAAGGCATCGAGCTCACTGCTCTGCTGCAGCCGGTGCACCATCGACAGCATGCCGAAGAAGCTGCCCATCGGCACGGAAAGCATCAGGAAGTACGGCGTCAGCGCCAACACCAGGTTGACCATGATGTGCCAGTGCACGTCCTTGTCCACGACGTCGCCGAGCACGCGCAGCATGCGCGAGAGCAGTAGCACGGAGACGACGATGGCGACGAAGGACAGGAACGGCGTCAGCCATTGGCGCAGGATGTAGCGGTCAGCGACCACCGGCATCCCCCGCCACTCAGCGCACCGCCAGCTGCAGGTAGCGACGCTTGCCCAGCCGGATCAGGTAGGAGCCGCCGGCGGCCAGCCGGTGCTCCCGGTCCGATACCTTTTCCCCGTCGACGGACAACGCTCCCTGCCCGATCAGACGCATCGCCTCGCCGTTGCTCTGCGTCAGGCCGGTGCGCGTCAGCGCATGCACGACCCAGATGCCGCCGTCCTCGGCCGCCAGCTCCGCCTCGGGGATGTCGTCGGGAAGCTGGCCCTGGGAGAACTGCGCCTCGAAGCCGGCACGCGCCGCCGAACCTGCGCCCTCGCCATGGAAGCGGTCGACGATCATGGCGGCCAGCTGCTTCTTGGCCTCCATCGGGTGCATGGCCCTGAGCGGCTCCAGCTCGGCGTCGGTCAACAGCTCGTAGTAGCGCAGCATCAGATCGTCGGCGATGCTCATGATCTTGCCGAACTGCTCCTTCGGCGATTCCGTGATGCCGACGTAATTGCCCAGCGACTTGGACATCTTGTTGACGCCATCCAGGCCCTCCAGCAGCGGCATGGTCAGGATCGTCTGCGGCACGACCCCGTAGGCCTCCTGCAGCTGGCGACCCATCAGCAGGTTGAATTTCTGGTCGTTGCCGCCGAGCTCGATGTCCGCAGCGAGCGCCACCGAGTCGTAGCCCTGGATCAGCGGATAGAGGAACTCATGGATGGCGATGGCATGGCCACCCTTGTAGCGCTTCTCGAAGTCGTCGCGCTCGAGCATGCGCGCCACCGTGGATTTGGCGGCGATGCGGATCATGTCGGCCGCGCTCAGCGCATCCAGCCACTCGGAATTGAAGCGCACCTCGGTGAACTCGGGATCGAGCATCCTGAACACCTGCTGCTTGTAGGTCTCGGCGTTCACCAGCACCTGCTCGTGCGTCAGCGGCGGGCGCGTCTCGCTCTTGCCGGTGGGATCGCCGATCATGCCGGTGAAGTCGCCGATCAGGAACACCACCTGGTGGCCCATCGCCTGGAACTGGCGCAGCTTTTCCAACAGCACCGTATGCCCCAGGTGCAGGTCCGGGGCGGTGGGGTCGAAGCCGGCCTTGACGCGCAGCGGCCGCCCCTCCTTCTCGGCCTGCTTCAGCTTTTCGGCCAGCCCTCCCTTGGGCAGGATCTCCACGGCACCGCGGCCCAGCAGCGCCAGCTGTTCATCCACTGTCATATCGTGCTCCGCTCTTTTGCTTGCCCGTATGGTACAACCCCCGTCCCGCACTGTCAGTCGGCACTCAGTACATGCGATGACGGAACAGCCAGGCGGCCAGCGCCATGCAGCTGGTGCCGATCAGCGCCAGCGGCCAGAACTGCGGGATCAGCAGCGAAAACGGCGTGCCCTCGAGGAATACCCCGCGCAGGATAACCATGAAATAGCGGATCGGGTCGATATAGGTGAGGGCCTGCACCACCGGCGGCATGTTCTCGATGGGGGTGGCGAAGCCGGACAGCAGCACCGCCGGCACCATGAACAGGAAGGCGCCCAGGAAGCCCTGCTGCTGCGTCACCGACAGCGAGGAGATCATCAGGCCGATGCCGACGGCGGACAGCAGGAACAGCGCCAGCCCCGTGTACAGCGTCACCAGCGAGCCCAGCAGCGGCACATCGAACCAGAACACCGCCACGGCGATGATCAGGCTGGCCTCGGCCGTGCCGATGACGAAGCCGGGCAACGCCTTACCGATCAGGATCTCGAACGGGCGCATTGGGGTCACCAAGAGCTGGTCGAAGGTGCCCTGCTCGCGCTCGCGCGCCACGGTCAGGGCGATGACCAGCAGGGTGACGATCATGGTGATCAGGCCGGCGATGCCCGGCACCAGGAACCATTGGCTCAACAGGTTCGGATTGAACCAGGCGCGCACCTCGAGGTAGGCCGGGGGGCCGGTCCCTCCGATCCGCTGCAAGAGTCCGGCATTGAAGCGCTGCACGATGCTGGCGGCGTAGTTCAGCATGATCAGCGCCGAGTTCGAATTGCGCCCGTCGACGATCAGCTGTACCGGCGCCGGCCGCCCCAGCACCAGGTCGCGGCTGAATGCGGGGCCGATGCGCAGCACGAAGCGGACGCGCTGGTCGTCGATCAGCGGCCGGATGCGGTCGGCGCGGTGGATGACGGCGATGCGGTCGAACGTTTTGGTTGCGGCGAAGCGGGCCACGAGCTCGCGCGAGACGGCGCCGCCGTCCTCGTTGTATACCGCATAGGGCACGTGGTGCAGGTCGAAGGTGGCGGCATAGCCGAACACGAACAGCTGGATGATCGGCGGCCCGATCAGCACGAAACGGCTCTTCTTGTCCTTCAGCAGCGCCAGGAACTCCTTGATCATCAGCGCCAGGATGCGCCGCCAGCTAGCCGCCATGACCTAATCCAGCCTTTTCCTGGAGATGCGCCGCACCAGTCCGAACAGCAGGGCCGCCATCACCGCCAGCGCCGCGGCGTTCGGCCAGATCACGGCCGGGATGTCCCCGGCCATGAAGAGCGTGTGCAGCAGCGACACGAAATAGCGCGCCGGCACGATGTGGGTGATCATCTGGACGACGAACGGCATGCTGCCGATGTCGAAGATGAAGCCCGACAGGATGAACGCCGGCAGGAACGCGACCACGATCGCGATCTGCCCGGCGACGAACTGGCTGCGCGCCACGGTCGAGATCAGCAGGCCCATGCCCAGCGCCACCAGCAGGAACAGCGAGGACACGCACCATAGCATCAGAAGCGAGCCGCGCAGCGGCACCGCGAACAGCCACACGGCCATGGCCACGGACAGCAGCATGCCGCCGGTGCCGAGCACGAAATAGGGCACGACCTTGCCGAGCATGATCTCGGCGATGCTGACCGGCGTGGCCATCAACGATTCCATGGTGCCGCGCTCCCATTCGCGCGACACCACGAGTGCGGTCAGCAGCGCCCCGATCAGGGTCATGATGATGGCGATCAGCCACGGCACCAGGTAGTCGCGGCTGCGAAGCTCGCTGTTGCACCAGACGCGCGGCACCAGCTGCACCGGCGCCGCGAACGCCACGCCCTGGCTGCTGGCATACTGGCCCAGCCAGTTGGCCCAGATGCCGCCCGCGTAGCCGGCGACGATGCGCGCCGTGTTGGCGTTGACGCCGTTGACGATCAGCTGCACCGGCGCCCCGTCCGCATGGTGCAGCCGGCGCCCGAAGTCGGCCCTGAGGTGCACGATGGCGTCCACACGCCCCGTCAGCATCGCCTCCTCGGCCGCATGCATGTCCGGCATCGGCACCGGGGAGAAGTACTTCAGGTGCCGGAAGGCGCCGGTGAACGAGGCGGTGCCGGCATCCGGCTGGTCGACGACGATGGCGATCGGTACATGCTTGGCATCCAGCGACACGCCGTAGCCGAACAACAGCAGCAGCACCACCGGCAGCACGAAGGCGATGGCGACGCTGGACGGGTCGCGCAGGATCTGCAGGAACTCCTTGCGCATCAGGCCGCGCAATCGCATGCCGCTGATGCGCATCATCCGGCCTCCGGCTGGCGCTGGATCAGGGCGATGAAGGCATCCTCCATGGTCTCGGCCTTCTCACCGGATGCCGCCACCGCGCGCTTGATCGCGGCCGGCTCCCCCTCGGCGAGGATGGCGCCCTCGGCCATGATCACCAGCCGGTCGCAGTATTCCGCCTCCTCCATGAAATGGGTGGTCACGAGCACCGTCACCCCATGCCCGGCCAGGACATTGATGCGCTGCCAGAATTCGCGCCGGGCCAGCGGGTCCACGCCCGAGGTCGGCTCGTCCAGGAACAGGATATCCGGCTCGTGCAGCAGGGCGCAGGCCATGGCCAGGCGCTGCTTGAAGCCGAGCGGCAGCGCATCGGCCGTCATGGTCGCGACATCCCTCAAATCGAAATGGTCGTATGCCCAGTCGATGCGCGCTGCCCGCCTCGTCCCGGCCAGGCCGTAGGCGGCCCCAAAGAAGCGCAGATTCTCGGCCACGCTCAGGCTGCCGTACAGCGAGAAGCGCTGCGACATGTAGCCGATGCGGCTGCGGGCACTGGCCGGGGCGACGCGCAGGTCGACGCCGGCCACCGTCAGCTCGCCGGCGCTGGCCGGCAGCAACCCGCACAGCATGCGGAAGGTCGTCGACTTGCCGGCACCGTTGGCGCCGAGCAGGCCGAACACCTCGCCGCGTTCGACATGGAAATCGATGGCCTTGACGGCATGGAAGTCACCGAAGTCGCGCGACAGCCCGCGCACGGCGATCACCGGCCCGTCGCCGTGCGCGCGGGGAGCAACGGGGGCCTCGTCCGCGGCGCCGTGCATGCCGTCCTCCCCGCCGATCATGGCCACGAAGGCATCCTCGAAGCGCGGCGGCACCGGCACGGCATCCGGGACGGGCGCAGCCCCCTCGGCCATGACCAGGCGCACATGCTCGCCCTGGATCGTGGCGTCGAGCACATGGGGGCTGGCGGCCAGCCGCTGCTGCAGGCTGCGCCGGGAGGCGCCGGCGGCCGGCACCTGATAGGTACGCCCGGCCAGTTTCCCGCTGAAGCTGCCCGGGCTGCCCTGGCCGATCAGCCGACCCTGGTGCAGCAGCAGCACCTCGTCGCAGCGCTCGGCCTCGTCGAGGTAGGCGGTGCTGAACAGCACGCTCATGCCGGCGTCATTCACCTGCCGGTAGACGATCTCCCACAGCTCGCGACGCGACACCGGGTCCACCCCCGCCGTCGGCTCGTCGAGCAGCAAGAGCTTCGGGGAACGCACCAGCGTGCACGCCAGGCCCAGCTTCTGCTTCATGCCACCGGACAGGTGCCCGGCCAGGCGGCCGGTGAACGGCGCCAGGCCCGTCATATGCATCAGCTCGGCGTAGCGCGGCCCCCGCTCGGACTTCTCCACATGCTGCAGGTCGGCATACAGGTCGAGGTTCTCCTGCACCGTCAGATCCTCGTAAAGCCCGAAGCGCTGCGGCATGTAGCGCAGCATGCCCTGCACCGCCAACGGATCGGTACCGACGTCCAGGCCCAGCACCGTGAGCTGCCCGGCATCCGGCTTCAACAGCCCTGCGATCAAACGCATCAGTGTCGTCTTGCCGGCGCCGTCCGGGCCGATCAGGCCGGTGACCTGGCCCGGGGGCACGCTGGCGCTGAGCCCGTCCAGGGCGGGGATGCGGCCGAAGGCCTTGCCGACCCTGTCGAGCAGGATGGCCGGTTCGGCCATCAAGGCCCCTTGCAGGGGTCGTTATGCGCCGATGGTGCGGGCTGATCCAGCCCGATGGTGACCGTGGCCGGCATGCCCAGGCGCAGCTGGCCCTGCCCGTTGCAGACGAACACGCGCGCCTGGTAGACAAGCTGCGTGCGCATCTGTTCGGTCTGCACGGACTGGGGCGTGAACTCGGCGGTAGGCGAGATATAGCCGACCCAGCCGCGATAATGCTTGCCCGGGAAGCTGTCGGTCTCGATGGTCGCGGCCATGCCCGGACGGATGCGCCCCAACATGGTCTCCGGCACATAGGCGCGCACCCACAGCGGGTCGGTGATGGCCAGCGTGTAGACCGGGTGCTGCGGTGCGGCCATGTCGCCGGGCTCGAGGATGCGGTCGCGGATGATGCCGTCGGTGGGTGCATAGAGCCTGGCATTGGAAAGCTCGTAGTTGGCCAGCGCCAGCTGCGCCTGATCCGCCGCGAGTTCGGCCTTGGCTGCGTCGATGTCCTCCCGGCGCGGACCCAGCACGGCCAGATGCAGCAGCTCGGTGGCGGCCTTGAAGCGCTCGTGCGCCGCCTTGGCGGCGGTGGCGGCATTGTCCGCCTGCTGTTTCGAGGCCAGGTCCCTGGCGCTCAGCGCATGCAGGCGGGCGGAGGTGCGCGCCGCATCCTCGGCCTCGGCCTGGGCGGCGGCGAGATCGGCGCGCGCCCTGCGGATGTCCTCGGGACGGGAGCCGGCGAGCATGCGGTCGACGATGGCCTGTTGTGCCGCCACCTGGGCCGTGGCTCGGTCGACGATGGCGGAAAGACCCGTCGTCGTCAGCTCGGCCAGGAGCTGGCCCTTGTGCACCCGGTCGCCCTCCTCGACGAGCATGCGGGCGATGCGCTCGCTGCCATTGAAGGCGAGATCGACCTCGCGCATGTCGATATTGCCGTACAGGCGCAGCCGCCCGTCCGCCCCGGCCTGACGGTGGTCGTGCCAGAACCAGGCGCCGGCGGCAGCCAGTGCCAGCAGCGGGATTGCGATGCGCAGGGCCTTGATGTTCATGGTCATCCCTCCGGGATCCGACCCCCCCAGTGTAGCGAACGACGGCCTTCCTCCAAGCCCCGCGGCCATGCGGCTATGCAGAAAGGCGCCATCGGCTATGCTTGGCCGATGCAAACGCCCGCTGTCATGCGCATCCTCGGCCTGATGTCCGGCACCTCCTGCGACGGCATCGATGCCGCCATCGTCGAGCTGGGCGCCGGGCGCCCCCGACTCGTGCATTTCCAATCCACGCCGATGCCGGCCGAGCTGCGCGAGCCGGCCATGCGCCTGGCCGCCCCAGGCGTGCATGAAATCGATGCCATGGGCGGGCTCGATGTAGCCCTCGGTGAGGCCTTCGCCGAAGCGGCCCTGGCCGCCATCGAGGCGGCGGGGCTGACATGCAGCGATATCGCCGCCGTCGGCAGCCACGGCCAGACCATCCGCCACCGCCCGCGGGGCGTGGACGGGGGCAGGCCCTTCAGCCTGCAGATCGGCTGCCCGTCGACGATCGCCGAGCGCACCGGCATCACCACCGTCGCCGATTTCCGCCGCCGCGACCTCGCCGCCGGCGGCGAGGGGGCGCCGCTGGTGCCGTTCGCGCACCGCCTGCTGTTCGGGAGGGACGACGCCGACATCGCCGTCGTCAACATCGGCGGCATCGCCAACATCTCGTATCTGGGCGGCGACGGCATGGTGACCGGCTTCGACACCGGCCCGGGCAATATGGTCATGGATGCGCTGATGCTGGCCATCAGCGACGGGCGCGCCGCTTTTGATACCGATGGTACCCTGGCCGCCGCCGGATGCGTCGATACGGCCCTGCTGGCCGAGCTGATGGCGCATCCGTTTCTTTCCCGCACCCCGCCGAAATCCAGCGGCCGCGAGGATTTCGGCGCCGACTTCGCCGCACGCATCCTGGCCGCGGACATCGACGATGCCTCGCGCCTCGCCACCGCCTGCGAGCTGACGGCGAGCTCCATCGCCGCGGCCGCCGCCTGGCTGCCCCGGCCCCCCGCACACTGGTATGTGGGCGGCGGCGGGGCCGCCAATCGTCATCTGATGGCCAGGCTCGCCGCGCTGTTGGCCCCGGCACCGGTGGCATCGACGGCGGCGGCCGGGGTGCCGCCCGAAGCGGTGGAGGCGGTCAGCTTCTCCCTGCTGGCCGGCCGGACCCTGATGGGTCTGCCGAACACGGTGGCCTCGGTCACGGGTGCTCGGCATGCCGTGGTGGGCGGCCATATCGTCCCCGGCGCCAACTGGCCGCGGCTCATGGAAACGCTCGGCACATGGACCCGATCACCCACGCCATAAGCGGGGCGGCGCTGGCCCGCGCCGTGCCGAGAAGGCCGCTGCCCTGGCGCCAGGTGCTGCTGATCATGGGTCTGGCCATGGCCCCGGACCTCGACTACGTGCTGCACTGGTTTTCGGATGAGCTGTATCTCGAATACCACCGCGGCATCACGCACTCGATATTGATGCTGCCGCTGTGGACCTGGCTCGTCGTGTCCCTGCTGCCCAAGCACCGCGCACGAAACCCGATCCTGCCCTGGCTGATCGCGGCGGCGCTGGCCATGCATATCCTGCTCGACGTCGTTACCTCCTTCGGCACCATGATCCTGGCACCGCTGTCCGACTGGCGGGCGACGCTGGACCTGGTATTCATCATCGATCCGATCTTCACCGGCCTGATGCTGGCCCCGCTGCTGCTGATCTTCCTGTGCCGTCGGCACGCCAGGGCGCTGGCGGCCACGAGCCTGGCCTTGATGTTCGGCTATCTGGGCCTATGTGCGGCCAGCCACCAGCGGGCGCTGGACCTGGTGCACGCCGCCTGGCCGGGGGCGCCGGTGAAGGCGGCGCTGCCGCTACCCTTCTCCCCCTTCCACTGGCAGCTCATCGCCGCCTGGCCGGATCACGATCAGGACGCCGCCGTCGACCTGATGCCGGGCTTTCACGGCACCATGGGCGCCTTCCCGGCCTCGCTGACCGGTCCCTACGCCCGCTACCTGCATCGGGCGGGAGATCTGCACTGGCGGCGGTTCGCGGCGATGAGCCCGGCCAATGCCCCGGATTCCGTGCCCGGCATGGCCTTCTACCGCTGGTTCGCGCGCTTCCCAGTGCTGCTGGAGGACGGACCGGATCGGCGCCTGTTCGGCGACCTGCGCTTCGGTGCCGGCATGCCGGACGCCCCGGAATCCTTCGCCCTGCGCCTGGACCTGAAACCGAAGCCTTCCGCCTGGCTTATCTGGCACGGCGATCATGTGACGCCACTGCATTAGGGGTCCCGAACATCGCTCCCTGCGCCCGGCCTGGCGAAATTCGGAAGCGGCTTTGAATGTTTATGGATTCAGATCAGGTCGACCGCGTAGTCGCTGCCCTCCCACGTCCCGTCGTCCAGCCAGTAGAGGGTGAACACGAGGC
>OFHG01000382.1_pt1 | contig 18403 bp, 19 predicted proteins | sample 1521931 | NCBI WGS metagenome assembly OFHG01 (sample SAMEA2468438, study PRJEB22500) | soil metagenome | biome: Glassland; feature: Farmland; material: Clay | place: Australia | collected 2013-01-31 | depth 0.55 m
CCCAGTACCGCCACCAGCCCGCTGCCATATCCCCATTCTCGCCAGGCCACCGCCGGACCGCTCGAGCGTTCAAGGCCGCCGGTGGCCGGGCCGCCAGGCTGGCAGCATGCGTTTCGAAACCAAGATTGCGATCGCGGTCCGGGAGGACCTCGCCCAGTGGCAGCAGCTCAACGTGACGGCGTTCCTGGCCAGCGCGGTCGCCGGCGGGCGTCCCGAGGTGATCGGGGAGCGGTACCAGGACGGCTCGGGCAACAGCTACCTGCCGATGTTCAGCCAGCCCGTGCTCGTGCACGCCGCCGACGCACAGGCGCTCAGCGGCGCGCACAGCCGGGCGCTGGCCCGTGACCTGGACATCGCCGTGTACATCGAGGACATGTTCAAGACCGGCCACGACGCGGACAACCGGGCGGCTGTCCGCGCGGTGACCGCCGGGGAGATGCCGCTGGTGGGGCTGGCGGTCTACGGCCCGAAGAATGCCGTGGACAAGATCTTCAAGGGACTCCCGCTGCACCCGTGACCGGCCTCAGCAGCCGGCGTAGCAGGGGGATGCGTGTCAGGTCAGCAGCCGGTAGGAGCCGACGGCTGTTGCCTGTGCCGGGACCGGTCCCTCGGCGCACCGGTCCTTGATCCCGGCCTGGAACTCGGCGAACGCGGGTGAGGTGTCCAGCGGGTTCTCCTCGCCGTCGAGCACGGCGAGGTGCAGGAAGCTGACCCCGTCGTGTGGGAAGCACTGACCGATCCAGGCCTCGCGTAGCCGCCCGCCGCAGCACCTTTCACGCCTCCGGCACTCACATACCCGGACGAACCGGGCGCTGAGGTGGGCCGGAGACGTGAAACGTCGGCCGGCTATCGGTGGCTTATCCCGGCGTCGGCGGCTACTTCATCCAGGCCCGTGGCGGTGAGCGCGAGCTACGTTATATGAGCAGCCGCTGCCCAGCTGAGGAGGCGTGAGATGACGGTCCAGTTGCCCTTTGACCAGACTCACCCGTTAGCGGTAGCGCCGCTGCTCAGCAAGCTCCAGCGCGAAGGTGTGATTCACCGGGTCCGTACCAGGGTGGGTGACGAGGCGTGGCTGGTCACCGGGTATGAGGAGGTACGCCGGCTGCTCTCCGATGACCGGCTTGGCCGCTCCCACCCTGATCCGGCCAAGGCCGCCCGCATGGGGGAGTCGGCGCTGTTCGGCGGGCCGATGGGCAACTTCGACACCGAACATGCCGACATGGCCCGCCTGCGCGCGCTGATGCAGCCGCACTTCTCGCCCAGGCGGATGCGCGCCATCCGGCCCCGGGTGGAGCAGCTGGCCGCGGGCCTGCTCGACCGCCTGGCCGAGCACGGATCACCCGCGGACCTGCACCAGGCACTCGCCCTGCCGCTGCCGATCCTGGTGATCTGTGAACTGCTCGGCGTCCCCTACGCCGACCGCGAGCAGTTCCGTGCCTGGAGCGAGCGTCGTGGCCTGCGTCTCCCTGGCCGCCCAGTCCTGGACCCATGACGGAAACGCCTGATAGGTCATCCCGTCCCTGAGGCTGTCCCACAGTTCTGCGGCGACGACGGGGAGTAAGCCGGCGTTACAGGCTGCCCCCGGCGATGATGCGGTCCACCGCGTCGCTGGCCAGTGCGGCCCGCCCGAGGCGAGTGGCGGTGTAGTACAGGCCGCCCTCGCCTCCCCAGGCCGTGGAGCGCACGAGGGACGCGTGCTCCAGGACCTGAACACCCTCGCCGACTACCTCCTCCATCTGCTGGTGGGAAGCGTCGTCGAGGTGTGCCAGGCTGGGTACGAAAGCGTCGACGATCATCGAGACCGAGGGCAGGCCGTCCTCAGCCGGGCCATCGGGCCCGAATCCTCTGGTCATCACTTCCGCCGCCAGTTGCGGCAGCGGCAGGGAGCTGAGGCGGTCCACTTCCGCCTGCGCCGCGGCGGCGCGTGCCTGGTCGTCGTTCTTGCTGCCGAACAGCGGTGACATGCCGGTCTCCTCTAGTTGCCGGGGCCGTTGAGCTGGCGGGGCATCGCGTGTCGCGGCTCGCGGCGGGGTGTAGGGAGCATAAAGCCGCCAGGCATCGCGGAGACGGGCGATGCGGGATACCGGGACCCGCGCTTGCATGAGAGGCACAGCGTGGCGAGCAGGTCGATCTCGGCGATCTTCCCGTCCATGATGGTGAACCCGAACACGACGCGTGGCTGCCCGGCGGCCAGCGGTGCGACATGGCCGGCCTGGTCGGGCCAGGCTGACCACCGCTACCGTTGCGCGGCTTGCTGGGCTGCGGTATCGGAGAACGCGGCCAGCGCTTCCGCGTCGCTGACCGTGGACTGGATGCTGGCGGTGATGAAGTCGAGGCCTGGCAGATCGCTGGCACTGGCGGCCAGGGCAGCGGCGGCAGCCCGGGTGTCGTAGGCCGTCCGGCGCAGGACCACGTCCGGGCCGAGTAGCGCCCATGCCGCTCCCGAATGGCCGTAGGGGAGGCCGACCGAGCCGGGGTTGATGATGCGCCGGGTATCGGCGAGGCGGTCGAAGGGCATGTGGGTGTGCCCGACCACCACCGTCTGCTCCGGGGCACCGGCGAACGCGGCCTGATAGTGGCCGAGCGGGCTGTCCACGACGATGAACTCGTTGTCGTCGCGCGCGCTGGCGTGGCAGAACATCACCGGTCCCAGCCCGTCGATGTCGAGGGTGACGCTCAGTGGCAGGCTGGCCAGCCGGTCCCGGTGAGCCTGCCCGATCCTGGCCGCGCACCAGGCGAAGTACTCAGGCGGCGGGTTGGCTGGCAGGCCGCTGGGCTGGAAGGTCCCGGCGAAGGCAGCGGCGAGGCAGCGGTCGGTGTTGCCCCGGACCCAGACCGCCCGCCCGCCGAGTTCCTCCAGGCGCTCGAGTGTCTCGGCGGGCATCGGGCCATCCGCCAGATCCCCGTTGAGGACTACCGCGTCCACTCCCGACGCTTCGACGTCGCGCAGTACCGCGTCGAGCGCCGGGAGATTGCCATGGATATCGGCGAGCACCGCAACGCGCATGACAGCCCCTGTCTCCGGTACTGACGAGTCTGCCCGGACCGCGCCGCCCAGCCAGCCACGTTCGCCGACAGCCCAACCGGCCCGCTGCGGGGCGAGCCACGTTCACTTTGGGCTACCGCCGACCCGAATCGACCACGTCTGCGGGGGAGCCGGCCCGCTGCGGGAGAGCCGTGTTCGGTCTGGGCTGCTATCACGACCCGAATCCACCACGTCTGCGGGGGAGCCGGCCCGCTGCGGGAGAGCCGTGTTCGGTCTGGGCTGCTATCACGACCTCAAACGACCACACCCCGCCGAGCCCGGTTCCCCGCGTGGTCGATTCAGGCTGTGACCAACCCAAAATGAACACGTCCCGGCAGGCCTCCATCCCAGCACGGTGGGATGCCGTAGGAGGCAGGGACGAGCCGGGAGGCAGAGGTGAACCGGGAGGCGGGGTGAGCGCCGCCGGGGTGAGCGCCGCCGGGGTGCGGGTCAGGTGGCGGGCCTGCTCACGCTCAGGTGGCGGGCCTGCTCACGGCTGGCCCTCCAGCCGGACGCTGTTCACGCTCACCTGGAAGGTCCCGGCCGAATCCGGCGGCAGCATGGTGAACCACAAGAGCACGTAACGGCCGCGTGCTGGGGTGGCGAGCTGGACGTCTACCACGCCGCCAGCGTGGGCCGCGTGCGCGACGGTCGGCAGGCCAGCGAGCGAGGCCGCGGCGCCGACGCGCAACTGCAGGCCGGCGCCGGGGGTGGGGCCGAGAGTGATCCTGGCGCTGGTGATCGTCACCGTCTGGCCCATGTCCAGCAGCAGGCCCGTGCCCGGATACAGGTTCCCGAAGCGGGCGGTGGTGTACCAGTCGGTCTGCCAGGCAGTCGCCGGGCTGCTGTCGATCGCGAGCGGCGCCAGCTGCGGGTTGTCCCCCTGGCCGCTGCCGGACGGACCGAACGCCACGGCGTTGACCGGCTTGAGCGTCTGCGCGACGGGCGTGGGCGGGGCTGACGTGGGCGGGGCTGACGTGGGCGGGGCTGGTGTGGGAGCGGAGCTGGCCGCATGAGCCGCCCGGGCGGCGCTCTGACTGGTCTTGGGTGCGCCGTTCGTCTTGATGCGTTTCGCGCTGCGGTGATTCAGGGCCTGGCCGCCGGCCGCCGGCGGGGTACTGGCGGTAGGCGGAGAGCCGGGGAGAAGCAGATACCCGATCAGGCCCACCAGCACGACCAGCGCGAGTGCCAGCACCGCGGTCCAGTTCAGGCGGTGCTGCCCAGCCTCCAGGATCGGGCCGCGCCGCCCAGCCGTCTGGGCGGGAAGGCGCTGCCCCGACGGCTCGGCCGACGTGAGCAGTTCGTCCAGGCTCACCGCCGAGAGCACGCCCGGTGCCCGGTGGACCCCGTCGTACTCGCGTATCAGCGCCTCGGCGTCAGCCCCGACGACCTTGGCGACGCTGCGGATGTGCCCGCGCGCGTAGAAGTCGCCGCCGCACGCCGAGAAGTCATCGTCCTCGATTCCCCTGATGATCGTTTCCCTGATCCGGGTCCGCTGGCTGACCTCGGCGATGGTCAGGCCGGCCTGACTGCGCGCCTGCGCCAGGGCTTCCCCGATGGGCACGCCGCGCCTCCAGTGCTCGGCCGCGCTGCGCACCGCCCTGCTTGCGGAGTGCAGACGGCTATGACCACATCATTGCCGGTATGCCCGCACCGGAACCTCACCCCTCCGGCTTCTTGCCGGCCCCGCAGGTGGCGGGTCCAGGCTGGTCGCCCTGGTAGCCCTGCCGTCTACTTTGCACGGCCCCAGGGGAAGAAGAAATCAAAATCCCTGGCTTCCCTGGCGAAAAAGTCAGGGCCTTTCTTGTTTGCCAGGCAGAGCCTGGTGGCGACCACCGAGCCGCTCCTGATGCTTTCCTGGGGGAAGCCATATTCGAGTAGCTGGCTCCTGACGCGCGACAGCCCGTCGCCCGACATCACAAAATCGTCCAGCAGCAGGATCTTCTTCCCGCCGAGGTCCCGCAGTCCTTCTGGGAGCAGCGTCGTTGCCTTGGTCCCGCACAGCGTGAGGAACCCGGGCACAGAGATCGGGTCAGCCTGGTCGAGGTAGCCCACGGTGATGATGGGGATCTGCCGGCGGAGTTCACGCGCCACCAGGTTGGCCACAATGGCTCCGCGGTCGCTGAGCGCCAGGATGAAGTCCGGCATGAAACCAGACCTGTCTACCGAGCGGGCCAGGTCTGATGCGGCACTCCGGAAACGCGGCCAGTCCAGATCGCGCTGGCGTTTGTTCAGCTGTTCCGCCCGCATGGCCTGCCAGACGGCAAGAGCAAAGCCCACCACCGTGGTGCAGCCCAGTATCAGATTCCACATAACGAGCCCCGGGATCTCAGTCCGCGCCATTTGGATGGGCCTCGGGTGAGTGTAGCCCGTGCGTCTCGGCTCAGCCGGTCAGCCCGATCCGCCGCAGGTGGGCAAGGTCGTCCTGGTTCAGGCTGTCCCGGAGGCTGACCGCCGCGCAGTTGGCCTGGAGTTGCCCGGCGCTGGTGGCGCCGAACAGCACGCTGGTGACGGCCGGGTTGGTCAGCGGGAACGCCAGCGCCAGTGCGGCGGCGGTGGTGCCCAGCCTGGCGGCAAGCCCGGCGAGTTCGTCAGCGGCCCCGACCGCTGGGGCGAACCGGGCCTCGCCCAGTGCCCCCGCGGCGCGGCCAGCAGCCGGGCCCGACCGGTACTTGCCGGTCAGGATGCCGCCTGCCAGGCAGAACGAGGCGATGACGCCGGCGTTGGCCGCCGTGAGCGCCTCCGTCATGGCAGGGTCCTCGACCCATGACCGCTGCACCAGGCTGTAGGGCAACTGGACCGCGCACGGCGGTGTGATCCCAAGACCCGCTGCCGCCCGCACCGCCTCCCCGGCCAGCCCGGCGGGCCAGTTCACCAGCCCCCACGCACGGGCTTTCCCAGAGGTCACGAGCGCGCCGGTGGCGGCAACCAGGTCGGCGACCGCCAGGCCCGCCGGCGGCGGGTTCGCATAGATCAGGTCGACGTGGCCGAAACCCATCCGCTGCAGGGAGGCGTCCAGTTCCGCCGCGGCGCTCTGCTCGGGCCAGAACTCCCACCACAGCTTGTTCGCGACGACCACCTCGTCGCGCCGCACGCCCGCACCGCGGAACAACTCGCCGAACAGCACCTCGGAATATCCCGTCGGGATAGGGGCCGTGCCGGTCTCATCGTTGTAGCGGGCGTCGTCGAAGAAATTGATGCCCTCCTCGCGGGCCGTGCGCATGATGGCGACCCCGGTCTCGGCCGGCAGACGCTCAAAGGTGCGCCAGGAGCCGAGGGACAGCGCCGACACCTCCATCCCCGACGAGCCGAGCATCCTGGGACTGAGGCAACCGGCTGGCATCGCGCCTCCTTCCGGGGTGTGGCCGCGCCACGGCACAGCCACCTGCGGCCAGGACCCGTGCCGCGGGGGCGCAACTGGATCCCGCCAGCGCGCCAGGCAAGCCTTTTGGATCTCCGGCGGCAAGTCAACCGGAGGCTGCCGGTTACTGGTCCTCGGGCTCGGGCGGGTGCCACAACTGGACCGTCAGCGTGCTGTCGCGGTGCACCCGCTCGCCAGGGGCCGGCGCCTGGCCGACGACGAGACCCTCGACCGGCATCGGGTGCGCCGTCAGCCGGATCGGTTCCAGGTTCAAACCGGCCCTGGCCGCGACGTAATCGCACGCGCGGAAGAACAGCCCCCCGACATCCGGCACCAGCACCCGGGACGGCCGGCCCGGATAGGGCTCCAGTGCTTCCTCATCCGCCACGGTCCAGCCATCACTCAGGCTGGGGTTAGGCTCCGACGGCTCTGACGACGGCGGCGCCAGTCCCTCCCCGGGCCGCCGGAAACCCATGTCCACGTCATAAGCCACCCGGGCGGCTGGGTCGGCGAGGACGCTCCAGGCTTCGTCCACCGCCTTCCGCGCCCGGTCCGCAACCGACAGCACCTTCGGTGGGGCACCCTTAAACGCGCCCGGCAGGAGCGCGTCCTTTCTCGCCTGCCAGGCTTCGGCGATCTCGTCCGGCAGGGCGCCCGGCAGCACGCCCAGGACGTCATACCACGTGATATCGCTCGTCATCGGTCACCCGGTGAGGGCTGGCCCAGAGGTGATGCCATATATATGGCGCTCCCGTCTTTACTGACGTAGACACGGACATCATGCCATTGCCAGCCCGGCCGGCCGCTGCCGTTCTGGACGGGTCCTTAGCTGACCTGACACACCAGGTGCCGTCGCAGTGCTAGACCGGGCGGTAAGGCTGCACGATCTGGGTCCGCCAGGTCGCCGGATCGGGCTGCTGGACCGGGTCGCTGAAGTAGACCTCCCAGGCGTCGCCGGCGAGTTCGCCGCCATGCCCGGAGACCCACGAAGCCAGCGCCTCGTACGCCTGCTCCATCTGGTCGTACGGGCCGGTGTGAACCGTGATGGCGACAGATCCGCCAGGCAGTTCCGCGGGCTGCACGTCGCCGGCGCCTTCGGTTACGGCGCTGACCGGGAACCCCGCCTCGATGACAAAACGGCCATCGGCGAGCCTGTGGTAGCGCGCGAATGGCGGACCGGACGGGCCGGCGCTATGCGCCGCCATGACACTGGCGACGGCACCGTAGGTCTTGGCCAGCCATGGGCCGATCTCCTCGGCCGGCAGTGTCGTGGTGGCCACCATCGTCGGCTGCGCTTGCCTGGCCTCAGCGTGAATGTCGTAATGCCTCATGACCAGCAGCATCCGGGTTCCCGGAACGCTGCCCCAGAGGCGGACGTCTCTCCCGGATGAGGCGTTGGTCAGGTATCCCGGCTGGCCCAGCGCGTCTCGCCATCGTGGATGACGTCGGTCGGCAGCAGCCCGGCGGCGTGGGCGACCCGCTGGGAGGCCAGGTGGCCGGGATGGATATGTGCTATCACGGTCCACCCCGCCTCCTGGAGGCGGCCGACCAGGCTGCGCGCCGCCTCCTTCGCATAACCGCGGCCCTGTCCGGCCCGCGCCACCACCCAGGCCACCTCGGCCGGGCCGGCCGCGGGACCGCCGGCCGGCAGGGTCGCCTGCACCGTCCCCACCGCCAGGCCGCTTTCGCGCACCCTCAGCACCCAGTTGCCCCACAACTGGTCACCGCTGGGCGAGCGGCGCGTCGCCAGCCGCGCGTAGCGGGCTGCCAGCGCGCTCGCGCTCAGCGGCACCCCGCCGATGAATTCATGCAGCGCGGGGTCGTCCAGCACGGGTGCCAGTTCGGCGGCGTGGGCCTCGGAAAGCGGCTCCACGTCGAGCCGCGCGGTACGCCAGCCCTGGTCAAGGCCGATCACCGGCCGAGCCTAGCCGCCACCCGCCCGGCGTAACGCCTAACGGCCCCGCCATCGCAGGCCCGGCAGGTACTTTTGGCGGGCGGCGGCGGAGAAAGGCGTGCTGGGTGCAGAACGACATTTCGTGGAGTGGGCCGGGACAGACCTTCAACTTGCTTCCCTCCGGGAAATTGTCACTCATCGTGGAGAACATCTACGACGACGCGGCGCTCCAGCACGAGGTCGGCCTGTATTACCGCCTCGCCTGGCCGGACACGCTGCGGCCGACGATCTGGCTGGCGGTATCGAGCCCGGCCACCTGTTCCACTGGGCCCCGGTCGGGGAACTGGGCTCGGAGCGTTTCGAGCCGGCCGGTCTCATCCCCTTTCTGCAAAATCCTGGCGGTGGCCTGCGCCACGTGGTCCTCGGCCGGCGGACACACCGGTAGGGCCGCGGGGTCCGCAAGTGCGCCAGCGACCAGCCGTGCCCGCCGACCAGCCGTGCCCGCCGACCAGCCGTGCCCGCCGACCAGCCGTGCCCGCCGGCCAGCCGTGCCCGCCGACCAGCCGTGCCCGCCGGCCAGCCGGGGCGCCGCGGCCAGCCGCTTTGATCGGCGTCAGGCCGATCCCCCGGCCCTGGCCCATGGTGACCGGCGCCATCGCCGCGAAGAATGCCAGGTCATCGCCCCCGACAGGCGGGCTGTGGCTGACGCATCCGCTGTGCACCCCAGGAACCGCAGGAGTGCGACCCGGCGGACAACCTCGATATCAGCGGGCGGGAAGCCCAGTTCCGCCGCGGTCGCGGTGGCGAGAACCGTCGAGCGCAATCCGTGTGCCAGTGGCTGGCCGGTACCGGGATCAGTGGCAAGCGAGATCGATCCGAGCAGTTCGGTCAGCTGCAGACCAGGACCGGGGCTCGCATTCGCCATCCCTCCGGTATCAGTGGCTGACGGCCTCGATGGTCGTTCCCGCCGCGAGCCGCCTGCCAAGCTCGCGGATCATCTTCCCGGCCATCACCCGGCGTGACCGGGATCGCGCTGGCACGACAACGACCACGTGGCGGGCGCCACGTGCGCTGGCCATGCGGGCAATGGCCCGCTCCGGGCTCCGGCTCGCGCCTGACTGTCCCCAGCCCTCGCACCCGGCCCGCTCGATGCTCGCCAGCGCCCGGTCGACCACCTCGCGATGGAGACACATCTCGTCCGGTCCCGGCAGGTTGCGGGCGCTGGGCAGGCTGAGCGCCGCCCGGTGGATACGGGCAAGGCTCACCACGGCCACCGGTTTGCCGCCGCTGAGAGCCACCGCCCTGCTGACCGCCGACGCCGGGACCGTCTCGCCGGTGGACACGATCACCACCAGCGCCGGGTCCGGGGGCTGCCGACCCTGCCGGTGCGGCGGCCCGGACCGCCGCGGACGGCTGGTTCGTGCCTTCGGTTGCACGGCTGACAGGGTCATCGTCATCCTCCAGCTCACGTTCGGTGAGTGGCCTCTCGCTCCGGCGTCCACTTGCCAGCGAACTCCTCAAGAGTTACCGCTAAGTGTCGGTCTGTAAACGCCGCCGTAAACCAGAGCTGACCAGCGCGTTCCCCGGGGGCGGCGGCGGTCACCGGCGCCCCGTGCACCCCGTGCGTCCCGCGCCTATGAGGCGAACTCAGAGGTGACCGGATTGGCGCCGATTCTGGCCGCGAGGCAGCGGTAGGCGCGAGCGCCGCCGCCGGACGCTGCAGCGGCGGCCGGCTCCTCGAACCGGAAACTCCCGGGCGGGGCGTCGGCCGCCCGTGCCCACAATGCCCGCAACCCTATGCCCGGGTATGTCCGGTGCCGGGGCCACGGTGTGCCAGCCTAGTCCTGGCCGGCGTTGCGGGCGGGCCGTGTCGCTGCTTCCCGGCGGCTGCCAGTACGTTGGGCGTTATGAGCTGGTTTGCCGACCGCCACCGCAGCGACGGGCATGCCCCCGATGGGGCGCCCGGCGGGGCTGGATGATGCCCGGCAGCCGGAACGGGATATCGCGGGATGGGCAGACCGGGATTCCGGGGACGCACGATGAGTTGCCGCCGCCCACGCCCGCACATGGCCTCACCTCACTGCGGCCGTTGCGTCACCGCTCTTTCGCGCTCTTGTGGACTGCGGGCCTCGTCTCGACCATCCGGTCGCGGCTGCAGTCGGTCGCCTTCGGCGCTCTTGTCGTCTCGCCCACCGCGCAAGCGACGTGGGCTGTACTTGGCGCGCCCGGGCCCTTCCTGCCGATCGGCCTGCTCGCACCGGTCGGCGGGGCACTCGCCGACCGGCTGCCGCGCCGTCCGATGCTGGTCACCGGGAACCTTGCGGCGGCCGCGACCGCTGCCCTGCTGGCCGGCCTCGTGGCTTCCGGCCACGACAGCCCGGGAGCGGTCGTCGTCCTGGTCACCGGGCAGGGATCCGCGTCAGCCCTGATCGGGCCGTTCCAGCAGGCGATCCTGCCCGATCTCGTGCCGCGCTCGGAGTTCCTCGCGGCCATCTCCCTCAATTCGGCGCAGTTCAATCTTGGCCGCATCGCCGGGCCTGCCCTGGCGGGCGCCACGGTGGCTGCGTTCGGATATCCGGTCGCCTTCGAGGCGAACGCGGTCTCCTTCCTCGCGGTGGTGGTGGCGCTCGCGTTCGTGCGCCTCGGTCCCCCGGCCGGCCGCGCGGTGGGCCTGTTCACCTCGCTGCGGTCAGGCTTCACGGCGGCCCGGCGGGAACCGTCCTGCCGGGCCGCCATTGCCAGCATCGCTGTGGTGGCCTTCGTTGCCTCACCTTTCATCGCCCTCGTCCCGGTGATGGCGCACCACCTTGCCCAGGGCGGTTCCAGGGCTACCGCGCAGATCACTGCCCTGCTCACCACCGCACAGGGCGCAGGGGCTGTGGCGGGAGCGCTGTGCCTGGCCCCGCTTGCCGCTCACCTTGGCCGTGGCCGGGTGCTCAGCTGGAGCATGGTCCTGCTCCCGCCCGCGCTGCTGGCCTACAGCGCGGTTCAGACGCGCTGGTGGGGCACGGCCGCGCTGTTCGTCGTGGGCATGGTGTACATCGGGGTTCTGTCCGGGCTGTCCACGCTTGTGCAGCTACGGGCCCCCCAGGCTTACCGCGGCCGGGTGCTCAGTTTCTTCCTGGTGGCCCTGGGAGTCGCCTACCCCGTCGGCTCGCTGGTCCAGGGACCGATCATCGACCGGATCGGCATAGGCTGGACGACCGCTGGGTCGGCGCTGCTGCTGTCGCTGGTCATGGCGGTCACCGCACTCTGGTGGCCGGGCGTCAGGCGAGCGCTGACCGACGGGCGAGCTGGTGACCGGGCCGGGCAGGCGGCTGACGCCGTGCCCGCGAGCCCCCGGGCCGCTGGCGGGTTAGCGGCCCGGCCGGACTCTCAGGATGCCGGCGTGGCTTAACGCGATGTCGTGCATTGTGCTGTTCAGCTCCCGGCCGGGAGGTAGCTGGCAGACTCTGTTGGATGCATGAGCGACCCGCCGGCGATAGGCAAACCGGGTATGCCGGTGGGGAGGGTCGCAGTAGCCGGAGAGGTGCGCATCGAATGAATCGATCTGTGCGGCTGCGTATCGTGGTCGCCGTGCTGGCGCTGTGCTCAGCCGCAGCGGGCATAGCGGTAGCCGCGAAGGTGTCCGCGTCCGCCCACGCGAGAGAGGCCGCCCGGATGTCCGCGTCTGCTCGCGCCAGCGCGCACGCGCCCACAGGCACGACGGCCCGCCAGTCCGCGGGCGCGACGGCGCCTCCGCCCGCCGGGGTGCCCCTTCCGAAGCTGACCACCCGGCAGCTGGCAGGCCAGCGGGTGGTCTACAGCTACCGGGGCCTCACGCCACCGGCGAGCCTGATCTCGCTGATCCAGCACGGTGAGGCGGCCGGTGTCATCTTCTTCTCCGCCAACATCTCCAGCCGCACCCAGATCGCCGGGGTGATCAAGGAACTGGAGCAGGCCAGCGCCAGCTCGCTCAACCCGGTACGCAAACCGCTGCTGCTGATGACCGAGCAGGAAGGTGGACTGGTCCGTCGCCTCCACGGCCCGCCCCTGCTGTCCGAGAAGCAGATCGGCCTGTCCGCTGACCCGGCCGGGCAGGCCCGCACCGCAGGCGCTGGCGCCGCCGCCAACCTGCTCGGGGTGGGGATGAACGTGAATCTCGCGCCGGTGCTGGACGTCTACCGGGCCCCCGGCAACTTCATCGACCAGTTCGGCCGCTCCTACAGCAGCGACCCGCACGTCGTGGCCGCCCTCGGCGCCGGCTTCATCAGGGCACAGCAGGGCGGTGGGGTGGCCGCGACCGCCAAGCATTTCCCTGGCCTCGGAGCCGCCGCGACCAAGCAGAACACCGACACCGTGCCCGTCACGCTGAATCTGGCGAAGAGCACGATCCGCGGCGTGGATGAACTGCCGTACAAGGCGGCGATCTCCGCCGGGGTGAAGCTGATCATGGCGTCGTGGGCTGTCTATCCCTCGCTGTCCCCCCGCCCGGCTGGGCTGTCGTCCGCGATCATCAACGGCGAACTCCGCCAGCGGCTCGGATACCAGGGCGTGACGATCACCGATGCGATCGAGGCTGGCGCGTTGCGCGGGTTCGGCACGACCGGCCATCGGAGCGTGCTCGCCGCGCAGGCCGGCATGGATCTGATGCTTTGCTCGGGCCAGCGGGCAGGCGAGGGTGTCCAGGCGCTGAATGCGCTGGAGAACGGTTACCGCAACGGGCAGCTGAACCAGGCGGCGTTCAGGGCGTCCGTCGCGCGGATCCTGGCCCTGCGCGCCACCCTGCACGCCTAGCCGGCCGATTCGCTGGGGGCACAGCCACCGCCCGCCCAGGGCAGCCCGCCTACCGGCGCGGATGTGTATCGCGCGGTGATCGGCCTGGTGCCCGCGGGGTGGCGGCCGGCCTCGTCCCGCAGGTTGTGGTCGATCTGGGCTGCTATCACGACCCGGATCGACCACGTCCGCGGGAAGCCGGCCCGCTGCCGGACCAGCCGTGGTCAGGAAGGGCTGCTATCACAGCCCAGAATGACCACGGCCCGCCGGTCCCGGCTCGCCGCGTGGTCAATTCAGGCTGCTATCAACCCCCAATGACCACGTCCCGGCAGCGCGCCGAGACCGAAACCGACTTCCGGGAGGGATGGCGGCTGCTTGGCGCCGGCCAGCCGCGTGCGTTGACCACACGTTGACCCGGGTTGGGGTCGGGACGCGAGGGGTGGGCAGCTCGGCTGGCCGAGGCTGACGCTTGATCGTGTGCGGGTGATCGGATATCGGCCATTCACGATCGGATGGTGACGGCGGATGCAGGACCGTTCATCTACACCAGTGACGACGTGCTGCGGATGCTCGACGCCCTGCTGGCGGGCAGCGGCCAAGACAGATGGGCCGGCCAGGCCGGCGCGCTCCCAGCGCGCGCTGGCTATGGGATGAGGGCGATCTTGCCGGTGGTGTGGCCGGTCATGATCGCACGGTGGGCCGCGGCGGCCTCGGCGAGCGGGAAGGTCTGGGTCACAAACACCCGCAACGTCCCCTCCTCGGCGAGCCGGGCCAGTTCCAGCCGGGCTGCCTCGCGGATGACAGTGCCAGGGTCTGCGCCCGGCGCGCCACCGAGAACCTTGATCCCCGCTGCCAGCCCGCGTGCGAAGCCCGCGATCGTGGCGATCCGCCCACGATCGGCAACGAGCGCGAGTGAGACGTCGAGCGCCTCGTCGGTGCCAACCAGGTCGAGCGCCGCGCCGATCCCGGCCGGCGCCGCGGCACGGACCCGGTCAGCCAGTCCGGGTCCATAAGCCACCGGCGATGCCCCGAGCCCGCGCAGGAACTCGTGCCGGGCCGGGCTGGCGGTGGCCACGACGTCCGCCCCACGGGCAGCGGCAAGCTGCACGGCCATGATCCCGACACCTCCGGCCGCGCCGTGGATGAGCACCGTGTCGCCCTTGCGAACGTCGGTCGCGGCCAGGGCATGCCACGCGGTCACCCCGGCGAGCATCAGGCCCGCGGCCTGGGCCCAGCCCAGTGCGGCAGGCTTGGGGACCAGTGCCTGGCCTGGCACCACGAGCTCGCTTGCGTAGGCGCCCGGCGCGCGGAACGCGATGACCTCATCGCCCACTGCGAGCGGCCCGGCCGGCCCCGCCGCGTCCGCCCCGACCGCGGTCACCACCCCCGCGGCCTCCGCGCCGGGCCGGATCGGCAACCTCGCCGGATCGGCGCCGTAGGCACCGCTGTAGACCTTGTAGTCGACCGGGTTGACGCCCGCGGCCCGGACCTCGATCCTCGCCTCGTCAGGGCCGGGGTCCGGGACCGGTTCGCCGGTGACCGCAAGCACCTCGGGGCCGCCGAAGGCGGCCGCGATCACCACGCGCGCCATGCCCGCGGCAACATCCCCGGCCACGCCGCGCATTCCCGGCCACCGCCCGCGCGCAGCACCGCCGCGGCCGGCGGGTGTCACATCCGGGCGGCCTCAGGTGTCTGACGGGGAAAACGCCCCTGCCAGGGAAAGGACACTGTGATGGCACGCATCTCCCTCAACCCGCCGATGACACTGTGGTACCGGCTCGGCTCCTGGTACTCCCGCCGTCGCTACGGCGTCATGCTCGATCCGGCCGCCGCGATCGGGCACAACATGCGGGTGGGGCGCTCGTACGCGCTCTTCGAGTTGCGGGTGGAGCGGTGGCGCAAGCTCGACCGCCACCTGAAGGACCTCGCCGTCATGGCCGCGGCCAGCCGGATCGGCTGCGCCTGGTGCATGGACTTCGGGTACTGGGAGGCCACGATGAACCACGATGTGCCGGCCGGGAAGATCCAGGCCGTACCGGGCTGGCGCAGCAGCGGCCTTTTCTCCGAGCCTGAGCGGCTGGTCCTTGAATACGCCGAGGCGATGACAGCCACCCCGCCCGGCGTCACCGACGATCTGGTGGAAAAGCTCGGCGCGCATCTCAACGAGGCGCAACTCGTGGAACTGACGGCGATCGTCGCGGTGGAGAACCTGCGGTCGCGGATCAATTCCGCGCTGGGACTCACCGCGCAGGGCTTCAAAGACCGATGCGAAACGGGAGTTGTGGGCCAGACACCCGTTACCGCCGGGCGGGCGGGACGGTAAGGGGCACCAGCGTGGACGGGACTGGCGTGGACGGGACTGGCGTGGACGGGACTGGCGTGGACCGGTCCGGCGTGGACGGGACTGGCGTGGACCGGTCCGGCGCTGACGGCAATGGCATGGACGATGGGGAGGTGTTCGAGGCCCATCGCGGCCTGCTGTTCGCGGTGGCCTACCGGATGCTCGGCTCGGTCGCCGACGCCGAAGACGCCGTCCAGGACACCTGGCTGGGCTGGTCCGCGGCGCCTCGTGCGGATATCGCCGACCCGCGCGCCTACCTGATCAGGAGCGTCACCAACAGCGCGCTGAACAAGCTGCGGTCGGTGCGGGCCCGCCGGGAGGCCTACGTCGGCCCATGGCTGCCCGAGCCGCTGCTCACCCGGGTGAGTTCCCACGCCCCCGGGGCCCCGCAGGTCCCCGATGCCGCGGACCGGGCGGAGCTGGCCGAGTCGGTGTCGGTGGCGATGCTGGTGGTGCTCGAATCGCTGACGCCCGAGGAGCGTGCGGTCTTCGTGCTGCGGGAGGTGTTCGGCTTCGCCCACGCCGAGGTCGCCGCCGCCATCGGCCGCTCCGACGCGGCGGTCCGGCAACTCGCTCACCGTGCCCGCGAGCACGTCCAGGCCCGCAGGCCGCGTTTCGAGGTTGACCCGGAGCAGCAGCGGGCGGTGACGCAGCGGTTCCTGGCCGCCGCCGCCGGCGGCGGCATCGGCGGGCTGATGGCCGTCCTGGCGCCGGACGTGGTCCTGATCACCGATGGCGGGGGCAAGGCGAAGGCGGCGTTGCGGCCGATCCTCGGCGCCGCCAAGGTGGCACGGTTCCTGGCGGCCATCGCGACCCAGCCCTACATGGGAATCGAGATTTCCGACCTGGCGATCGAACTCGCGGAGATCAACGGCAGCCTGGGGACGCTGATCAGCGCAGGCAGGGCGATCGCGGTGGTCACGACCGTGGTCGAGGACGGCCGCATCACGGCGATCCAGCTTGTCGCCAACCCGGACAAGCTGCGCGGGATCAGCGAAGGCCGGACGCTGCCGCTGTAATCGGCGGGGCAAAGGGGACAGGTGTTGCGGGCCGGAATACCCGCCCAGCAGGCGGGGTTGGCGCCGGCATGCGAATCGGACTCATAGGTGCGGGCAACATCGGTAGCACACTGGCGCAACTGGCCGTGGACCATGGCCATGATGTGGTCCTGAGCAACCCACGAGGGCCGGACACGCTTAGCGACCTGGTCGGGAAACTCGGCGAGCACGCGACCGCGGGCACCGCCGGGCAGGCCACGGCCAGCGGTGACATCGTGGTGGTCACGATCCCGCTCAGGAATTACCGGCAGATGCCAGCCGCGGAACTGGCGGGCAAGACGGTCGTCGATACCAACAACTACTACCCGCAGCGCGACGGGCGGATCCCCGAACTCGACGACGACAGCACGACGAGCAGCGAACTGCTGGCCAGTCATCTCTCCCGCTCCCATGTCGTCAAGGCCTTCAACACCATCTATTTCGCCGATCTCGCGTCACAGGGGCAGCCGGCCGGGACACAGGACCGCCGTGCGCTGCCGATCGCTGGTGACGACGCGGCGGCCAAAGCCACCGTGTCCGGCCTGATCAGGGAGTTCGGGTTCGATGTTGTGGATGTGGGCCCGCTCGCCGAGGGCCGCCGGTTCCAGCCGGGCACACCGCCCTACAACGTCCGGCTGAGCGAGGCCGCCCTGCGGGCGGCGCTGGGGATGACCACCTCCACAGCCTGATAACCCGCGCAGATGCCGTGCTCAGCCGGGCGTCCCGCCCCGGCGGGCGGTGACGTGGGCGAGCAGGTCGCGTGCGGCTCCCATGGGGGGCAGCGGGCCGCCCGACCAGATGGCCCGCAGTGAGCGGCGCAGGTTGACGTCCGCGACCGGGACCCGGGCCAGCCGGTGGGACGCCAGGTCTTCGGCGACTGCGAGTTCGCTCAGCACGGCCGGGCCGGCGCCGGCGAGGACGGCCGCCCTGACGGCGGCGGTGGACGACAGCGCGAGCGCGACCGGCATGGTCACCCTGCGCCCCAGCGCTGCCGACAATGCGGCGGTGAGCACGTTACGGGTGCCCGACCCTTCCTCCCGGCTGGCCAGCCGGGTGCCGGCCAGCTCGGTGGGGCTCAGCGGCTCGCGGCGCGCGGCCCACGGGTGGTCCGGGCGGACCACCACCACCAGTTCGTCATGGCCGATGACCCGGCTGCGCAGGCCCTTCGGGCTGGCCGGTCCCTCGACGAAGCCGAGGTCGGCCGCCCCGCTCTGGACCTGCTGCACCACGGTGTCGCTGTTGGCGGCCGTGAGCACGACCTCGGCCGCGGGCTCCCCGCGCTGGCGCGCCCTCGCCTGCAAGGACACCAGCCAGCCGGGGAGCAACTGCTCGGCGATGGTCAGGCTGGCGCTGACCCGCAGCTTGGTCCGGTGGTCACGGCGGAAGGCCGCCAGCCCGGCGTCGAGTTCACTGGCCACCGCCAGCAGGCGGGCCGCCCACTCCGCGACCACGGCGCCCTCCGGGGGGAGGGTGGACCCACTCAGCGGCATGCCCCACTCTAACCGTCAGCGACAAACCGCCTTTGTAGCTCGGTATCAGCATTTCGCGACATCAGCAAGGGGTAAGGACGGCGACCGGGATCGTGCGGGGTGTTCGCCAGTACGCGGTAGTGTGCCCCGCGCCCGGCGTTCACCGCGCGTTATCTGCCCGCGCGGATCCCGGCTAGCTGGCTCCACCCGGCCCGAGGCCTCCTGCCTGTGCCGCGGCAAGGTCGCCGAGCCGGTCAATCGGGCGGGCTGGGCCATCCGCTGTGCGGGAGCAGGTCTCGCAGCCTGGCTGAGCTGGTCCGGCTGAGTATCACTTCAGTGCCGAGATTGGCGGGGGCGGCCCGGCGGGGGGAATTCCCGCCACGGCCCCACCGGGGGAAGGCGGGGCGGAGACCCCCCTCGCCTCGCCCCCCCCACCAGGGCGCGGGTCCGCACCAAGAGGCGGCCAGCCGCCCCCTGCACCTGCCGCACAGCGCGGGGGCGCCCCGCGCCGCCCGCGCCCC
>OFHG01000383.1_pt1 | contig 18299 bp, 18 predicted proteins | sample 1521931 | NCBI WGS metagenome assembly OFHG01 (sample SAMEA2468438, study PRJEB22500) | soil metagenome | biome: Glassland; feature: Farmland; material: Clay | place: Australia | collected 2013-01-31 | depth 0.55 m
CCGGCATGTCTCCCCCCGCCGACGTGCTGGCCGCCTAGCCTGCGTCCGGCGAGCCCCCACTCACACCGCAGAAGGAATTACCCAGAGTCAGTTAAGGAATACATATAGTAGTCACAGAATTATCGTCCGTACTTGGCCACAAGCCTGCGGAGCAGCCGCCCGCCGTGCGTGATCGAGGGCCGGCCTACCTGACCACGCAGCCGTGGCTGTGGCCGCCGCCCGGGAAAGCCCTGGCCAGCGCACCGGCGATCAGCTGGGCACGGGCCGCGTATCCGGCCGAGGTGTAGTGGATCCCGTCGGAGATGAACCAGCCGGGGCGGGCCACGGAGGCCCAGTCGAAGATCCGCATGTTCGGGTAACGGGCGCAGGCCTGGCGGAGTGCGCTGTTCCAGAGCCGCATGCTGGACTCCGCCCAGGGACCGCTGGAGTCCAGCGTCTTTGCGTTGACCCACATCACCGGCTGCCCGTGAGCCGCCGACATCATCTCCTGGATCCGGCTCATCAGGCCGGCCGGCGAACCGGCTGACACATTGGCGGTGTCGTTGGTGCCGAGGGCGATCACCCAGCATCCGTGATATCCCTGGCTGTCCCAGGCCGTGGCCACGCCGTAGCCGTTGACCTGCCCTGGCAGCGTCTCGACGATGGAGCGGCCGCCCGAGGCATCCACCCAGGTCTTCCTGGCGCCGACGGCGGCATACCGGGCCTGGAGCCGCTGGGCCGGGTTGGGCAGATAGTCCGGCGAGATCATGCCCACCGAGGTGGAGTCACCGATGTGCGCGACGGCACGGCAGGACGTGCGGTCCGCCCCGCGGGCACGCGCGGTGGTATGTGCCCGCGCGGAGGTCCCGGCCTGCCCGGGGTGATGCGGGGACAGCCGGTGCACCGGGCCGGTCACGGCCTGCCCGGGGTGGTGGCCAGCAGGACGTGACCAGCCGCTGGCGGCAGCCGCCTTGCTGCCCGCACCGGGTGCCGCGAGGACTCCGGGCAGGCCGGCGCCGAGCAGCGCCAGCACGCTGACGGCAGCCGCCGCCGCGGCCAGGCCGCGCGGCCTGGCCAGCCAGGCAAGCCAGCGGGGGAATCGGTCTCGGAAATACATTTCGCCGAGGCTATGAGCAGGTCGCAATCGTGACAAACCGCTATCGGCAATTTATCCATGGGTATTTGCCGGGAACCCGCTGATCATAGGCTTTCCCGCACCAAATGTGGCTTAGCTCACATAAGGCGTAAATGCGCCTCACGCCAGCAGGCAGGCGGCCTGGTGCGCAGGGCTGGCAGCCGCTGCCGGCGACCGCAACCGTGGATCCTCGGTCTGGCGCTGCTCGGCCGCGACCGGGCAGCGCGGGTGAAAACGGCAGCCTGACGGCAGGTCGACCGGGTCCGGAGTCTCGCCGGTGAGGATCTGCGGGGTGGACCGCTCCCGCGGGTCGCGCTTGGGCACCACCGACAGCAATGCTTTGGTGTAGGGGTGCAGGGGTGCTGGGGGTTGCGGACGACCTGGACGGCAGGGCCCTCCTCGACAACCCGTCCAAGGTACATCACCGCGATCCGGTCGGCGAAATGCGCCGCCGTGGACAAATCATGGGTAATCATGAGAATTCCCATTTGGCCGTCCCGGCGCAGGGTATCCAGCAGGGAGAAGGATGGTACCCCAGGTGGTGACGCTGGGATCGTCCAGCCCGAGGAAGGCCTGCGGGTGTTCGGGTAGGGCGTATACCCGTGCGTGAAATGCCCTGATTGATGCGTTTCGTTCCAGCGGCGCTTCGCTGCTGGTTACAGGCCGAGCGCCGTGACGAACTTCTCGGTGTAGACCGCGTTCTGCACCGGCGTGAGCCGGGCGAAGTAGTGGGTGCGGGCCAGCAGTTCCGGCGGGGGGAAGACGTATTCGGGGTGGGTGAGTTCCGGTTCCGTGCGGCGCCAGGCGGCCCGCGCACCGGTGACCGGGGAGATGAACATCCGGGCCGCTGCCACCCGCGCCGCCACCTCCGGCTCGTAGTAGTAGTCCATCAGCTGCTCGGCGTACCGGGGGTGGTGTGCCCGCGCGAGGATCACCATGTCGTCTGTCCACAGCAGCCCGCCGGCGTCCGGGATGGCAAAGTGGACCTGCGGATTGTGCTTCTGCACCGTCAGCACGTCACCGGACCAGGCCACACAGGCGGCGATATCACCGCGGGCGAGCCCGCCCAGGTAGTGGTTGGTCACCGCGCAGATCTGCCCCGCCGCGGCTGCGTGCTCGATCTCCTCCATCGCCAGGTCGAATTCCACGGCGGTGGACGACCCCGGTTCGGCGCCCCGGGCAAGCAGGAGCAGGCCCATCACGTCGCGCATGTCGGAGGGCAGCGAGATCCTGCCCTTGAGGTCTGGAGCGGTCAGGAGATCGGAAACGCTGGTCACCTGGCGCCCGGTAGCTTCCAGGTTGTAGCCGATACCGGTGATGCCGGCCTGCCACGGCAGCGAGTGGCTGCCGACATCGGCCAGCGGCGCGGCCCGCAGCTCAGGCAGCAGGCGGGCGGCGTTCGGCACGGCATCGGGCCTGATTTCCTCCACCCAGCCGAGCCTGATCAGCTGGGTGACCATCCAGTCGGAGAGGACGGCCAGGTCATAGCCGGTGCCTGCACCCATCGCCAGCGGGATCCCGATCCGGGCGAAGAACTGTTCGTCGCTGCCGATCGGCTCGGAGTAATCGACGCTGATCCGGGTCCGGCGGGTGAACTCCGCCAGCGTCGGATGGCGGTCCGGGTCCGCCGGGTCGGTGTCGATGTAACCCGGCCAGTTGGCGAAGCTCACCACCCGCCCGTCCCCGGGAGCTCCGGTCGCCTCCCCGGCCAGCGGCACCGCCGGCCGATCCGGCATGACGCCGGACCCACCCGGCCCGCCCGCGATCATGTAGCCCCCGCTCCCCCGCTGCCCATCCGACCGGCCAAGGTTGCCGTCTTGCTACTGATAGTCATCATAAATGTGCGCTAAGTATATGCCCGGAGGTCCCATGAACCCCGGCCCATCAGCGCTGTACACGGCACCCCGAAACGGGTATCGACTGGTATGAGGGGGCGAGAAGTGATGGCCAACACGAGTTCCATCAGCACAGCAGAGATCCGGGTTTCCCTCGACGAATCGATCCCGGAGGATGTCACCCCAGAAGTCCAGCGGCGCGTCGGCGCCGTGCTCGATCACCTGCGCCAGCCGGTGCTGGCCGCCCGGGTCCGGATCACCCGCCACGGCGACCCGGCGGTCCCCCGTCCGGTCAGTGCGCAGGCGAACGTGGACGTCAACGGCCGGCTGGTCCGGGTCCAGGTGGAGGCGGAAACGGTCGGGGAGGCACTGGCCCAGCTGGAGGAGAAGCTCCGGCACGCCGCGGAGCGGGCCGCCGCCCGGTGGAAGGACCGGACGGACCGCAAGCCGAGTCCGGGGCCGCATGAGTGGCGTCATATCGACGAGCCGGCGTCCCACCCGTCCTACTTCCCGCGTCCCGCCGAGGAGCGGCGGGTGCTCCGGCACAAGGCGTTCGGCCTCGCGGTGTGCACGGTCGAAGAGGCCGCCTTCGACATGGACGCCCTGGACTACGACTTCCATCTCTTCACCGAACTGGGCAGCGGCGAGGACAGCGTCCTGTACCGGGCGGGGCCGACCGGCTACCGGCTGGCCCAGCTGACCCCGGCACCGGAGAAGGTCGAGTCCGGCAGTCTCCCGCTGACGATCAGCGAGCGGCCGGCCGCCGTGCTGAGCACCGCCGCTGCGGTGGACCGCCTCAACCTTTCCGGCCAGCCCTTCCTGTTCTTCCGCCCGCCGGACGGCCATCACCGTGGCCGGGTCCTCTACCGCCGCTATGACGGTCACTACGGGCTGATCACCCAGGCGGAATTAGTGGAATAGAACAGGCGCACCGGTCAGAAGCCGACCACGGTCGCGAACTGGGAGCTGTAGCTCGCGCCGACGGCGGGTGAAAGGATCTTGCAGTAATGCCCCTGGGCCAGGAACTGCGGGGAAGGAAGGATGTACTGCTGGCCGACCAGGGAGGGGTCGCCCAGCCGCATGGCGGCTGGGCACCCTGCACGGGAGAGACGAACAGCTCATAGGCACCCGCGCGGCCGTCAGCGGCTGGATCCAGCCGCGGGTGAGCAACTGGACCACCATCCAGCCGGCGAGTACGGCGACGCCGTATCCGGGATCCTGGCCCAGCGCCAGCCGCGTTCCTATCTTGCCGGCCCCGCACAGGAACCCCCGGCGGGGTGAGGCGGCCGGGGGCACTCATGCCGCCCCCTTCCGTAGTGATCTGGTGGTCCCGGCTGCCCGTGCCGCCGGTTCGGTGGCTGAGTCCGTCACCGGCGCGGGCTCGCCGGCCGCCGCTGAGTCCGGAGCCAGCGGCAGCCGTACGGTCACCGTCGTGCCCACGCCCTCCCGCGACTGGAGAGTGACCTCGCCGTGATGGTTGCTGACGATGGTGCGGACGATCGCGAGCCCCAGACCCGTGCCGGGAAACGAGGTATGGACCACGTTGGACGCGCGGTAGAACCGGGTGAACAGGGACGGCTGATCCTTCTCCGGGATGCCGATGCCGGTGTCACGGATCTCCACCACAGCCTGGCCGCCGTCCCGGCGCGCCGAAACGTCGACGCGTCCGCCGCGGAAGGTGTATTTCGTGGCGTTGCTGAGCAGGTTGGTCAGCGCGCGGTCAAGCTGCTCCTGATCCCCGTTCACCACCAGGCCCTCCTCCGGGCCGGACAGGCCGAGTTCCACTCCCTTTGCCTCGGCGGTGGCCCGGATCTCCCCGGCCGCCGCCCTCACCACCGTTGCGAGATCGACCGGGCGCAACTCCGTCTCGAAGGTGCCCATCTCGATCTTGGACATCGTGAGCAGGTCATCGATGAGGTTGTCCAGCCGGGACGCATTCCGTTCGATCGCGGCAAGCATCCGGCGATGCCGGTCGCTGAGCGGGTCCTGCTCGTCTTCGTCCAGCATTTCCGCGAATCCGACGATGCTGGTCAGTGGTGCCCGCAGATCGTGGGAAACGGCCGCAAGGAAGTCCGACTTCGCGCGGTCCAGATCCTTGAGCCTCTCGACCAGGTCTTTCTCCTGCTCGTACAGGCGCGCGTGATCGAGCCCGCGCCCCACTTCCGCCGCAACCGATTCGACCGCGCTGATCTCCGCGGGCGTCCATGGCATGCCCGGCCTGCTGCGCAGCATGGTGAGCTCACCAAGCAGCTCCCGCCCGGTCCCGAACGGGGTGAACAGGAGCGCCTCGCCACCCAACCCGAGCAGCACCTCCCGGATCCGCCCGGGCAGCACCAGCTCGGCCTCATCGGAGTGAAGATCATTCAGGCAGTAACTCGCCCGCTGGTGATACAGGCCCGCCGCCAGCTCGAAGTACTCCGGTGGAATGCTCTCGATGACCGCACGCCGCAGGCCCCAGTCCTCGCGGTTACCCACCGGAAACGTGAGTTCTGTCCCGCTGACCAGCCCGACCCAGACGTAGTCACAGGCGAGGTTCTGCGCGATCGCCATCACCGCCTCGCGCGTGACGCCGTCCGCGTCAAGGTGCTTGCGCACGCGCTTGGCCGTTTCCGTGACCACGGTGCTCAGGCGGACGCTCTCCTCCTGCTCCGCCCGCAACCGGTCGCTTGCGTCGGCCAGGACGTTGATCGACTGCGACAGCTCACGCACTTCAGCGGGACCGCCCGGCACAGCGCGTGCAGCGTGATCCCCGGCTGCGAGCCGGAGTACCGTCTTGGTGTTGCCGATGATCGGGGGAAGCGACCAGCGCAGGATGATTGCCGTGAGGGCGGCCGGGATCATCAGCGCGACGGTTAGCACGATGGCCGACCCGGTCAGGCCAATTCCCAGCGATCGCGCGCTGTCCGCCGCAAGCGACCGGGTCACCCTTGCCAGCTGCGCCTGGAGTCGCTGGTTCGCGGCGACGAACAGATCCGACCGGACGGAAGCCTGCCCGATCAGGGCAGCGGACCGCGCGCTGCCCCTGGGAACAATGATCGCCCGGTCATCGAAGGCAAACGCGGCCTGGGCTGCGTCACCTTGTGCTTCCAGTCCGGGCACCACGCCGGGCCAGGCGAAGGCGCGCGCTCCGCTCAGATTCGCCGCGAACAGTTCGCGCTCGGTGTAGTACGACTGCAGGAACCGGTCCTGGCCGGTCAGCACGAATCCGCGGATGGAAGCCTGCGCGTCCAGGAAATTCGCGTGGATGACCTGGTTGCTCAACTGCAGGCGCTGGGCCTGGGAGTTGGCGTCGATCGCCGCTCGCTGCAGCCGTGATCCGAACATGACGAAGGCGACCGCGCCGAGCAGGAACAGGATCTGGATGCCACCGACGAACCAGGCATAAAACAGGAGGGAGCGGCTGCCCCACCCCGTCAGCCTTGTCTTCGCGACCGGGCGATCGCCGCCCGTGGTGGCCATATCAGCCCTCCCCGGCAGAGACCGCACTCCACGTCCGGCCGCCTGGCGCCAGGTGCCGGCCTTCAGCCCCACGGCCTCCAGACTGACTCCGGGACCAGCCACAAATGACTACTCAGAGTAACGTCTTGAATACTATCAATCAGGGTCGCCCGGACAGCGGTGCGGGTCAGCGGCGAGGTCACCGGCCAGCCGGCGGCCGCGCCGGCTGTGACCCATCAGAAGCCGACCGCGGTGGCGAACCTGGCGGCGTAATTCGCGCTCACGGCGGGGCTTGCCGGATGGCCGGCCCCATGACCGGGTACGTGTGCAGCAGACCGGGGCAGCCCGGGCCGCCAGCTTGGGTAGGGGGCAGAGGCGTGGCACGGGTCAACGACGAGGTCGCCGCCCTGCTGGCGGAGTATGCCGACCTCACCGCCATCACCGGCGGCGATGCGTTCCGGGTGCGCACCTACGAGAAGGCGGCCCGGTCGGTGGCCGGCTACCCGCAGGACATCGGGCCGCTGGACACCAAGGGCCTGCGGCAGATCCCCAACGTCGGCGCCTCGATCGCAGCCAAGATCGAGGAGTACCTGCACACGGGCGCCATCCATCAGCTGGAGGCGCTGCGTGCCAAGGTCCCGGCCGGGGTACGCCGGCTGACCGAGATACCCACGCTGGGGCCCAAGCGGGCGATGCTGCTCTATACCGAGCTGGGGATCGACTCGCTGGACAGGCTCGCCGGGGCAATCCGCGAAGGCCGCCTGGAGGGCCTGCCCGGCTTCGGCGCCAAGTCGGAGGAGAACCTGCTGCGCGGGCTCGAAGTCATCCAGAAGGCGGGGGTCCGGGTCCGGCTCGACGTCGCCATGGAACTCGCCGAGGAACTGACCGGCCTGCTGGCGGCCGTCCCGGGCTGCGAACGCTGCACCTATGCGGGGTCGCTGCGCCGGATGAGGGACACCATCGGGGACATCGACATCCTCGCCATCTCGCAGACGCCACCGGCTCTCATGACGGCGCTGACCGGGCTGCCGCACGTCGACCGGGTGGTGGCGAGCGGCCCGACCAAGACCTCGATCGTCACGACCGCAGGGCTTCAGGTCGACCTGCGGGTGGTGCCTCCCGCGAGCTGGGGGGCCGCCCTCCAGTACTTCACCGGGTCACGCGCGCATAACATCCGCACCCGCGAGATCGCCGTGCACAGCAGGCTGAAGCTGTCGGAGTACGGCCTGTTCGACGTCGCCACCGGCGAGAAGATCGTTTCGGCCACCGAGGAGGGGGTGTACGAGCGGCTCGGGCTGCCGTGGATCGCGCCGCCACTGCGCGAGGACAGCGGGGAGATCGAGGCGGCCCGGCAGGGGGAACTGCCGGTCCTGGTGACCGCAGCCGATCTGCGTGGGGACCTGCACACCCATACCGACCTCACCGACGGCACCGCCACCCTGGAGCAGATGGTGGCGGCCGCCGCCAAGTGCGGCTACGCCTACTACGCGATCACCGACCACGCGCCGAATCTGTTCATGCAGCGGATGACGCTGGAGAAGATGCTCACGCAGCGGGAGCAGGTGCACCAGCTGGACGGCAAGCATGCCGGGATGCGGCTGCTGCACGGGACCGAGCTCAACATCGACGCCGACGGGGACGTCGACTGGCCGCCGGAGGTCCTGCGCGGCTTCGATCTGTGCGTGGCATCGATCCATTCCGCCTTCACCCAGCCGCGCGAGGCGATGACCCGGCGCCTGATCCGGGCGGCCGAGAACCCCTGGGTGAGCATCCTCGGCCACCCCAGCGGCCGGCTGATCGGCAGGCGGCCACCGGTGGATGCCGACTGGGACCAGGTGTTCGCGGCCTGCGCGCGCAGCAGGACCGCGGTCGAGATCGACGCCTTCCCCGACCGGCTGGACGCCAGCGCGGAGCACATCAGGATGGCACTGCGCCATGGCGTGAAGTTCGCCATCGACAGCGATGCGCACGCGATCGGGCATCTCGCCCATCTGCGCTACGGCGTCGGCACCGCCCAGCGCGGCTGGCTGACGGCCGCCGATGTCATCAACACCTGGCCGGCCGATCGGCTCATGGCGTTCCTGCGCCCAGGCGGCTGACCCGGCCGATGGGCTGCCAGAGGTCCCCCTGGCGGGGGCTGAAGGGCCCTTCAGTGCGGCAGGCCAGGGACGGATGGTGAAGGTGAGTGCCTGTCACCCGGAAGTGAGGTGAAGGAACATGACAGTGATCGACCACTGGCCGGTCGAGGTGTCGCTGCGGGAAGAGGACCGGGAGACCCGGGCCGAGGCCCGGCTGGCCAAGGATGGCCTGGAGATAAGCGGCCACGGCCTGGCCCGCCGCAACCCGGACGACCGGGAGGTTACCGAGATCGGCGAGCAGATCGCTGCCGCGCGCGCCCTCTCCGACCTTGCCCACAAGCTGCTGAGTGCGGCCGCCGGGGAGATCGAGGGGATCACGCACGAGCGGGCCCGCCTGCACATGTGAGGCCCGCGTCCGGTGCGGTCGGGGGTGAGCCGCGGCCCGCAGCCGCCCTGGGCACCAGCAGCCGCGGCTGGCGCCGGTACCAGCGCGATCAAAGGTCCGGCGGGGCCTGCTGCCGGTCGTGGGCAGCCCAGCCGGTCACCAGCTGGTCCAGCACGGGGGCGAGATTGCGCAGCTCATCGAGGTGTGCGGGCGCGAGCTTGCCCAGCCGTGCCTCGCCGTCGGCGGTGAGCCCGACCCTCGTCAGGCGGCCGTCCTCCGCATCGCCACGGCGCTCGACGAGTCCCGCCGCCGCGGCCCGGTCGACGAGTTCCACCGCGCTGTGGTGGCGCAGCAGCAGGTAACCAGCGAGATCACCGACGGTGGGGTCCTGCCCACCGCGGTGGCCCTTGATCGCCACCAGCAGCTGATGCTGGGCCGGGGTGAGACCGACCGAGCGTGCTTGTGTCTGGCTCCAGTGCAGGAAGCGGCGCAGGCTGGTGCGGAACGCCAGCAGGTTCTCGAAGTCGCTGCGGGTCAGTTCGTGCACCTCCTTACCGTACGACGGACGTCAACGCCGGAGCCGGGCCAGGCACCGGCCACAGCGGCGTTTCAGGCCAGGCGCTCCCACCAGCAAATTGTATCGTGCTACGATGAAAATTGGTCGCCAACCACCCTGGCTCCTCCGCCGGCAACCCGCTGGAGGAGCCAGGGACCGCACTCGCTGAGTGGGTTCGCGTCATGAAGGCACCCACCGGACCAGCCGGCCACGGAACGGCGGCTCACAGAGGGCTCATGGGGGTGGCCGCCCAGGTACGCCTGCGCCGCGTCTACGAGGCGCCGGATCCAGGTGACGGGCACCGGGTTCTTGTGGACCGCTTGTGGCCCCGTGGCCTGGCCAGAAGCGCTGCCGCCGTGGACGAGTGGCTGAAAGCCGTGGCACCCTCGGACGAACTGCGCCGCTGGTACGGCCATGAGCGCGGGAAATTCGCGGCGTTCCGGCGCCGTTACGAGCAGGAACTGCAGGCCCCGGAACGGGCCGGTGCCCTGGACCACCTGCGGCACCTGGCCACGGCCGGTCCCCTCACCCTGCTGACCGCGACCAGGGACATCGAGCACAGCCAGGCAGCGGTCCTGGCCGAACGGCTGAGGAGCAGCCCATGACAGGTGAGCAGGCGGGCCAGCCGCGCCCGGGGGCACGGGCATACGACGCTGACGAGGATCTGCCCGGCGATCCGGCCTGCCTGCTGCGGCGCGTCTGCCCGGCCTGCGGTTCGGTGGCGGACCGCGACCCGCCGACCGTCTGCCCGGCCTGCCATGCGGAGCTGCCCGGCGACTGAGCCCGACGGCACCCGGCCGCCTACCTGCGGATGAAGAAAATCCAGAAGAGGCGGGACCTGGCCGGCTACCGGAAGTGGCTGGGGTCAAGCCACGCACTACATGACGCCAGAACGGCCGGGACTCAGCTGCCGGGGACACCAGGCGGAATGCGCACCGTTGCCCCCCGGCGCCGCAGATCACCGGTGAGGGCGGCGGCGAGGTCGCGCAGCGAGTCGGACACCCGCACCCGGGGTGGCACCGGCTCGTGCAGGTCCCGCGCGGTCGCGGGCAGCCCCGCCAGGTCACGTTCCAGCCGCGCCCGCGCGGCGGCGACCGTGTCCGGCGGGCCGGTCCGGGTCCCCCCGCGCATCACCGGGAGCAGCAGCGGCTCGCAGGAAGCCGGCCCCGGCTCGTCCCGCCGGGCGAGCAGGTCTTCGGTGAGCGGCATCTGCCGCCACACCTGCTTCGGGCCGGGCAGGGTGGCCTTGCCCTCGGACAGCTTGAGCACTGGGCGGCCGTCGTAGGCGACCAGTTTGTAGGCACTGTCGAGGGACGGCGCGTCGGCCGACACCCCGAGCCGGGTGCCCACCCCCGCGGCGTCGACCGGCACGCCTTCCAGCCGCATCCGCTCCAGGTCAAGCTCGTCAAGCCCGCCGCTGACAAATATCCGCACCTGCGGCAGGCCGGCCGCGTCCAGCAGACGGCGGGTCTCGCGGGCGAGCGCCGCCAGATCCCCGCTGTCCAGCCGGACCGCCAGCGAGCGGGTGAGCCCCAGCTCACGGATGACCCCGATGGCGGCCTCGACACCGGCCAGGGTGTCGTAGGTATCGACCAGGAACGTCGTGCGTCCGGGCAGATCGGTGGCGAAAGCGCGGAACGCGCTGGCCTCGTCCGCGAAGGCCTCGATGTAGGAGTGCGCCATCGTGCCCGCTGCCTGCAGGCCGAACCGCCGGGCCGCCTCCACATTGGAGGTGGCGGTGAAACCGGCGATCGCCGACAGCCGGGCAACCGCCATCCCCGCGTCCACCCCGTGGGTGCGGCGCAGCGCGAAGTCGACCAGGTCGATGTCGCCGCCCGCGGCGAGCCGGCAGCGGGCAGCCTTGGTGGCGATCGCGGTCTGGAAGGTCACCTGGTTCAGCAGGTAGGTCTCGACCAGCTGAGCCTGCGCGATCGGGGCGGTGACCTCCAGCAGTGGCTCGTTCGGCAGCACCACCCGGCCCTCGGGGATCGCGTGCACATCGCCGGTGAAGCGCAGCGAGGCGAACGCCCCGATGCTGTCGCCGGCGAATCCTGCCGCGCTCAGCCAGCGCAGATCCTCCTCAGCGAACGCGAACGTCTCCAGGTAGGCCAGGCAGTCCTCCAGACCGCCCGCGACCAGGAAACCCCGGCCGCGTGGGAGATCGCGAACGAACAGGCTGAACGTGGCCAGGCCGGTCATCCCCCGCCGCAGGTAGCTGGCCGCCATGTTCAGCTCGTACAGATCGGTGACCAGCGCCTGGCTCATGGCACGCTCTCCCTCGCCCCCCGTGCCCCCTGGCTGGCGGGCGCGGGGGCCCTGGACATGCCGTGGTCCGCGGGCCGGGCTGCCGCGGTCCCCGCCGCTGCCAGGGATCTCAGCACATTCTCCGCCACCTGCGCCGGTGGCGGGGTGGCGTCCACCGCCAGCGCCGACGGCCATGGCTGCTGGGATGCGGCGCGCTCGGCCACCGGGGGGTGCGCGGCTCCGGGGGGTCCCCGCCCGGGGGGCGTCCGCGCGCCCCCCCGTCCCCCGACCGGCCCGCCCGGCAGCCCGCCCCGGACTCCGGCCGGGCGGGCGGAGACCGCCCGGGCCGGCGGGCGGGCCGCCCCCCGCCAGGCCGGGTCGTGCCAGGACGCGTCGGCCACCACGCTGCGCCCGGCTGCCAGCAAGGCCTGCGCCCGCCGCAGCAGTTCGCCATAGGTGGCCTCCGTCATCTCCGGCCGGTAAAGCCCCTGGCCGAACGGGGCAGGCGCCGGTACCGCCGGATCGATGCCGGCCAGCTGCTTGCGGATCTCATCGGAGCGGAGCACGGCAGCGCCGAGCGCCTCACCGAGATAACCCGCCAGGGTGGACTTACCGGTGCCGGGCAGGCCGCCGATCACCACCAGAGCGACCCGGCCCGCCCTCAGGTGCTCCGCGGCGAGACTGAGCAGATGCTGTGCCTCCCGCGCCGCCCGGTCCTGCGCCCGCGAACCCTCATCGGCCTGTTCCCAGGCCAGAGCCGCTACCTTGGCCCGGACCTGGGCCCGGTAGGCGATGTGATGATGGGCCAGCGAGTCCGGCCAGGTGTCACCGGCGAACTCGCGGTACGCGGCGAGGAACTGCCCGGCAAGATCGGCGCGTCCCAGCCGTTCCAGGTCCATGGCGAGGAATGCGACGTCCGCGAGGACGTCGCCCCAGCGCAAGGTGTCGTCGAACTCGAGGCAATCGAGCACGCGTGGGCCATCGTTGAGGCAGAAAATATCGTCGGCCAGCAGGTCGCCGTGACCGTCACGGGCGCGGCCGGCCGCCACCCGGGAAGCGAAAAGGCTGCCCCTGCCAGCCAGGTAGCGGCGGGCGAGCGTGATGACCTCCTCCGCGACGGCCGGGTCCAGCAGTGGCCCGGCGAACCGGGTCATCTCCGCCGCGTTCGCTTCCCAGCGGGCGGCCACAGCGTCACGGCTGGCCGCGTCCTCGATCTGGCGGGAGGTCTCTGCCCGGGAGTGGAACGCCGCAAGCAGCCGGGCCAGGCGGCGCAGATCCCCCCGTACCGGCTGGCCGTCGGCCACCAGCGTGGCCAGCCTGCGGCTGGCAGGCAGCCGGCGCATCACCACCAGATGATCGAACGGCTGGCCGTCCGGGCCGACCACGTCGGCCACGCCGAGGTAGACATCAGGCGCGAGGCGGCGGTTGAGTTCCACCTCCCGGTGGCAGGCGGCTTCCCGCGCCTCGCGGCTGCGGTAGTCCAGGAAGCCAAGGTCCAGCGGCTTCTTCAGCTTGTAGGCACGGTCGCCCACGAAGAACACCACGCCCGAGTGAGTCTCGGCGACGCCCGCGTGGCCGCCCGGCCCGGATGGGTGCCAGCCGGGACTGGCGGGCCCGCTGGCGGTCACGGTGCCGGAGGCCGGCGCGCACATGGCCGGGGCTCCTACCGGGGTCTCACACCCGGGCGTGGGCTGGCGCGAAGTAGCGGGTGAACCAGTCGCGGGCAAGGCCTGCCGCCCTTTCCAGAGTTCCGGGTTCGGAGAACAGATGGGTCGCCCCGGGCACCACCGCGAGGTCGTTCTCGCAGTGCAGGTGCCGCTGCGCCTCGCGGTTCATCTCCAGCACCGCTTCGTCGCGGCCGCCCACGATGAGCAGGGTCGGGGCCCGCACCGTGGCCAGCCGGGGAATCGCCAGATCGGGGCGGCCGCCGCGGGAGACCACCGCGGCGATCTCGCTGCCAGGTTCGGCGGCGGCCCACAGCGCGGCAGCGGCGCCGGTGCTCGCCCCGAAGTACCCGATCCGGGCACCGGCCAGGCCTGGCTGATCGCGCAGCCAGCGGGTGGCGTCGCTCAGCCGGCCCGCCAGCAGCCCGATGTCGAACACGTTGGCCCGGTCCTGTTCCTCCTGCGGTGTGAGCAGGTCGAACAGCAGCGTGCCCAGCCCGGCATCGGCCAGCACATCGGCCACGAAACGGTTGCGCGGGCTGTGCCGGCTGCTCCCGCTGCCATGCGCGAACAGCACGACCCCGGGCGAGGTTCCCGAGGTGGACAGATGCCCAGGCAGCCGGACCGGCCCGGCGCTGATCGCCACCTCGCCGTCCCAGGAGGAGGGAGCCGGGCCGGTGTGAGGGACCCCGGCCGGCCCGCGCTCCCGTTCCTCCTGCGCGGCCTGCCGCAGGAGCCCGATCACTTCGTCATCGCTGGTCTGGGAGAAGTCCCGGTACCACTCGCCGATCGCCAGGAAGTGCTCTGGTGTCTCCAGGCAGATCACTTCGTCGGCATCGGCGGCCAGATCGGCGCACGTGGAAGGCGGTGCGACCGGGACCGCCAGCACGACCCGGCCCGCACCCTGCGCCCGCGCCACCTGACAGGCGGCACGGGCGGTCGAACCGGTGGCGATGCCGTCGTCGATGATGATCGCGGTCCGCCCGGTCAGCGGCGTGCGCGGGCGGTCCCCCCGGAAGCGCCTGGCCCGCCGCTCCAGTTCCGCTCGCTCACGTGCCTCCACCGCGGCAATCTCGTCCTGGCTGACCCGGACGATCCTGACCACCTCAGGATTGATGATCCTGACGTCGCCCTCCCCGATCGCGCCCATGCCCAGTTCGGGCTGCACGGGCACGCCGAGCTTGCGGACGACGATCACGTCAAGCGGTGCCCGCAGTGCCCGCGCCACCTGCGCCGCGACCGGAACCCCGCCCCGCGGCAGCCCCAGCACCACCACGTCCTCGTCCTGCAGGTGCGTCAGCCGGGCGGCCAGGCGCCGGCCCGCGTCAGACCGGTCGAAAAACGGCATGGCACACCCCCTTCCGTCTCGTCCCAGTCTGTGTACCCAGCGCCGGCGTGTGCCAGAGGCGATGGTCCCGAGCGTGGTTGCAGAAAGTAACGATCCGGGTCTAACCGGGGTGAAGCACGCTGATCAGATGCGCAGCGAGCGCAGGAACGCGCGGGTGCGGGCGGCGTCATCCCCCCGCGCGTACTCGCCGGCGACGAAATCGGTCACGCCAGCTTCGGCCAGGACCTGAATCTCGGCGGCGACGGTGTCCTCGTCGCCCACGATCGCCACGTCAGCAGGGCCGGCAGCGCCCTCACGGTCGAGCATGGCCCGGTAGGAGGGCAGGTTCCCGTAGATGGCGAAGACCCTGGCGGCCCGGTCGCGGGCGCCGGCCGGATCGCTGGTGACGCACACCGGCAGGATGCACACCACCCTCGGGCTGGGCCGTCCGGCGGCGGTCGCCGCCGCCGCCAGCGTTGGCACGATGTGGTCGCGGACGGTGGCGGGCCCGGTCATCCACAGCACCGTGCCGTCCGCCTGCCCGCCGGCCAGGCCCAGCATCTGGCTGCCGAGCGCGGCCAGCAGCACCGGCACCCGGCCCTCGCCCGGGACGGTCAGGCCGACGTTGGCGCTGACCGTCGTGCCGGTGAACGAGGCCGGGCGCCGCTCCAGCAGCGGCAGCAGGACGGCCAGGTATTCGCGCATGTGCCGGATCGGCTGCCCGAAGCTATAGCCGAACATGTCCTCGATCACGATCTTGTGTGACAGGCCGATCCCGAGCGTCAGCCGCCCCCCGGTGGCCGCCGCCGCGGTCAGCGCCTGCTGGGCCAGTGCGGCCGGATGGCGGGGATAGGTGGGAACCACCGCCGTGCCGAGTTCGATGCCCGGCACTTCCCGGCCGGCGACCGCGAGCGCGGTCAGCGCATCCAGGCCGAAGATGTTGTTCACCCATGCCGAGCTGAACCCGTCGCCGGCAGCCTGCTGGAGCTGGTCCCGCAGGCCGGTCATCGGGTCGGGACCGGACGGCTCCACAAGCGTTACGCCAATACGCATGTGCCTATTGTGCTGCCTGGTCCCGCTTCATCAGGCCAGGATCTGCCCACCCGCACGGATCAGGCCGGGGCGGCCGCGCGGACCAGAGTCGGAGGTCCCTGCCCACCGGGTACTTCACCCGTGGGGCGTGGCCCGCCTGGGACCGCCGTTCGGCGCGGGAGAATTTCAGCAGCCCGGCGCACCGTAGTCCAGCTCGGCGTACCAGTCGCCACGCCCGCCTGGCGTCAGGGGCCAGTGAACAGCTCGCTCAGGCGCACCGTGGCTACCGGCTGGTCGCCGGCGCCGAGGCCGGCCGCTGACCCCCGGCCGCCCCGGTTTGCTCCGCGCCCGCCGGCGGCGAAGATGGATGGATGCGCGCCGTCTGTGTGTTCTGCGGATCGAATCCGGGCCGCCGCCCCGAGTACCTGGCCGGTGCGGCCGGCCTTGCCCGCCTGCTGGCCGGGCGCGGGATCGGCATCGTCTACGGGGGCGCCCACGTGGGCACGATGGGTGCCCTCGCCGATGCCGCCCTGGCCGCAGGCGGCGAGGTCACCGGCGTCATCCCACGCCACCTGGTGGAGGCCGAGGTCGCCCACGAGGGGCTCAGCAAGCTGCATGTCGTGTCCTCCATGCACGACCGCAAGGCCCTGATGGCACAACTGTCGGACGCGTTCATCGCCCTGCCCGGCGGCCTCGGCACGCTGGAAGAGTTCGCCGAGGTGACGACCTGGTCGCAGCTGGGACTGCATGCGAAGCCGACCGGCCTGCTCAATCTGCTCGGGTACTTCGACGATCTGCTGCGGTTCCTCGATCACGGCGTGGCCGAGCGCTTCATCCGGCCCACCCACCGTGACCTGGTGATCTGCCAGCCGGAACCGGCGGCCCTACTGGCGGCGCTGGAGGAGTGGCAGGCTCCGGCCGGCCACAAGTGGATGGACGCCGACGGGTCGGACCTCGCGGTCCGGCGCCGATCCTGAGCTGCGGGGAATGGCACCCGACCACCCTTGGCTGATACCCCGTAGGGTATCTGAGCGGGATGCCGGCAGACATGAGGAGGCACCATGGCGACGGTCGAACTGACGGCCGAGAACTTCGAGTCCGCGATCAACGACACCGACCTGGCGCTGGTCGATTTCTGGGCGGCCTGGTGCGGTCCGTGCCGCGTGTTCGGCCCGGTCTTCGAGAAGGCGTCGGAGCGGCACCCGGACGCGGTGTTCGGCAAGGTCGACACCGAGGCGCAGCAGGCCCTTGCGGCATCGTTCGGCATCTCGTCGATCCCGACCCTGATGATCATCCGTGACAACGTCGTCGTGTACGCGCAGCCCGGAGCCCTGCCCGAGTCGGCGCTCAACGAACTCATCACCAAGGCCCGCGAACTCGACATGGACCAGGTCCGCGCTAGCATCGCCGAGCACGAGAACGCCCACCAGGCAGGCAGCGCGTGACGCTGCCCGGCTGACGTCGAGTGGAGAGGCGGCGGCAATGAACCGGCAGCAGTGGGACGAGCGGTATGCCAGCACCGGCCTGATCTGGAGCGCGGAGCCGAACCGGTTCGTGGTCGAGGAACTGGCCGGCCTGGCGCCAGGCCGGGCGCTGGACCTGGGAACCGGTGAGGGACGCAACGCCATCTGGCTGGCCGAACGCGGCTGGCAGGTGACGGCCGTCGATTTCTCCGCGGTGGCGCTCGCCAAGGGTGCCAAGCTGGCGGAGAGCCGGGCCGTGACCGCAGTCCGCTGGGTCGAGGCTGATCTGCGGGAGTATCGGCCCGACCCGGGCGCCTACGACCTGGTGCTGCTGGCCTACATTCACCTGCCCAGGGGCGAGTTCGGCGCGCTGCTGGAGGCGGCCGCGTCGGCGCTGGCGCCGGGCGGCACACTGCTGGTGGTCGGCCACGATGTGGACAACATCGCCCACGGTCACGGCGGGCCGCAGGACCCCGGGATCCTGCACCGGGTTGACGATGTGGTGGCAGGCCTGCCAGGCCTGACCATCGCCCGGGCCGAACAGGCCCGGCGGCCGGTGCAGACCGATGAGGGCGAGCGGGTGGCCATCGACACGGTGGTCCGGGCCCAGCGCTCCTGACCGGCTCGAGCCCGGGGCGCTGGGCCCGGCCCGGCTCCACTTCCCCAGCAAACCCAGAACTCACACAGAACGAGGGGTGAAGCGAATGGGGTCGCCATCGCCCGGCACTACGGGGGCAGCACATAGTTTCCACACCACGTGCGGACGGGAGGTGACCGTCGGGCTGATCGCTGTCGGGGATGCTCAGCGGCCTGCCCGCCGGGTCACCGTGAACATCGGGGAATGCCCGGACTGCCACGACGGGGCCTGGGCCGCGCTGACCGCCGCGGAAGCCCGGCAACTCGCCGCCGACCTGCTCTACCAGGCGGACGCCGCCGACCTGCCCGCCCACACGGAAGGCGCCAGGCGCGCCATCTGACGCAGCTTGCCGAATGGCCGAGGCACTTAGCAGCCGCATCTGTACTCTGAGTGAGAGGTCCATCCGGGCGGGGGCGCGGGTGCGACCGCCAGCCGCCCGGGGCCAGTGCATGCCGTTGATGTCTGCTTGAGCCCACCGCTCCGGCCGCCGCCATCCCCGCCCTCGCCGCTTCTGCCGCGGAGGTAC
>OFHG01000384.1_pt1 | contig 18296 bp, 10 predicted proteins | sample 1521931 | NCBI WGS metagenome assembly OFHG01 (sample SAMEA2468438, study PRJEB22500) | soil metagenome | biome: Glassland; feature: Farmland; material: Clay | place: Australia | collected 2013-01-31 | depth 0.55 m
TCACGTTTGTTGTGCTGACCACCCTTGCCCTGAGCCCCTGTAGCGCGCCCAAGTGGGCGCGGAGTGGGACCAAGATAGGTTTTGTGCGTCCGGGTTCTTCAGGCCCGGAGATCGCCGTTTACGATCTTCTGCAGACACAGGCCTCGGTGGTGTCCTTGCCGGCCGGCCTTCATCTCAACCAGCCGGCTATTCTGTTCTGGTCGCCCGGAGGACAAGAGTTGTATTTCCAGAACAACGAGGGGAAGGAATCTGTTCTATACAGGTGCAACGTGGTTTCGGGCGATGCGCAGCCGATCGCACGATCCCCACTGGCCTGGGGAGAACTGGTGCCCGGGCTGCCCGAGATGTCGCCTGACGGCACCAGAATCTGTCTTCCCGAACCGCTCGGCTCGGTGATTGATGCGGATACCGGCGCGATCCTGTGGTCACTTCCGGCGGACGGGAAAACGCTCTGGTCGCCGTGGTCGAGCGACGGCGCTAAGCTCTATTATGCGCGGGCGCAGACGCTGAGGAAGGTCTACGCCCGCGATTTTTCCAGTAACACGGACCAGCTAGTTCTCGGCGACGCGCCTTCCAACGGCTTCTTTTCGCAGGACGGCCGGAGCTACTTTTACCGGATTCGCCCGCCTCTTGCCCCCGGCACCTACGCCTCCCGTTTGAAGGCGTGGCTGCAGCCTGATTGGGGCTGGCGGCACGTGGATACGTTGACTGGAATCGCGCTACCCATGGGACGCGAGGAGTTGTGGCCGCGCGAAACGACCCGCCAAGGGGCGATCGTGATGTCCCGCGACGACCTCTCACGCGTTCGGTACGGCCTGTACGACCCCAGCGCGCGCTTCCTCTCCGAGTTTCAGATTCCCACCGATCGCGAAGATGTTCGCCGAATGTTTGATTCCCGCGTCATTATTTTCCTGGCGGCCGGGCTTTATGGCTTGCTGGGATTTTTTGTGTTCTTGGCGCGCCCACGGAATGCTTCGGCCCAGGGACTCTACGCTCTCTCCCTGGTCTTGATGCTTCTCTTTGTCAGCCTGGACGCGGCCCGATCCCTTCACGCCGCTTACGCTTTACCGGGACCTGGCGTGACCGATCCGGAAATCGCGGCGCTCGGCTGGGTTCCGCTTCTGCCGCGCGCCTTGTGGATGGAGGATCAGTACTTTTTGTTTTTCATTATCCTGGCGCTGTTGCCACCGGCATTGTTCAGGTTTTCAGTTGCCTTCCCGGAGGGCAACACTTTTCTGGGTCCCCGGAGATTTCTGCAAATTCCCTTTTATGCAATCGCCTTCTTGCCCTTGGCGGCGCTACTTGTTTCACTGACCTCCTACCGGCCCCCGTCGGCGATCCGGCCCCTTGCTCTCAGTCTGACGATCATCGGGGGAGGGGTGGCCATGGGAAGTGCATTCCTGGCGCTTACCTACAGTCTCCGCCGCCCTCCCAACCGGCGCGCCCGAGACCAGGTGCGATGGGTCCTGATCGCGCTCTCGATCCCCGTGCTGGCCCTGGTGGTCCTGGCGGGCGTCAACGCCTTGCGCGGCCATTGGCACGGCACACCATGGCAGTCCGCGTTCACCGTTCCCAGCACCACCACTTTGAGCTTGATTTGCCTCTTTGCTCCGCTGGCAATCGGTTATGCGTTGCTGGCGCATAAGCTTTTTGATATTCATCTGCTTTTCCTGCGGACTCTCCGCTATTCGTTCCTGACCGGCGTGGTCATTGTGATCTATCTGCTGCTGTCGGCCGGGCTGAGCTGGGCCATCACCGGCTCGATCGGGAACCCTTCGACGCTGGTTTTTATCGTTGCGACCGTGCTCACCGCCATCATTCTTGCGCCGGCGCGGACACGCTTGGAACGCGCCGTCAGCCGCAGCATTTCGCGCGAGCATTTCGATGTTTCCCAAACCCTGCAAAACCTTGCTCAGGGGCTGCCCAACATTCTGGACCGCCAAATCCTGGCCAGCGTCATGAGCCAGACGGTCCGCGGGGCCCTGAAGGCCCAAACGTTTTATCTGTTCACGCTCGACCGCCGGACTAGGAAGTTCAACCTGGTGGCGCCGGAACGCGAGCCACCGCCGGGCATCGCCGGGTTGGAATTCGACCCCGGCGAGCCGTTGTGCAAATACCTGCTCGGGCAAAGCCGCCCGTTTGAAGTGGAAGTGTCGCCCTACGATCCCCGGCTGATTCCAGTTTTCCAAAGTGCTGCCGACCGCCTCGTCAAGATGCGTGCCGCCGTGATCTTCGGGCTTGAAAGGCGCGGAGAACTCACCGGACTGATGGTGCTGGGCGGCAAAACCTCCGACGAATTCTACAATTCTGAGGAACTGCAACTGCTCGCGGGAGTGGCGCGCCAAGCCGCCGTCGCGTTGGAAAATGCCGAACTGCTTGAAGAAGCGTCGCGAGGCGGCGAGCCCGGGAAGGATTTGGAGCTGGCGGAGGGCCCGCAATTCTTTCCCGGGGAAATTCCTGTTACGGAGGGCTGCCAGATCGCCGGCCGTTCGATCGCGGCGAAGACGCCGGGGGGAGACTATTACGATTTCCTTGAACTTCCCGGCTCAAAAATCGGACTGGCCTTTGGGGGCGTCTCGGGCAAGGGGGTGGCGGCTTCCGTTCTCATGACGGGCGTCCAGGGCCAGTTGAGAGCGGAGGCGGGAAAGGCGAAAAATCTGCCGGCGCTTGTCAGGCGGATCAACCGCCAGCTCTTCACTTCTTTTCCCGGCGCCAAGTATTGCACGCTCTTTTATTGCGTCTACGATCCGGCCACGCGGCGCCTGGAATTCGTCAATGCGGGACATAATCCGCCCCTCGTTCTGGGGCCGAAGGGCATTCGCTTCCTGGCGTCCACCGGGGTGCCCCTGGGATTGTTTGTGGAAGCCTCGCCCGACGTGCGCTTGGCGAACCTGGAATACGGCGCAACCGTGATTCTGTTTTCGGACGGCGTCATCAATGCGCACGACGAGCAAGGTGAGCCGTTCGGCCTGGACCGGTTGATGGCCAGCGTCACGCGGGGTATGGCCATGGACGCTTCCGTGATGGTGGACAGGATCTTGAACGACGTCCGCGAGTTCACCGGTGGTCGCCCGAGCGAGGACCACCGCACCATCGTGATTCTGAAAGCGGCAGCCGTCTAGCGCCTTCGGAATTGCAGACCAAAGCCTGCGATGTGCAGCGGGTGCATCGTCTGCACGCTGGCTGGCAAAGCAGGCTTTTCTTCAGGGTCAAATATGATCGAGCCATCGAGAGTTGAAGAAGTTTTGGCGGGGCTGGTCCGCATCGAATCCATCAATCCCAAACTTGTCGCGGGCGGAAGCGGCGAGGCGAGCATCGCGCGCCACATCGGCGATTTCCTGCGCGAGGCGGGACTCAGCGTGCGGCTCCAGGAGATCGGCGAAGCGCGCTCGAACGTCGTCGGCATCCTACGCGGACGAGGGCAGGGAAGAAGCCTGATGCTCAACGGCCATCTGGACACGGTGGGCGTTGAGGGCATGGCGGAACCTTTCACGGCGCGCGTGGAAAACGGCAGGCTCTACGGCCGCGGCGCGCAAGACATGAAGGGCGGACTGGCCGCCGCACTCCTGGCCGCCGCGGCGCTCGCCGAAGGACCTCGGCTGGCCGGGGACCTGTTGGTGGCGGGGGTTGCGGACGAAGAGTACATGAGCGCAGGCACCCGCGAGCTGGTCAAAACGGTGCGGACCGATGCGGCGATTGTCATGGAACCCACCGGCCTCGAAGTGGCCGTTGCGCACAAGGGATTTGTCTGGGCGGAAATCGAAACCCAAGGCCTCGCCGCGCACGGCAGCCGGCCTCAGGACGGATTGGACGCCATCGCCTTGATGGGACGCGTTCTCGGCGAGGCAGAGGCCCTGCAGGCGCGCTTGGATTCCGGAAGGCGGCATCCCCTCCTGGGTTGCGGATCGGTGCACGCCTCGCTGATTTCAGGCGGGCAGGAACTTTCAAGCTACCCCGCGCAGTGCCGCTTGAGCCTGGAACGGAGGCTGGTGCCCGGCGAAGACGCGGCGACCTTCGAGGAGGAATTGCGCGTTATCGTAGCCCGCCTCGGGCAGCAGGATCCCCATTTCAGCGCGCGGATTGAAATGGGCTATGCGGCTTCGCCACTTGAAACGGCCCAGGAGAGCCTGATCGCCAAGACGCTCCTGGCTTCCGCAGGAAAGGTTGTCGGCCCGCGGACGAGATTTGGGGCGCAAAGTTTCTGGACGGATGCGGCCCTGCTGAACGATGCCGGGATTCCCAGCGTGTTGTTCGGACCCGGCGGCGAAGGTCTTCACTCGCAGGTTGAATTCGTGAATCTCGATGACGTTCGGCTCTGCGCCGAGACGCTGGTGGACTGCGCAAGGGCCTTCTGCGGAACGCATTGACGCTTTCGGTGGGAAGCTTGAGTCCCCAACCTGGGTAGAAACGTAACATTCTTCGCGACCCGGAGAGGGGACTCCTCTCCAACTTCAAGTGTAATACCTTTATTATGAATTAATTGCATCCGTGGCTCGGCTTGGCCAGCGGATTGCTCGCTCATTGGCCGGCAGTGCCTCTCGGTAGCCGTGTGCGAGTGAGAACATGTCTTGAACTGCGGGCTTTAATGGTCTAGAGTATGCCGACAGAAGGGTGTTTCCTTCGTTAGGCGCGAAGCCAGGCCGAAAGAGCTGATCCGTGGTTGCCGATGCCGTTTTGACTCGGAAAGGCGGCATGGCGTCCGAGAGCAACGGGAGGCAAGGGACTTATGAGGAGAAAAAGCCTCGGATTCTCGATGCTGGAAATCCTAGTAGTGCTGATGTTGATGGCTATTATCATCGCCATCGCCCTGCCCGGCACGTTGAACGCCTTGAAGGGATACCGGCTCCACTCCGATGCCACGGCTGTGGCCAGTTATCTGAATGTGGTCCGCATGAAGGCCGCCTCCCAGTTCAAGCCCTACCGGTTGGTTGTGGATACCTCCGCTGGCACTTTTACGATGGAAAAGCTGTGCGGCGATACGTCTGCCAGCGCGGACGCGAACTGCACCGGCCCCTATCAGCAATTCAGCACTCCCGTCTATGAGGGTGGCACTCAGTACGTTTCGCAGGGGAACACTTTCTCAAGCTGCCGTCCTGCCTCCATTACGGGATCCTATCCCGGGACGATTACGGGAAACCCGACGGGATGCCCAAGCACGATCTATATGTATTTCAACACGCGGGGTTCGCCGGTGGACAATACGGGCGGGCCGCTCGGGAACGGCGGAGCGGTGGTCTACATGCGCAATCAAAACAACCTGGTGGATGCCATTACCGTTGCGCTGGGTGGCCGGGTTTCGGTTTCGAGTTGGAGCGGCAGCGCCTGGGTGGTGCGGTAGTGTGAGGTTCGGAAAGCCATGAACGGAACGCGGGGATTCCAGACTCATCGGGGGTGCTCTTTGGACGCCTCAGAAGCAGATCGCGGGGTAAGCCTGATTGAGACGATGATCGCCGTGCTGGTGGCCTTGATCGGCGTCTTCAGCATCGGCACTTTGATCTTCCAGGCCACCGTCACCAACAAAAACCAGGGCACGGAAGTGACGCGCGCCACCATTTACGCGCAGGACAAGATGGAGAAGCTGCTTTCCCTGGACTTCCCAACGTGCAATCAAAGCGCCGGCGCCAACCCGAATTTCTGCGACACCTCGGCAACGTGGACGTATGACACTTCCACTAGCAGTTGGTCGGCTACCGCGGGGCTTACCGGCGCGGGATGGAATACGGGATTGCTGGCGGGCGGACAAATCAACACGGGGAACCCGGTGGCGCCGATGCAGACCACTTGCCCTACCACGGGGCTGTCAGTCGGATACGTGGACTATCTGGATTTCAACGGGAGCCAGATTCCGCTCACGGCAGGCGCTTGCTCGACTCTGCCGAACGAGATAGCCTACATTCGGATGTGGCAAATCAGCGATTTGGCCTCGACGGGAGGCCCGGCCATGAAACAGGTTACCGTGGCCGTGTGGTCGCAGGCGGCGGTGGGCCAGGGTACCCAAACCAAGCCGGTCGTTGTGTTGACCAGTTACCTGTCAAATCCCGATTAGGAGCGGGGGACTGTCATGCCAGCAACAAAGAAGACGCGGCGGACGCGCGGCAGCGGACGGGCACTCGGTTTCTCACTCATTGAAATGCTGGTGAGCATCGTGATCATCGTTTTGCTGATGGGAGCGGTGTTCCCGTTCCTTTTCCAGGCGCAGAGGCGCTTCCAGGGCAACGTGGTGGTTTCGGAAGCGAACCAGAGCGCGCGGGCGGCGCTGGAAGTGATGTCGCAGGAAATCGGCCAAGCGGGTTACAACCCGCATTTCACACTGAACAAGACGATGACGGCGTCCATCACGCCCAACGGGCAGCCGCAGTGCGTGCATATCAATCCAGACGCCGCCGGAAATCCGGGCGCCACCGGGATCAATCCGGGCGATTGGGTCTCTGTCGGCATGGGGGCGAACCAGGAACTGGTGGAAGTTCTGTCAACCAATCATGCGGCGGGAATAAGTCTGCAGACGGATGGCTCGACCCCGCCTTCCTGCTCGTCGGCTCCCGCAACGGACTGGATCGAAGCCAAGTTCCAGATGTGCCACAACAACACCACCTCGCCATGCAACGCCACCGCCGCTTCCTATCCCGTCAGCAGCTACAAGATGCCCTATGGAGGCGGCTTGCTGTACAAAAGCGATGGTTCTCAATCGAATGACCTGCGGCTCGAATTCTACGGTGACATCAACCAGACCGGGGAGATTGACTACGTCGTGTACAGCATTTCGCCGATGGTCCCGGCGACGTCCGTGACCATCAACGGGACCAGCTACAGGCTTTACAATCTGTATCGCTCGATCACTCCGGTGCCGTTCCAGAGTATTCCTTTGCCGACGACCTTCACTCCGTCCTGTTCCAGTTCCACCAGTGGCTGCAATAGCCAGGCGTCACCCATGGTCGAGAAGGTCCTGTTCAACGCCACGAGCGCCACAATCGGCACGGGACCCACCGGCTTGCCGATATTCAGCTATCCCAATACCGTTGTCGTCGGCGTGATCCCCAACCAGATCACAGTCGTCGGAACCATTGTGATTACACTTTGCGTGGCCGTGAATCCGCAAGCGATGGAGAGCGGCCAGGTACAGTGGTACAGCATGGCGACGCAGATTCGCCCGCTCAATCTGGCGGCTGCTATCAACGTGAACAACTCAAACGGCGGCACCTACATGCCGCCCACGCCCAGGACTTTGCCCATGGCTAATCCCACGAGCCCCCCATATTATCCGTGAGGAGCAGACGGTATGCGAACCCAACATGACGCGCAGATGGTAGCCGCGAAGTGGTCATCGCCGCGAGGCGGAACGCCTCCGGGGACACCGGCGCTCCAGGCCCCACGCGGCGTGGCGCTGATCCTGGTGATGCTGGCGATGCTGATGCTCTCCGTCCTGGCAGCCACCATTGTCTTCACGGCCCGCGCGGAAACCTTTGCCAGCACAAACTACAGGCTGGACACTCAGGCGGACTATCTGGCCAAGGCGGGCATCCAGCGCGCCATCAACTGGTTCCGCAGCACGCACTACCAGCCCGTCTCCCAGACTCAGGCGAACACCTACTACAACGTCAGCTCGACGGGGGCGCCTTTCAATCTCTGGATTTCGAATACGTCTCCGGTGAAGACCTGCGCCAGCCCTCCCTGCCTCGCCTTTAACCAGACGGTGCAACTAATCGGTTTCGGCAGCGGGTCGTCCCAGTACCCGAACATTGACAACTCAGAGGCCACGCCGCGCAAGGTGGCGGCGGCTTTCGCTTCCGACCTGAACGACTCGACCTTCACCAATAACCGGATCACCGGCGACCCCGTCGAGGGCACCAATTCCGGTTACTACCTTGTCCGGGCGACGTTGCTGAATTATGAGACGGTCAATGCCCTTTATAAGCCGCCTGCGATAGCTCCCTCCTACTGCGTTGCCACGACAGTTCCCTACACCTACACCTGTCCAATGGAGACGTGGCAGATCGAGTCGAAAGCGATTTGGACCGGAACCTCCAGCTCAACTTCCAGGGCGGCGACGGCGGAAGAGGTTGCTATCATTCAGCCAGTATATTGGCCCACCTGGGGCAACGCGCTCTACGGCTTCTGTTCCGTCAGCATGCAGGGGAGCGCGGGTACCTGCACCGACGCTTTTAACTCCTCCTTGGGCGCTTATGGGGGCAGCCCGCCAAATCCCAGCATCGCTTCCGGGCTTTGCGGCACTACCGCCCCCAACGTGATCTCGACCGGCGCCGGTGTGGGCTCGAATGGTGGCGTGGTCCTGGGTTCCAACGTCACCGTCGGAGGAGACGTCACCATTGGCAATTCGCCCTCACCAGGCTGCGCCGCTACCAGTGGCTGCACATTGCAGGGCGGTGGAGACTGCACCACCGATCAGGTTCTGGGCCAGGTCGTCAACGGCCCGCACGTGGACCCCCCCCCGATGCCGACGTTTCCGGACCTCAGCGGCGCTACAAGTTACTCTCTGACGGGCGGCAACCCCATCCAAACAATACCGGACAGCGTCCCCAAATGGACAGGCACGAACCCTGGTCCCCCGCCTACTCCTCAGGTAGGTGGTCCCCCGCCGTGGTACACCCCGCCACCCAGCGGAAATCCGCCCCTTGCACTGGCGCAGTCTGGCACGTGCGCGACTTCAACATGCGACGGGACCGAGGCGCATCCCTACCTGATCAAGGATATTACGATGACCGCAACGGGCTCCCAACTTGAGCTGGTTGGCGGATTGGATGCCCTCCACCCTGTGTACTATGACATGGAATGTCTCACGGAGACTGGAGGAAACGTTTACATTTCCGGCTATGTAGTTCTAAACATCCAGGGGACCAGTTCCTGCGGACTTTCGTTAAAGGGGAATGGGATCTCCAACGGCATCGCTTCAAGCGTTCCGCCTGACCAATTGGTCATCAATTACGCCGGGACCAACCCCGTGGCGGTGGGAGGGAATGCGGCGGTATCGGGGCTTCTCAACGCCCCGAATGCGGACGTTACCTTGGGCGGCGGCGGCAACCTGGGCTACTGGGTGGGCGCGATTCAGGCCCAGAACGTTACGCTTCAGGGCGGCTACCCGATCCATTACGACGTCAACCTGGGTCGCGTGGGTGGGAACCTGGGGATCATGATCTCGACCGCCTACGGTCGCAAGAAGATGTAGCGTGGCCGGCCTTTTGTAGGCTAGATTGATAGCCTTTCTGGGCGGGCTGCGGCGCGCCCCTTCGCGGCTCTTGGCGCTCTTTAGCGCTCCTGCCCGTTTCCCGCCAGACTCAAAGCGCATCCCCCCTCTGCCGCGCCCGAACCGCAGCTAAGTTGCACGCCGCCTGAGTGTCGCTGAGGCGGGAAAGCTCGTCTTGATTGGAAACCCTACTCGGGTTATATTACGCGGGAGCATCATCCCGAGAAGTTTCGAGCTCAAAAAGATGGCAGAACCGGACCATGATGTAGCCGGCATCGCGGATACTGACCTGCCCGGAATGATGGCCGGGACGTGGCCGCTGCGCCTGCGGACGTTCGTGGCGCGCCGCCTCGAACTTCTCTTCGTCATCCTCATTCTGGGCATGGTGCTCACGGTTTTCTTCCTCATCCCCTACAAGATCGCCTTCCTGAATCTGTTTTACCTGCCCGTCCTGACGGCGGCGTATTTCATCGGCAAGCGCAAAGCAGTGCTGGGAGCGGTGCTGTGCATCCTGGTGGTGCTTCTGCTGGCGCTCGAATTCCCCGATTGGTTCGCGTTGCCGGCCACGAAGTTCAACACGCTGATGCGCATCACCACCTGGGGGGCGTTCTTGATCCTGACCAGCGCCGCGGTGGGGTCGCTGCAGGAGCGGCTGGCCAAGGGTTTTGAAGAAACGCGCCAGCTTTACGAGGAGTTGAAGCGCAGCCGCGCCATGGAGGAGATGAAGGAAAAGGTGGAACGGACGCTCTACTCCACCATGGACCCCATCGTCGCCAAGCTGGCCACCGAAGGGAAGCTTCGCTTCGAGAAGCGTGACATCAGCATCATGTTCACCGACCTCACCAATTTCACGCGCTACTCGGACCAGAACCGGCCGGACGTGGTGGTGGACGAGCTGAACGCCTATCTGACCCGGATGGAGCCGGTCATCGAGTTGTTCCGCGGCCACATTGACAAGTACATGGGCGACGGCATGATGATCGAGTTCGGCGCGCCGGTGGACTACGACCGGCATGCGCTGCTGGCCATGCTGGCGGGCTGGAAAATGCAGCAGAAGATGGCGCAGATGGACCTGCCCTGGAAGATGCGCGTGGGCATTGCCTCCGGCAGCGCCATCGTGGGGATGATGGGCGCCAAGCGCCAGTCCTATACGGCGCTGGGCGACCGTGTGAACCTGGCCAAGCGCTTGGAGGAAATCTGCCCGCCGGGAAAGGTTTGCGTGGATGAGACGACCTACCAGGCGGTCAAGCCTTTCTTCCTCGCCACCAAGTTGCGCAGCGCGGCTTACGGACGCCAGGGCGATGCGGAACTTCTTGAGCGCTTGGAAGAACTGGAAGAGAGACTGGCCCACGAGGGCGAGTCTGCGCAACTGTTGTTCGATCTCGGCCAGACCAGCTCCAAGCTGAATGACGCTTCCGCGGCGTTGCGCTACTTGAAGCGCGCCATGGCGCTCGATCCGAGTTCCACCGAGATCAAGCTCGCTTTTGCCGACGCCAACATCCAGAAGGACGAAGTGGAAAAAATCAAAATCAAAGGGAAGCTGGAGAAGGTGACAGTTTACGAGATCGCCATGCTCAAGGACCGCTGGAACGACCTGATGGTGATCCCGGCGGTACTCGCGGGGCGATATCAGGACGTCGCCAAGATGATCGAAGTCCCCGAGGAAGTGGTGCTCGGGGTCGAGGCCTTGGACGGTTCGGTGGGGAACTCGCGCGTTGTCGCCCTGCTTTCCTACGCCCTCGCCGAACACTTGAAGCTGAATGAGGATCTGAAGCGCAGCATTCTGGTGGCCGGCTACCTCCAGGATATCGGCAAGGAGGCGGTACCGCACCACATTCTGAACCGCAGCGGCAGCCTGACCGAGCAGGAATCGAAGCTGGTGGAGAAGTACGTTCAGGAAAGCGTGGCGTCCATGAAGCGCCTGGGTTACGTGGACCCCAAAGTGGTCGAAATCGTCGCGCACCATCACGAGGCCTGGAACGGCGCCGGCTATCCGGACCGCCTGACGGGTGAGGCCATTCCCCTCGGGGCCCGGATCACCGCTGTGGCCGAAGCTTACAGCGCGCTGACCGCCTGGCGTCCTTACCGGGAGGCGTGGGACGCCCGCGTGGCGATGAGCGAACTCCACAAAGGGGTCGAAAAAGGCCGATACGACCCCAAGGTGGTGAAAGCCCTGGACGAACTGATGAGTGCGTCCGCCTAGGTTGCTTCCGGGTTCGTCAAAAGTTCTCCATTTTGCCGCGCAGTGCGGACGTTATCCCGGCTACGGCACCTTGAGTGCCAGCCGCTTTGAAACCTTCCGGCGGGCAGGAAGCATCTAACCCACAAGGAGAATCGACGTCTAACCAACAGGGCGCCATTGCGCGAGGCGGTTGCTGACGATAAGATCTAACGAAGGAGGAAGTTGCTGATGCGCCGTATTACCAGACAGTTCCTGCGTGAAAATTTCCTGGGATTAAGCCTGACGCTAGTGGGCGTGATGTGCCTGGCGCTGGCCGCCATGCAATACATGGGACATCACACCGTGAGGGCCTTTGCGTTGGGAGATACCCGCGGCCTGGACGGCCCGGATATCAATGCGCTCGAGTTGCAGAACAAGGCCTACGAAAGGATCGCCAACGAAGTCACCCCGGCGATCGTCACCATCCAATCGACCCAAGTCGTCAAAGTACAGCAGTCACCCCTATTTTCAGATCCCTTCTTCCGGCAGTTCTTCGGAAACATGCCGGGGTTCGGGATTCCGCGCGAGCAGCGCGAGCATGCGCTGGGCAGTGGAGTCATAGTTTCCGCTGACGGTTATATCTTGACGAATAATCATGTGGTTCGGAACGCCAGCTCCATCGACGTGCAATTGTCGAACAAGAAGACGTTCAAGGCCAAGGTGGTCGGCGCCGATCAGCCTTCCGACATCGCCGTGCTCAAGATTGACGCGACAGACCTTCCCACCGCCCACCTGGGCGATTCGGATACTCTGCACGTGGGCGATATCGTGATGGCGTTCGGCAATCCGTTCGGGCTGGACTTCACCCTGACGCGCGGCGCGGTCAGCGCGCTGGGCCGCACGGGCATCGAACAGGGCGGCCTGCAGAGTTTCATTCAGACCGACGCGGCCATCAATCCCGGAAATTCGGGAGGAGCGCTGGTGAACGTGCAAGGCCAGGTGGTGGGCATCAACACCGCCATCCTGACCGGCAACTCCGGTCCGGGCGGTGAGGGCGGCAACATCGGCATCGGATTTGCCATTCCCATCAACTTGGCCCGGCACGTGATGGAAGACCTGATCAAGACCGGCAAGGTCACGCGCGGCTACCTGGGCGCCCAAGTGGGTGACGTGACGCAAGGTCTCGCGGATCAATTCAAGGCTCCCGACACCCAAGGCGCTTTCGTGCAGAATGTTACGCCGGATGGGCCGTCGGCGAAGGCGGGTGTCAAGGCCGGCGACATCATTCGCAAGTTCAATGGCCAGGATGTGAGGGACGCGGGCCAGTTGATTTCCATAGTGACTGCGATCAACCCTGGCAGCGTGGCGACGCTCGACATTCTGCGTGACGGGGCTCCCATGACCCTGAAGGTCACGCTCGGCCAGCGCCCGGAGAACCTCGCGGAGGGCGGACCAGGCGGGACCAGCAAGGGCCCCTCCGAGGGAACCTTGCGCGGGATCAGCGTGCAGAACCTGACACCTGACCTGCGCAGCCAACTGGGAGTCTCGCCGGAGACGCAAGGCGTGGTCATCAGCGGCATTGACCCCAGCAGCCCCTCCGCCGATGTGGGACTTCAGCAGGGGGATATTATCCAGAGTGTTAACCGCCAGCCGGTCCGCAACGTTGAGGACTTTAATCGCCTCGCCGCTGCGGCAAAGGGCCAAACCCTGTTGCGCATCAATCGGCAGGGGACGGGCATCTTCGTGGTCATCACGCCCGGCGACGACAACCAGTAACAGGCGGCAGGCCCGGCGGCCGGTCGCAAGTGTCTCGACTGGCCGCCGGGCTTTTTTTGCGTGCAAGATCCGCTTGCTTCCAGGACAATTGAGTTTGACACGGCCGGCTTTCCGGCCAAACCGAACCGGGCAAACTGTGGCTGAAGGCGGGGGGCGCTTGAGCCGCCCTCCCGCCGCCGGCCGGAGATAACCCGCGTGTCAGGGTTGCTCCTCTTGCGCCTGAGACCCCACCTTATGAACGTCGCGCTGGGCATCGGAGCGGGACTGGTCCTCGTTATTGCGCTCCTCCGCGTGTTTGAAAATCGCCTGATTTTTTTCCCGCCTCGCTATCCGGAAGGGTTTGCTTCGCCGGAAGATTACGGCATTCACCCGGAAGAGATCTGGCTGAACGCCTCAGATGGGATACGACTCAACGCATACTTTCTCTCCAAGCCCGAGTCTCAGAAAGCCCTGCTGTGGTTCCACGGCAACGCCGAAAACATCGGCATGGGTCTCGAACACCTTACGCTGCTGTCACGCTTGGGCGTGAACGTCCTGGAAGTGGATTATCGCGGCTACGGAAAAAGCGAAGGCTCGCCGGACGAGGCAGGCGTTTACCGCGACGCCGAGGCGGCCTACCAATACCTGGCCGCCAGCCGACACTTCGTGCCCGAGAATATTTTCATTTACGGCCACTCGCTGGGAGGCGCAGTAGCCGTTGAATTGGCCTCGCGGCACCCATGCGGCGGGCTGATCGTCGAGAGCTCCTTCACCTCGGTGCCCGAGATGGCCCGGCACATCTATCGCGTGCCGCTCGCCGTTTACATTCCGCACTGCCGGTTTGACTCGCTGGCTAAGATCACGCGCGTCAAAGCGCCGGTGCTCATCGTCCACGGCACCGGCGACCGAGTGGTCCCTTTTTCCATGGGGCGCAGGCTCTACGAGGCTGCGAACGAGCCGAAGACCTTTCTCCCTGTTGACGGGGCGGGGCATGACAACCCGGACCTGGTGGGAGGACAAGCTTATTTCAACACGCTCGCCTCCTTCATACGAGGAAGCGATCTTAAATGAGAAATGATGAGTTATGAATTATTAGATGCTATATTTACGTGGCCCGGCCAAGTGCGTCGGCGGCGCGCTTTTCCGTTTGCCCGCTCAGCTTCATACGCCTTGCTGCAATTTGGATTTGCGAATCCATAGCTTAGAACTCATAATTCAGAATTGATGAAGCACGTCGAAGTTTTCCGGCACTCAAAGCGCGGCGAAGGGAAGGGACTCAGCGAAGAGGGCAGGGAACTGGCGCGTCGAGCGCGTACGTTGCTCGCGTCGCGCTACGACCTCTGTGTCTCCAGCCCCAAGGAACGCGCGCGCGAAACGATGGAGGCTTTCGGATTCGAGAAGTATGAAATAGACGAGGCCTTCACGGCCGTCAACCCCTGGGAACCGTTCAACGCCGAGGTTTCAAAGCTCGCGGCGGAGCGCGGCACGGCGCCGCTTGCCGCCTGCTGGGAAATTTCGGAGGCTCTGAGCTATCTGAAGCTGCAGGGCGAGACTTTTCTTGGCGCGGTCAAGCGCATCGCACGCAGGTTGCCCGAAGACGGCCGCGCACTCGTTGTCTCGCACGGGGGCATTTTGGAAGCGGCGGCGCTGCATGGCTTCCCGCATTACGAGCTCGCTGCGCTGGGTGGCGAAATCGGCTTCTGTGAAGGCGTCGTCTTCAGGTTCGAGGACGAACATCTCGCCGGAGTTGCGACCAAGCGGAGCGGGAGTCTATGAGGTGGCCGAAGGCCGGTTGGGCTCCGGTGGTTTGGACGAGGAAGGTGGCACTGCCGCGCCGTGGCACTTCTTGTATTTCTTGCCGCTGCCGCAGGGGCAGGGATCGTTGCGCCCGATCTTTTCCTTGCGGATGACTTGCTGGGGCTTTTCCATCGCGCCGCCGCCCACCATCTGCATTTCCGCCTGCTCGCGGCGCTTGCGGCGCTGGTATTGCCGGATCATTTCCTCTTCTTCCTCGGGCGTTCGCATCAGGAACAGGTAGCGTAGCGTTTCGTCTTCAATGCGGTCCATCAAGGCTTCAAACATGTCGTAAGACTCGCGCTTGTATTCGACCAGCGGATCGTGCTGCGCGTAGCCTCGCAGACCGATGCCTTCCTTCAGGTGATCCATCGTCAGCAGGTGGTCTTTCCACTGCACATCCACCACCTGCAGCATGATCATGCGCTCGTGAATGCGCATCCGCTCGGGGCTCCAGACTTTCTCGCGCTCCTGGTAGCGTTCGTGCACGATGTTCTTCAGTTCGTCTTCGAGCACTTCGAGCGCCTTGGGATCGTAGGTCAATTCGTGCTTGCGGATATCCACTCCGAAGCGCGCCCACAGCTCGGATCGCAACCCGTCTTTGTTCCATTGGTCGGCGTTCTGGTCCTTGGGGCAGTACTGGCCGACCAGCCAGGTTACCACGCGGTCCACCGCGTCACGAATGTATTCCTGCTGGTCCTCACCTTCCAGCAGGTGGCGACGCATGCCGTATATGGTCTCGCGCTGTTTATTCATTACATCATCGTATTCTAATAAATGTTTACGGCTTTCAAAGTTCTGGGCCTCAACCGCTTTTTGCGCGGCCTCGATGCGTTTGGAAATCAGCCGGGACTCGATGGGAACGCCTTCTTCCATGCCCAGCTTGTGCATGATTTTGGAAATGCGCTCGCCGGCGAAAATGCGCAGCAGATCGTCTTCAAGTGACAGGTAGAAGCGCGACGAGCCGGGGTCGCCCTGGCGGCCGGCGCGGCCGCGCAGCTGGGTGTCGATGCGCCGCGCTTCGTGGCGCTCGGTGCCGAGAATGTGCAACCCGCCGAGAGACACGACGCGCTCGTGCTCGACGTCGGTCACGGCTTTGAAACGGCTGACGAAGGTCGCCCAGCTTTCGCGCCAATGCTCGTAGGCCTCGGCGTAGGTCTGCAACTCCAGGGGCGAGGCGTCGGCGGAGGGATGTTCGGGCGGCTCGGGATCGATGCCCTGTTCGCGGTATTTCTCGGGCGACTTGCGGAACTCCTCGCGGGCCATCGCATCGGGATTGCCGCCCAGCAGAATGTCGGTGCCGCGCCCGGCCATGTTGGTGGAAACGGTGACCGCGCCAACGCGTCCCGCCTGCGCGACGATCTGCGCCTCGCGCTCATGCTGCTTGGCGTTGAGGATGTTGTGTCTGGTCTCGCGCTGCTCCAGCACTTCCAGCAAACGCTCGGGCCGGCACTGAATCTCGATCAAGTAATCCACGACGGGCAGGTGCTTTTCTTCGACGCCCTTGACCAATCCGATCAGCCGTGGCGCTACGCCGTCTTCCACCGGCGGCAGTTCCTGCCGCGCGTAATCCTGCTGGGCGCGCTTCAGGATGGCGCGAAGGAAATCTCCGGCGTCGCCATTCGAGCCCGCGGCGAGCGACTTGAACCGCCCCCCGGCCATCATCTTCTTGACGATCGAAGCTGTTACGCCGGCCTGGATCAGCCACTCGACGGCCTCCGCGTGCCGCTCCGCAAACTCCGCCGCCCACTTCTCCAGCCGCAGCCCTTCGAGTCCCGCCGCCTTCGCCAACTGCTGCAGGTGCGCGGGGAGGAAGCCGGACTTCTTCAGTTGCGCGCTCAACCGCTCCGATTTTTCGATGGCGATGGTGCCCACCAGCACGGGCTGCCCGCGCAGGTGGTATTCCTTGATCTCCTCGATGACGGCCGAGAACTTCTCGCGCTCGGTGCGGTAGACGACGTCCGCGTGCTCGTGCCTGATCAGTGTCTTATTCGTTGGGATAACAACTACTTCAAGCTCGTATATTTTTTCAAACTCCGCCGCCTCGGTCTCGGCCGTGCCGGTCATGCCGGAGAGCTTGTCGTACATGCGGAAGTAATTCTGGAAGGTGATGGTGGCGAGGGTCTGGTTCTCCTTTTCGATCTTGACGTTTTCCTTGGCCTCGATGGCCTGGTGCAGGCCGTCGGACCAGCGCCGCCCCGGCATCAGGCGTCCGGTGAACTCGTCCACGATGATGACTTCGCCATCCTTCACCACGTAATCGCGGTCGAGCTTGAAGAGCGTGTGGGCCTTCAGCGCCTGGTAAATGTGATGAATGTAGTCAATATTCGCCGGGTCATACATGTTTTCCAGGCCCAGCAGCTTCTCCGCCTTGGCAATGCCGGGCTCGAGCAGGCTGGCCTGCTTGTGCTTCTCGTCGAGCTCGTAGTCTGGGCCTTCTTTCAGGTGGGGAATGACCTTGTCGATTTTGTAGTACTTATCAACGGATTCTTCCGACGACCCGGAAATGATCAGCGGGGTGCGCGCCTCGTCAATCAGGATCGAGTCCACCTCGTCCACGATGGCGAAGTTGTGCACGCGCTGCACGCAGTCCTCGATCTGGAACTTCATGTTGTCGCGCAGGTAATCGAAGCCGAACTCGTTGTTGGTGCCGTAGGTGACGTCGCAGTTGTAGGCCAGGCGGCGCTCCTGGTCGTCCAGGTCGTGCACGATCACGCCCACGCTCAGCCCCAGCAGTCGGTAGATGGGCCCCATCCACGCCGCGTCGCGCTTGGCCAGGTAATCGTTCACGGTGACGACGTGCACGCCCTTGCCTTCGAGCGAGTTCAGATAGACGGGCAGCGTGGCGACCAGCGTTTTGCCCTCGCCGGTTTTCATCTCGGCGTTTTTGCCCTCGTGCAGCACCATGCCGCCGATCAGTTGCACGTCGAAGTGGCGCATGGCGAGCGTGCGCCGCCCCGCCTCGCGGCAGACGGCGAAGGCTTCCGGCAGCAGGTCGTCGAGCGTGGCGCCTTCGGCCACTCGCTTTTTGAATTGCTCGGTGCGGGCGGGAAATTCCGAGTCGGCGAGCTGCTTCATTTCCGGCTCGAGCGCGTTGATGGCCTCCACGCGGTCGGCCATGCGCTTCAGCTCGCGCTCGTTCTGGGTCCCGATGACTTTGCCGAGTATGTTTTGAAAGTAGGTTGCCATGCTTGCTGTAGCGCCGATCTATGATCGGCGACGCCATGCGGCTCCTTCGCGCCAGGCACACCCGGCGCCTTTGCCCCAACTTTACCATTGTAACCGCAGGGGCCGGAATTGGCAAAGATGGGAGTGACGTCTGGCAAGCGCGCTACCTAATGTCGCCCTGCCTCTGGGCCGGCGTCGAATCCAGGACTTGTTCAACGG
>OFHG01000385.1_pt1 | contig 18286 bp, 15 predicted proteins | sample 1521931 | NCBI WGS metagenome assembly OFHG01 (sample SAMEA2468438, study PRJEB22500) | soil metagenome | biome: Glassland; feature: Farmland; material: Clay | place: Australia | collected 2013-01-31 | depth 0.55 m
CTGTGGGGTGGACCCCGCGTGGGGGAAAAGCAGGTTGGCCTCCGCCAGCAGCGCGGCCGCGGTCGGCTCGTGGGTGCAGTGGGCTTTGGGGACGTTGCCCATCACCAGGCGGCTGATCGCCACCAGCCGGGCCATCTCCCCGGGGAAGGCCTGCCTGCGGCCGTCCCCGCCAGGACATGAAACCCTGGCCGCAGACGGCCACCGCGCGTGCGGCCAACGGAATTCACCGTGATGCCCGCGGGTCCCGGCTTCCGGAATAGCCATCACCAGCGGCCGGAATGGGCACTGAATGTGGGGTTATGGGCCTTTTCTTTCCTGGCCTGAGCGACATTTCAGGGTTTGCCGCCCGGCCCGCTGGTGCATATTCCCTGAAGCCTGGTGATCTTCCTGGGCTGCATGACGGGGGCAAAGAAGGTGACATCTTGGCAATTCTCCGGACTTTGGGTACCGCCTGCATCGCCGCGGGCGCATTGACGGGTGCCACCATCGCGGCGGGAGCGTCCGCAGACCAGGTACCCGCAGCGTCCGGGCCGGTCCCGGCACCCTCGCTGTCCCTCGTGGTGACGAACCTCGCGGGCAGCGGGACCGGGTCGCTGCGGGCGGCGATCACGCGTGCCGACGCGGCTGCGCCGGGAACATCCACGGCCATCAGCTTCTCGGTAGCGGGCACCATCGTGCTCGCCCGCCCGCTGCCCGCCATCACCAGGAAAGTGGCCATTGACGCCAGAACGGCCCCCGGGCACACCCGTACTGGCCCGCCGGTGGTGGAAATCGACTGCAACCGGCACGCCGGCCTGCGGCTCGCGGTGGGCTCGGCCGGTTCGAGGATCGCCGGCCTGGCCGTGGACGACGCCAGCGGCAGTGGCATCACACTGGAGGCCGGCCCGATCACCCTCGATGGCGACTACATCGGCCTGGATCTGGCCGGGGCGCCTTTCGGCAACCACGGGGATGGCGTGGACGTCCTGGCCCGGTCGTCGGGGAACATGATCGGGCTGAACCCCGCGCGCGCCGTGGGTGTGGTCGCGAACGTCATCTCCGGGAACACCGGCAGCGGCATCGTGCTGTCCGGATCATCGCACAACACGGTCGTTTCCAACCGTATCGGGACTAACGCGGCCGGCACCCTGGCCATCGCTAACGGCGGCGACGGCATAGTGATCACCCGCGGTTCGGACCGTAACGAGATTGGCGGCACCGCCTTCGCCGACCCCCGTACCGGCCAGGCGAACAACCCGACCGGGGACAAGGGCACAGTGCCGCCGGTCTTCGTGGTCCCCCCGCTGGGCAACCTGATATCGGGTAATGCGCGTAACGGGGTGCTGATCGATGCCCATTCCAGGGGCAATGTGCTCAATGGGAACTTCATCGGCACGACGGCCCGCGGTAACGCAGCGGTAGGAAACGCCCGTAATGGAGTCTGGATCGACCGGGCGGACGGCAATTCGCTGATCGGCTGCAGGTTCGTCAATAACCCGTTCGTGTACTACAACGTGCTCAGCGGCAACGGCAGGAACGGCCTGCGTCTCACCAACGCGGACAACACCGTCGTCCAGGGCAACTTCTTCGGTATCGGCGCCAACAACACGGCCACCGTGAGCAACCGGCGGGACGGCATCCGGGTCGACGGGTCCTCAGCGAACACGCAGGTGGGCGGCGTGATCCCGCTCGGGAACGTCTCGGCCGGCAACGGCCGGAACGGCATCGAAGTGGCAGATACCGCTCGCGGATTCGTCACGTTCAACACGTTCGGGGGCCTGCTGGCCTTCAAGGGCGCGGCCCCCAACCGCAACGACGGCCTGCTCATCACCTCCACCGGGGGCGGCAACCTCGCCCGGACGAACGTGTTCTCGGGGAACGCCAGGAACGGCATCGAGCTAGCGGGCGACGCGTCCGGCGTGACCGTCGATCCCGACATCGTCGGCCTCACGACCAAGGGCGACGCCGCGCTGCCCAACGGCGGTGATGGCCTGCTGATCGACGGCACCGCACACGCCAACATCATCGGCGGCTCGCTCCGCTCGGTGATCCCGCAGGACACCTTCTCGGGGAACCGGGGCTACGGGCTCGCGATAACCGGGAGGGCCCACGGCAACCAGGTCTTCACCAGTGTCGTCGGCACCGACGTCATCGGCCTGAAGGCCCTGGCCAACCAGCAGGGCGGAATCCTGCTCAGCGGCGGGGCATACCGGAACACGATCGGCCTCGCGCACACCAGGGCCGCCAACCTGATCAGCGGCAACACGGGCAATGGCGTCACCCTGCTCACGGGCACACACGGCAACCGGGTGATCAATAACTTCATCGGCCTTGACCGGATCGGGCGGCGGCTGCGCAACACCGGCCGGGCGGTCGTGAACCTGGGCCACGCGAACACGATCCGCGGCAACCGGTTCGGGCCGCGGCGCACGGTCACGCCGGGCTGAGCCGGCTGCCGGCGCAGGCGACCCGGCCGGCGGTGAAGGCGGGCGGCGCTGGTGGCTGGCGGGCCGGCTGGACCGCAAGCGCACCACGTTCACCGACTTCATTGCGGTCGCGGACGGGCTCGCGGCCGATGGCTGGGTGGCGGGTGACTCCATCGTCTCCCGCGGGCTGTCTGCGGGCGGTCTGCTTCAGGGCTCCGTCTTCTCGATGGCGCCGCGGCGGTGGCGGGCAGCGGTGGCCGAAGTGCCGTCGTGGACTGCGTCAACTCGATGTCCGACCCCACCATCCCGCTCACCATCAACGAGTGGGACGAGTGGGGGGATCCGCGCGACCAGGCCGCCCGCGCCTACCTGGAGTCCTACAGCCCCTATGACAACGTGCCGGTCGGCAGGCGGCCGGACCTGCTGGTGACCGGCAGTCTGCACGACCCGCGGGTGCTGGTGCACGAGCCGGCCAAGTGGGTTGCGCGGCTGCGGGCGACCGGCCCGGGCGCCGCTGGCCTGCCCGGCCGGGTGCTGTTCCGCGCCGAACTGGGCGCCGGGGCGCACGTGGGCCCCGCCGGGCGCTACGACAAGCTCGCCTACGAGGCCGAGATCCTCGCGTTCATCCTGGACGCTGGAGGGCCTCGGTGACACCTACCATCCGCTACGAAGCGTGGCCAGGGTCGCTTGATGCCTAGCGCTTCCGGGCACGCAGCAACCTGATGACAGCACCGACCGACGCCCCAGTCCCCAGGACCAGGCCTGTCGCGACCGATCCCAGACACAGGACAATAAGAGCGAGGAAAAAGGGCACGGCGGCCTCCCCGACTCCCCCCGATCCTCCGGGTACGGGCACGAAGAAAGACTCGATCCACGCGCCTTCTGCCGCGATGACCAGGATGAGGGCACCTGCGACGCTGGCGATCACCAGACTCCACCAATGCCGGCGATAGCCGATCCAGCACCCGAATGCCACCGTGCCGGCGAGCGCCAGCACGGACGCCAGCGTCAAGAGGCGGGGCCCGCGAGCGATTTCCCCCACATAGGCAGCACCCAAGGCGCACATGACGGCTATCCACGCAACCCAGGCGAGCACGGCCGCAACACGGCGACGGACCGCTGGTACCGACTGCACGTGCATTATCTCCGTCTCGTGGCCCGGCGGCTTTCCCGGCCGTTCCCGGAGAGGCTGAACGGGTGCACACCGATGCTATCGCTATTCATTCATGCTGACCTGGTAGCGGATCGTGCGCCTCAGACAGCCGCGAGCCCTCCCCCCTTGCCGAGTGCCACAATCAGGTGACTGGCCACGTCAGGCGGCGGCCGGAGTATGGTTGCCTGGCACGCTCTCGCCAGGGACCACCGGGCCTGGCGGGGTGCCGTGCCCGAACGGGTGGCCACCGAGCACGTGGCGCCCGTGCGGGGCGAGCCAGCCGTCCAGGGCTGGCCCGGCCGGGACGATGCGGGTCGGGTTGATGTCGGCGTGAACCTGGTAGTAATGGCGCTTGATGTGGTCGAAATCGACGGTGTCGCCGAATCCGGGGGTCTGGAACAGGTCCCGGGCGTAGGCCCACAGCACCGGCATCTCGGTGAGCTTGCTCCTGTTGCACTTGAAGTGGCCGTGGTAGACGGCGTCGAAGCGGACCAGGGTGGTGAACAGGCGGATGTCGGCCTCGGTGATCGTGTCACCGACGAGGTAGCGCTGATGCTCCAGCCGGGCTGACAGCCAGTCGAGCCGGCGGAACAGGCGCCGGTATGCCTTCTCATAAGCGTCCTGGGTGCCGGCGAACCCGCACCGGTAGACGCCGTTGTTCACGTCGGCGAAGACCAGCCGGGAAACACGGTCGATCTCGGGCCGCAGGCCGCGGGGGTAAAGCTCAGGGGCACCCGGGCGGTGATAGGCGCGCCATTCGGTCGACAGGTCAAGGGTGATCTGGGAGAAATCGTTGGTGACCACCTGGCCGGAGCGGACGTCGACGATGGCGGGGACGGTGATGCCCCGGTCGTAGCCGGGGGACCGGGCGAAATACGCCTGCTGCAGCCGCCTGATCCCCAGGACCGGGTCCCGCCCCCCGGGGTCGAGGTCGAACGTCCAGCTGCGGGCGTCGTGGGTGGGGCCGGTCACGCCCATGGAGAGCACCTGCTCCAGGCCCAGCAGGCGGCGCACGATGATCGCCCGGTTGGCCCACGGGCAGGCCCGGCTCACGATGAGGCGGTACCGGCCAGCCTCGACCGGGTACCCGTCGCGGCCGTCGGCAGTGATGCGGTCCGTGAGGTAGCGCTGGTCACGCGTGAACTCCCCGTCCGGATTCACGTACCGGCCGGTGGCACCGGTGGCGGGCATGGCAGCTCCTTCACGTCCGTCACAGCGGGTGCGGGCGCCCGGGCTGTGAGCCGCTAGCATTTGGTTGATGCATCAACTAGAGACTAGCAAATGCGGTTGATGTATCAACTAAGCGGGGCGCCCGCAACTGAAAGTTGACGTGTCAACTATGTAGGCCTTACGGTCAGCAGGTGGCTGAGCAGCTGTGGCTGACCGAGCGTGAACAGCGGGCCTGGCGCGGGTTCCTGCGCATGCACGCCGAGGTGAGTTCTGCACTCCAGCGTGAGCTGCAGCGCGATACCGGGCTCTCCTATCCGGACTACGAGGTACTCGTGTACCTGTCGGAGGCGCCCGGGGGGCAGATGCGGCCGTTCCAGCTCGGCGATGCGCTGCAGTGGGAGAAGAGCCGGCTCTCTCACCAGCTGCGCCGCATGCAGGACCGGGGCCTGGTCACCCGGGAGGACTGCGAGTCCGACCGGCGCGGCGCGGTGGTCACCATCACCGGGGCCGGCTGGGCGGCCATCAGGGCCGCAGCGCCCCAGCACGTCAGACAGGTGCGCCGCGCGTTCCTGGCTGCCCTCACGCCCGGCCAGCTCGACGCGCTCACCGAGATCGCGGATGCGGTCCTGGGCCGTCTCGCGGTTTCGCCCGGCGGAGGTGACGGCACCGGGCCGTCCCGCTGACCCGGCGGGCCTTACCGCGCGTCCCCGAGTGCCGCCGCGATGGCGAGCACACCATCGACGGTCGCCTGCCAGGTGCTGAGGGCGGCCGGCCAGGTGGACAGCTTCACCACCACGGTCTGCGACGGCACGTGGACGAACACGCGCTGCCCGTTGATGCCAGAAGCATGATAGAAGGGCAGGCTGGGGTCGCGCACCCACCAGCAGTTCCGGTAATGCGCACCGGCCGGGTAGCCGGGGGTGCCGCCGCTGGTGAAGGCGTACGCGCCGTCCGGGGCGCCACGGACCGTGTCACTGATCCAGTCCGCGGGCACCACCTCCCGGCCGTCCCTGCGGCCACCCGACAGGTACAGCTGCCCGAACCTGGCCATGTCGCGCAGCGTCGCGGAGATCCCGCCGTCGGCCATGGGATTGCCGCGCGGGTCGAGGGTGATGTCGGCATCGAACTCGGCGCCCATCGGCTGCCACAGCTCCCGTGCGATCAGCTCGTGCAGCCGCGCCCCGGCGGCCCGCTCGATCACCCAGGCCAGCACGTCGGTGAGGATCGAGCGGTAACGGAACGGGCCGCCATGTGGGCCGTCGTTGCCGAGCGTGGCGAAGTAGGCAGGGGCGTCCTGCGGCACGGGGCGTCCGTCATGCGGCCGCCACAGGTACACCCGCTCATAGGTGCGCACGTCGGCCTCGGGATCGCTGTAGTCCTCGTTGAAGGCCGTGCCGGCCCGCATGTCGAGCAGATGCTGGACGGTGGCGCCCTCGAACGAGGTTCCCGCCAGTTCTGGCACGATCCCGGCGACCTGTGCGGAAACGTCGAGCTGCCGGCGGCCCACCAGCACGCCGGCCACCGCTGACGTCACCGATTTGGACACCGACATGAGCAGGTGCGGCGTGTCCGGCATCATCTGGTTGAAGTACTGCTCGGTGACGATCCGGCCGCGGTGCAGCACCAGGAACCCGTCCGTGTAGGTCTGCGCCAGCAACGCGCCGATGGTCAGCTCATCCTCGCCGGACCGGAACACGATCCCGTCGACGTCCCGTTCATCACGCTCAAGCTCCCACACCGGGCCCGCGCCGCGGGCGATCCGCGCCGTCGGGATCAGCTCCCGCACGTGCTGGAAGGCCCACCGGTTGAACGGCGGATCCTGCCAGTTCGCCAGGGTCGCCCGCCAATGCGGGCTCCGCCGCCCCGTCACAGGCCCGGACGGCGCTTGCGTGGGTCAAACCAGGGGAAACGGTCCTCGTGCGCGGCGGCGATCCTGAACGCGGTGACGTCATCGTAGGTCGGCGCGATGATCGACAGCCCGGTCGGCACCCCGTCCCGCGACAGCCCGGAGGGAATGCTGAGTACGGGGCACCGGCTCGCGATGTTGAATGGCAGCGTCATCAGCACATCCATCCAGTCCTCGCTGGTCTGGCCGTTCACCGGGACCGGCTCGCCCGGGTCATACCCGGCCGGCAGCGACGGGACGGCGAACGTCGGGCACAGGAGCGCATCGTAGTCTGCCAGCAACTGCCCCAGCGGCGCGTAGATCTGCCCCTCCAGGGCGAGGCCGGTCACGAAGTCGTCCTTGGAGATCTGGTCTGACTCCGCGACAAAATTCCGCGTGTATGAGGTGAGATCGTCGGCGTGCTTGGCGTGGATCTCCTTGATTGAGGGGCCGAAGATCATCCCGAAGTGGATCCGCGCCGCCTGCTTGATCATCTCCAGGTCCCAGGGCAGCGAGACCTCCTCCACTCTGACGCCGGCCGCTCGCAGCCGGTCCGCTGCCTCGCGGGTGTTCGCGGCCACGTCCGTGTCCACCCGATAGCAGCCCAGGTCGGCCGAGAATGCGACCCGCATCCCGGCTGCCGCCGCCAGCTCGCCCGGTATCTCCAGCTTCGGCCGGATCGACGCGACATCGCTCGGGTGTGGCCCCGCGATCACGTTCTCCAGCAGCGCGCAGTCGGCGACCGTCCGGGCCATCGGGCCCTCGTGACAGTAATGGTCCAGGTTGAACGTCGCCATTTCGGGCACCCGCCCGTAGGGCGGCTTGAAACCCACGATTCCGCAGAACGACGCCGGGATCCTGATCGAGCCACCAATGTCCGAGCCGGTGGCGAGGACCGCCGTGCCGGCGGCTAGCGCCGCTGCCGAGCCACCGCTCGACCCGCCCGGCGAGTACTGCGGGTTCCACGGGTTGCGGGTGACCCCCCACAGCCGTGACCAGGTGACCGGCGCGCAGGAGAATTCCGGGGTCGTGGTCCGGGCGTGCACGATGCCACCCGCGTCGATGATCCGCTGGACAAAGGCGGCGGTCTGGGCCGCCACGACGTCGCGTAGCGGCAGCGAGCCGAGCGTGTTGCGCTGCCCAGCGATCTCGGCTTCTTCCTTCACCGCCACCGGCAGGCCGTCAAGTGGCCGGGGCTCCCCACCCTTTCCCGCGTAACGGGCCTCCGCTGCCCGCGCCTGTGCCAGCGCCTGGTGGTAGTGGGTCTCGGCAAAGGCGTTGATCACCGGCTCCACCGCCTCCGCGCGCTCGATCACGGCTGTCATCAGCTCGACCGGGGAGAGCTCGCGGGCCCGGAACAAGGCCAGCGCCTCGGTCGCGGACAGGTAGTGCAGGTCACTCATGGGCTTCCTCCCCGGCGCCGAGCAGCACCCCGCGCCTGGGCTTCCAGCCCGGGCGGGGAACGCTGGCACGCAGCCGTTTCGTATAGGGGTGTTGTGGACCATCGAGCACGCGCGGTGTGGGGCCACGTTCCACCACCCGCCCCCGGTGCAGCACGATCACATCGTCGGTGAGCTGCCGGACGACGGCCAGGTCGTGGCTGATCAGGACGAAAGAGACGCGTGTTTCGTCCCGGATGTCGGCGAGCAGGTTCAGCACCTGGGCCTGGATCGACACATCCAGCGCGGCGACCGATTCGTCCAGGATCAGGATGCGGGGCTCAGCCGCGAGGGCGCGGGCGATGGCGACCCGCTGGCGCTGCCCGCCCGACAGTGCGCGCGGCAGTGCCCGCGCCTGGCGGGCGTCCAGGCCGACCAGCTCGGTGAGTTCGGCGATGCGCGCGCGGCGGCGGTCAGCGGGCCAGCCGTGGTGCAGCCGGAGGATCTCATCGAGGGTGGCCTCGGCGGTCTGGCGTGGATCCAGGCTGGTGTAGGGGTCCTGGAACACTATCTGCACCTCGCGCCCGCGACGGCGCCGGTCCTTTGCCGACCGGGCTGGCTGGGACCGGTCGCGGCCACACGCGATGACCGTGCCCCGGGTCGGCCGCTCCAGCCCGACGATCATCCGGGCGATGGTCGTCTTACCCGACCCCGACTCGCCGACGATCGCCAGCGACCCGGCTTGCGGCACCCGGAAGGAGACATCGTCGACCGCGACCAGCGGGCCGAACTCTTTGCGCAGGCCGGAGCAGTCCAGCGCGGGTGCCTCAGCGGTGCCGGCCGGGGCGGTGCCGGCCGGGGCGGTGTCAGCCATCGGCGACCGCCCCGAGTCTGCCGCGCAGGTCGTGTGCCCGCGCACACCGGGACATGCCCCCGCCGATCTCCAGCGGGCCGGGCACGGCGGCCCGGCAGACATCGCGGGCGTGCGGGCAGCGGGGCGCGAACGCGCACTCGGCCGGGAGCGCCTCGAACGCGGACAGGGGCCGACCGGGAATCGCCCGCAGCCGGCGCGCGGTCTGTGCGATGTCGGGGCGCGCCCCGGCGAGCGCGGCCGTGTAGGGATGCAGCGGGTCGTCGTGCAGCAGCATGGAACTGCGGATCTCGACGATCTGCCCCGCATACATTACGGCCGTGCGGTCACAGATCGCCGCCGCGAGTTCCAGGTCGTGCGTGATGAACAGCATCGTCAGGCCGAATTCGCGGCGCAGGTCATCGAGGATGGCCATCACCTCCGCCTGGGTGGTGACATCCAGCGCGGTGGTCGGCTCGTCGGCGAGCATCAGCCGCGGCCCGGTCAGCAGCGCCGCGGCGATCATCACCCGCTGCAGCATCCCGCCCGAGAGCTGGTGCGGGTACTGGCGCAGGCGGCGGGCACCGTCCTCGATGCCGACCTGGGCCAGCATGTCGACGGCCTTGGCGCGGGCCTGCGCCGCCGGGACCGCCAGGTTGGTGCGCAGGGCCTCGGTCATGAAGTCGCCGATCCGCCGCACCGGGTTGGTGTGCGCCCGCGGATCCTGGAAGATCATCGCCACCTGGCTGCGGTAGCGGCGCAGGTCCGCGCCGCTGAGCGTGCCGATGTCGCGGCCGTCGAACCGGATAGCGCCGCTCACCTCAGCGCGGGCGGGCAGCAGCCGGTCGATCGCCCTGGCCGTCATCGACTTGCCTGAACCCGATTCGCCGACCAGGCCGAACGCTTCCCCGGGGCGCAGCGAGAACGACACGTCACGCAGGACTGGCCGGCTGGCCCCCTCGATGGGAAGCCGCACGGTCAGGCCGTCGACCTCCAGCAGCGGCCCAGCCGGCCGGTCCGGCTCACCCGGGCCGCCTTGTGCGGCTCCGCTGGCGGGCGTGGCGGGCGTGGCGGGCGTGGCGGGCAGCGCGCCAGCCGCGGCCGGGCCGCTCACCGCGGTGCCGGTGACCGCCGGGTCGTTCGCCACCGGGCCGCTCACCGCGGTGCCGCCTGAGCCTGCTCGAAGAGCCGTTCGCCTAGCACGTTGAAGGCGATGACGACCGCCACGATGCACACGCCGGCCGCGAGCGCGGGCAATGGGTAGCCCTGCAGGATCCCGGACTGGTTCTCCGAGATCATGACCCCCCAGTTTGGGTTGGGCGGCTGCACCCCCAGGCCGAGGAAGGAGATGGCGGCCAGGTCGACCATGGCGTAGCCGAACAAGATGGTCGCCTGCGCCACGATGAGCGGCGCGATGTTGGGCACGATGTGCCGCAGGCAGATCGAGGTGGCGGAGGAACCCTGCACCTCAAGCGCGGCGGCATAGGGCTGGCTGCGCTCCTTCAGCGCCGCACCGCGCAAGACGCGGGCGACATAGGGCATGTACGCGACCGACAGCGCGATCGCGGCCGCCCACAAGCCCGCGCCGAAGACCGCGGCGGCCAGGACCGCGAGCAGGATGCCCGGGAACGCGAACAGGACGTCCAGACCCGAGGAGATCACCGCGTCGGCGGCGCCCCGGCGCCACGCGGACGTCACCGCCAGCACAGTGCCGGCGATCATGCTGCCGACGACGACCGCCAGCGGCCCGAGCATGGAGGTGGCCGCCCCGGCCAGCAGCCGGGACAGCACGTCACGGCCCTGGAAGTCGAAACCGAGCAGGTGCCCGCCGGCCGGCCCGACCCAGGCCAGCGACAGATTGGGCAGGTTGGGGTCGTAAGGGGCGAGAAAGGCACCGAACAGCGCCACGAAGGTCGCGATCGCGATGACGACCGCGGACGCGATCCCGGCCGGCCCGCTCGCCCGCAGCAGGGCCACGGCCCGGCCGCGCCGGCCTGCCGGGACGGCCACCGGGATAGCCGCGCTCACTGGGCGCGGCTCCCCAGCGCGACCCGGGGGTCAAGCACCGCGTACAGCACGTCCACGATGAGGTTGACCACCACGAACGCGGTCACGAGCACCAGCGCTATCCCCTGGACCACCGCGAGGTCCTTGGATTCCGCGGACTGGACAAGGTAGGCGCCGAGCCCGTTCAGCCCGAACGCCACCTCCACCACCGCCGCGACCGCGATCAGTGAGGCGATCGTGATCCCGGTGATGGTGGTGATCGGGATGGCCGCGTTGCGCAGCACGTGCCGCCGGATCAGCTGGCGGGCCGGGATGCCGCGGCTCACTGCCGTCTGCACGTGCTCGCGGGCGCCTTCCTCCCGGATCGTGGCCCGGGTCACCCTGGCGACGATCGCGAGCGATGAGGTGGCCAGGGCGATCGCGGGCAGGGTGAAATGCCTGACGTCGTCCAGGAAGCTGGTGCCGTTACCCAGCGCCGGGAACCAGCCGAGCCTGACCGCGAACAGCAGGATCAGCACGATGGCGGCGACGAACGCGGGAATCGCTGCCGAGACCGCGGTCACCACGAGCGTGCCGGTGTCCAGTGCCCCCTGCCGCAGGCCAGCCACGATGCCCAGCCCGATACCGAACACCCCGATCAGCAGCGACGCGTACAGCACGAGCCCGGCGGTGGTCCAGATCCTGGATGCGATCAGCGAGGACACGTTCTCCCGCAAGGTGATGGAGATGCCCAGGTTCCCGTGCAGCGCGTTGCCCAGCCAGTACCAGTACTGCGCGAAAAACGGCTGGTTCAGGTGATAACGCGCCTCCAGCACGCGCACGCTGGCAGGCGGCAGGGACCGGCCGCCGGAGAGCGCCGCGATCGGGTTACCCGGCGCCAGGTACATCGCCGCGAAGATCACGAAGCTCGCGACGAGCAGGCTGGCCGCCAGCATGGCCAGCCTGCGCGCGAAGAAGCGCCAGCGCATGCTCAGCCGGACCCTCGCGCCCCGCCCAGGCTGTCGGCCCATGGGGCGAACATGTAGGCGAAGGAGGAGATGGCGCCGGTAAGGCCCTTGCCCAGCAGCAGCAGCGACGTCGGCTGTGCGTCGGGGATCCAGGGCAGCTGCGCCGCGGTGAGTTTCTCCGCCCGCGCCACCAGTGCCGCCCGCTGGTCCGGGTCGGCAGTGCCGCGCGCCTGCTCCAGCGCGGCGGTGATCTGCGGGTTGCTGAAGTTGTCGTAGTTCTGCGAGCCGCCTGGCAGGTCGAAGGTGGCCAGCAGGCCCGCCGGGTCGGCGTAGTCGCCGTAGTTCACGGTCAGGAAGCCATCGATACCCGCCCTGGCCTTGGGGTCGATGAAGAAGTTGATGTAGTTCTGGGCTGACACCGACTTCAGGACCACCTTGAGCCCGATAGCCTGGGCCGCCGCCTGGTAGGCGCCGGTCACCGCGGCGATGTTCGCCAGCTGGCTGGAGGTCCCGATAGTGATCGTCTTCCCGGTCGCCCCGGCCTGCTGCACGAGCTTCTTCGCCTGGGCGAGGTCCTGGTTCATCACCGGCGAGCTGCTGTAGGCGGCGGCGAAGACGGACTTGCCGTAACCGAAGGTGCCCGGGTTGGACAGCCAGCGCGGCATCAGGGCCGCGCCCTTGTAGACCGAGTTGATGATGCCCCGGCGGTTGAGCGCCAGCGATAGCGCCTGGCGCACCCGGACATCACCGAGCGCACCTTTGAGGCTGGACACGATGAGGGCGTCCGTGGACCAGCCGGGTCCCTGATAGACCTTGACCGCGCTGCTGCCTTTGAGCTGGTCCAGGGTGGACAGCCCGAACGAGTATGAGCCCTGGATAGCGCCGGTGAGCATGCCCGAGGTGAACGAGGAGATGTCCGGTGCGCCCTTGAGGGTGATCTGGCCGACCAGCGGGTGGACCGAGGGGTTCCAGTAATGCGGGTTACGGACCGCGACCACGCCTACGCCCGGCGTCCAGGACTTGAACTCATAGGCGCCGGTGCACATGATGCTGCCCGCCGGGGTGCCGTAGTTCTTGCCCTGCTTCACCGCGAAGCTCTTCTCGATGATGATGCCGGGCATCGAGGCCAGTTCGCCCTCCAGCCAGTAATCCGGCTGCTTGAGGGTGATCGTCACCTGGCTGGCACCGGTGGCCTGGATCGAGGCCACCCGGCTGAACACTGCACCGTAGAACCCGCCGAGCTTGGGGTCGGTGTTGCGGTCCAGGCTGAAGACCACATCGGCGGGCGTCACCGGGTGGCCGTCCCAGAACTTCACGCCCCGGCGGAGCGTGAACACGAACGTGGTCGGTGACGGGTTCGTGACGGTGGCCAGCCCTGGCTGCAGTGAGCCGTCCGGCGCCTGGCGCAGCAGCGACTCGCACATCAGCGAGTCCGCGGTGTTCTCCGGGTAGTCGAAAGCGAAGATGGGGTCCAGCGAGTTGACATCACGGTAGACAGCCCAGACGACGGACGGCACCGTGGTGGTGCCCGCCGGTGTCGTCGCCACCAGGCCCGTGGTCGGCGAGACATTTCCTGATCCGGAACCGCCCCCGCTCGCCGACCGGCCGCACGCCGCGGCCACCAGTGCGCACGCCGCCATCACGGCGGTCACTGTCCACCGGTTCAGTCTCCAGCCCATCTGTCCTCCTTGCGGGGATTCCATCCCTGGTGCCGGGAGTGGTCATTGCTGCTGGTAAACGACCTGGCCCCGGATCCAGGTCTGGCTGACACTCGCCTGGCAGATCTCCTGCGACGGCAGGTGGGCGAGGTCGGTGCTAACGATCGCGAAGTCGGCGTTGTGACCCGCCCGGACCCAGCCGGTCACCGCGCTGAGGCCGTTGACCCTGGCGCTGCCCGAGGTGTACGCGGCCAGTACCGACGTCAGGGTGAGGGCCTGCCCGGGGAGGAATGGATCGCCGTCGTGGCCACCCGCCAGTGCGGGCAGGCTCCGGTTGACTGCCACGTGCGCTCCCCAGAGTGGGTTGGGGCTGCTGACCGGCCAGTCACTGCCCGCGCACAGCGGAGCGCCCGCTGCCTGCAGCGACCGGAACGGGTACTGCCAGCCGGCCCGGCGTTCCCCCAGGAAGGGAATGGTCAGCTCGTCCATCTGGGGTTCATGGGTGGCCCAGAGCGGCTGGATGTTGGCAGTGGCGGACAGCCGCGCGAAGCGCGGGATGTCGTCGGGATGCACCACCTGCAGGTGGGCCAGGTGGTGCTGGGGCCCCGGGCTGCTTGGCCCGCCATCCGCCACCCGGGCGCGGCGGGCGGCCGCCAGCGCGTCCAGGGCGTTACGGACAGCGCGGTCACCCAGCGCGTGGAAGTGGACCTGGAAGCCCTCCCGGTCGAGTGCGGTCACGAAGGAGGGCAGTTCGCCGGGGTCGATGAAGTCAAGACCGGCCTGGCCGGTTGAGCATCCGCCGTGGTCCAGGTAGGGCTCGAGCATGGCAGCCGTGTGGTTCTCGGCGACCCCGTCGAGCATCATCTTCACGCTCGTGGCATGGAAGTTGCCGGCCTGCCCGGTGCGGCGCCGGTCGAGCAGTTCGGGGATCTGCTCCATGCCCCGGTCCCGCTCCCACCACAGGGCGCCGGCCACGGTCGCGCGGAGCGTGCCCGCCTGTGCGGCCCGCAGGTAGGCGGTCATCGGATCGGCCGCCCCGTCGTACCGGCCGATGATCGCGTCCTGCCAGCCGGTGATACCCAGGGACAGCAGGTGGGCCTGGGCCGTCAGCAGCGCCTGGTACCAGTCCTCCGCGGTGACCTCGGGCAGCAGACGGGACACCAGGGTGGCGGCGCCCTCCTGGAGCATGCCGATGGGCTCGCCCGCTGCGTCCCGCTCGATCCGGCCGTCCGGTGGATCCGGCGTCAGCCGGTCGATGCCGGCCAGTGCGAGCGCCCGGCTGTTCACCCACGCCCCGTGGCCGTCCCGGTTGGGCAGGAAGACCGGGCGGTCAGGCACCACGGCGTCCAGCGCCTGCCGGGCCGGGATGCCGCCAGGGAAGGCGTCCATGGACCAGCCGCCGCCGCAGATCCACTCCTCGTCCGGGTGGGCTCTGGCGTAGGCGGCGACCAGTTCCAGATAGCCGGATGCGGTTGTGGCTGGACCCAGGTCACAGCGCCGCAGCCGGTCGCCCGCGAAGACAGGGTGGGCATGCGCGTCGATGAAGCCGGGGAGCAGAGTGCCACCGGTCAGATCGACAGGGGTCGCGCCGCCCAGTGGCCTGGCCTGGCCGACCTCGGTGATCCGGCCGTCGGCGACCCGGACGCAGGTGCCCTCGGGGAGGAAGGTGCTGCCATCGAAGACCGTGCCGCCATGGAAGACCAACTCTTCGCTGACCGGCACTTCTGGCCTCCCTGGCGGGCGGGATGTCCGGGATTAGATCAGAGGTCCAAATTATTGTCAATGTTTATGACTATGCCTTGGGCGAGAATAGACTCGGACGGCTCTGCGGGCCTGAGTTCCGATCACTTGAGGGCACCTACGCTGATCAGCAGCCCTGCCGTGGGCCCGCATCCGGAACCAGGAGACCTGCCATGACCAGCCAGACCGCGACGAGCCAGTTTCCGGAGCCGGGCGGCCGGCGAGGTCTGCGGCGTGGCAGCCTGTCGCCCGAACTGATCGTTAAGGAAAGCCTGCGGCTTCTCGACGGGGAGGGCACGGAGGGGTTCAGCCTGCCCAAGCTCGGCCGCGCACTGGGTGCGGACCCGACCGCGGTCTACCGGCACTTCGCCAGCAAAGATGACCTGATCCTGGCCATCGCCGACCAGCTCATCGAAGAGGCCATGACCGGGTTCTCCCCGCAGCGGTGCTGGGTCGACACGGTGCTCGATGCCACCCGGCGGCTGCGCCGTACCTATCTCGCCCACCCGGCGGCGGCTTCGCTGTCGGCCTGCCGCACCACGCAGCGCCCGGCCGAGATGAAGACCGTGGACATCCTCATCGGAGCCGTCCTCGCCGCCGGGTTCGAGGGAGCGGAGGCCGCACTCCTCTACCGTGCGCTTGGCGACTTCGCGCTCGCCTGGGCCGGCGGCGAAGCGGACTTCCTCGCCCTGGACGAAGGCGCACAGCGGTCGGACCGGGCCGCCTGGACCCGTGCGTACCTGGCGGTGGACCCAGCGGAGTACCCGCACATCTGGCAGGTCAGGGAGGAACTGCCGGGGGTGGACGACGACGCGATCTTCGAGACGGTCCTGTCGCTGGTCATCAGCGGGCTCATCGCGCGATCGCCGCGTCCCTGCGCCTGCCACGCGGACCGCAGCCGGTCATGAGCGCGTGGGCGGCCGGGCGCCACAGGCGGCCGGCCGCCCAGGTGCGGCCCGGTGCAGCAGGCGGCCGGCCGCCCAGGTGCGGCCCGGTGCAGCAGGCGGCCGGCCCGGGCGCGGCCGCTCGGTGATCAGTGCCGTAGCCAGACGCTGAACTGCCGGCCGTTGCCCGAGGGGTAGCTCGCGCTGATCGTCAACCTGCCAGCGGCGGTCCCGTCCGCGGTGCCGATGAGCTGGTAGGTGGCCCACGGCCCGGACAGCGTGCCGTGCTTACCGCTGGCGGAGGTCACGCTGGTGTTCCGGAACTCCCAGAGGCGCAGGTCGCTCGCCGCGACGCTGCGCCTGGTGGCGTGGATGGAGGCCAGCAGTGTCGCGTGCCGGTAGACCACCACCGCCGGCGTGGCCACTGCCACCGTCTGGGTCGTCCCCGCCGTGGTATCGGTGGCGGTGAAGTAGTCGTGGCCGGCCTGGTGGTAGATCCGGATCGTCAGCACGTCACCTACATCGGGCGACAGACGGAACGCGCCGGAGCCGAACCGCCGGCCGAAGTAGCCGACGCTGTGCGCGCCACCGCCGCAGACGACAGCGATCGAGGCCAGGTACCGGGTGTGGATCGAGGGCAGGTACCGGGTGTCGCCGGACAGTGAGATCGCCGCTCCGGCGTTGCTGGCCGGATCGGCGCGGCAGGCCGGGATCTTCAGGGAGGCCCCGACGTAGCGGAAACGCCATCCGCCGCCGGTCACATAACCCGCGCTGCCCCTGGTGTAGCTGGCCCGGATCGCGGGGTGGCCGGCTGGAGTGGCCGTGGCCGCCAGGGCGGGGGCGGCTGGGGTCGCCGTGGCCGCCAGGGCGGCTGAGGTGGCGCCGGTGGCGCCGGCCACGGCCAGGCCTCCGGCCGTCACGGCAGCCAGGAATGCGAGGGTCGTGGGCCTATGCATCGCTACACCTCTTCTATCCCGGTTCCATACCCCCGGCGGGCGCCGCCCACCGCGAGGACCTCCCCAGACTGGGACCCAACCCCCTGGCGAGCGCCGTCCACCGCGGGCCTCCCCAGACTGGGACCCAGGCTGGGCGCACGGTAAGGGACGTTGGCCCACCCGCCCGGGGCCGTCTGTCCCTTCGCGCCGCCATCGTCCGGGACCGGCTTCACGCCACTGTCAGGATTCGCGGATAACCCCGGCCGGGTCCTTGTCGCTGCGCAGCCCGCGGTAGGAGGGGGCACGCATCCGCCCGGCCCGGGTCCAGCCGGTGAAGCTCACCTCGATGACCAGTTCCGGGTCGGCCCAGACAGCAGGACGTGCGTGCTCAGGCGGGACCGGGGTGGCGAACGGCGAGGTATCCCGGCGCAGCGGTGCCAGCCGCTCGCCGAGCATCTGCAGCGCCTGCTGGCTGAACCCGGTCCCGACGTGCCCGGCATAGGCCAGCCCTGACGGGCCCTGCACACCGATCAGCAGTGACCCGATCTGGCCGGTGCGCTGCCCACCGCCCGGTTTCCACCCGCCGACGACGACCTCCTGCTGGCGGACATTCTTGATCTTGCGCCAGCTGCCGGTCCGCCTGCCGGGCTCGTAACGGGACGCGAGGCGTTTGGACACGATGCCTTCCAGCCCGTGCTGACGGGACACGGCCCGCACGTCCTCGCCGCTTTCCCCGGTGAACGATGGCGGGGTCTGCCAGCCCGGGCCGTCAAGACCGAGCGCCTCCAGCAGCGCCCGCCGCTGGTGGTAGGGCTCGTCGAGCAGCGGCCGCCCGTCCAGGTGGAGCAGGTCGAAGGCCAGGTAGGTGACGGGCAGCTGGGTGGCCAGGCGCTGGGCCGCCGCGGCCGAGCGCGGGTTCATGCGCTGCTGGAGTGCCTCGAAATCCGGCCAGTTGTCCTCACCCAGGACGACGATCTCCCCGTCGAGGACCGCCTGCCGCCGGCCGAGCGCCGCCCCCAGGCCAGCTAGTTCGGGGTAGTGATCGGTGATGTCCTGCCCGGTCCGCGACAGCAGCCGGACCCGGCCAGCCCCGGCGTAGGCCAGCGCCCGCAGCCCGTCCCACTTCATCTCATGCGCCCAGGTGCCGTCATCGGGCGGGAGGTGATCCGCGTCGCGGGCGCGCATGGGCCGGATGAATGGTGGCAGCGGCTGCCGCTCCCGGTGGAGCATCCAGCTGTCCCCGCCGGTACGGAACAGAACGTATCCGCCAGTC
>OFHG01000386.1_pt1 | contig 18279 bp, 11 predicted proteins | sample 1521931 | NCBI WGS metagenome assembly OFHG01 (sample SAMEA2468438, study PRJEB22500) | soil metagenome | biome: Glassland; feature: Farmland; material: Clay | place: Australia | collected 2013-01-31 | depth 0.55 m
CGCCGGTGCTCCTGTCCCGGGGGGTGTCCGGTCTCAAATCCGGGTACAAGCTTCCCTTATCTTTCCGCACGGGGATGACGATCCCGCCGGACAGTACCGATACGACGACGCCGAGGTAAAAGGGATATCCCATTTTGACGAACAGGAAGGGCATGACCGCGAACGGCAGGGCTGCGATCAGGACGTACCAGCAGAGCCTGCCCGCCTTGAACAACTGGCGGAGATCCAGCTCCATGCCGGCAATGAACATGAGGTAGATAAAGCCCAGCGTCTTGAAGAGCGGGAACCATTGCGGCTGCGCATGCACTACCGTATTGAAGAGCGCGACGCCGTACAGGATCTCAAGCACCGCCGATGGAACACCGATTCTGCGGGAGAAAAAGGGGATGGCGGCAGCGCCCGCCACGATGGCGAAGAGGACGAGAAATTGTTCTTCCATGGGATCAGGCCTCCCGGCCGCGCCGCGTCACAGGGACTCCTCCACCGGAGGGACGATTATGGTGGTGATTGGCGATCGGCGAATGAGATGCCACGCGGGGTCCGGGTTAAGAAGCGAGAACGGCCAGGTCTGGCGCGTCATGCGGGTCGAGTCGAGGTACAGGAGGTTCTGGCCAGCGAGGTTTTTCAAGATGGCGTGGACCGGGTTGCCCTCGAGGTTCTTTGTCGTAACGTCGGCCCGGTAGATGATGCTGAGTTCGGAGACGGCCTTGCGCGCCGCTTCGAACTTCTGGATCGTGGCGTCCGAAGCGATATGCCGGATCGGCTGGACCAGCAGGGCGGAGACCGCATTGTTCAGGGACGATGCCACTTCCAGCGCGGTTTCGAGGCCGTGGTACGGCTCCAGCCCTTCGGCGGCGGGAACGGCAACCCGTTCGTAGGGAAACGTTCCGCGGCAGAGCAGCACCGGGCAGGATGACGTGCGGCAGAGTTCCAGGAAGGTCTCTTTCCGGAAGCGGGGAAGGAGGCGGTTGCGCAGAAGGCCGCCGTCCATGGCCACCATGCCGCAATCGGCCTTGTCGTCGGCCGCGACTTTGGCCAGTGCCTTGAGCGCGGGGAGGTCGATCGTGCGGTCTTCGATCTTTGGGTATCGCTCGCGGTTGACGAGCTTTTCGAACCGAAGCGACTGTCTTGCGGCCCAGGTCGCGTGCACGAAGATGATCCGCTGCAGCGGGAAGATGGTGAAGAGATGCTCCAGTTCCGCGAAGAATTGCTCGTCCTCTCCTCCGGTGAGATAGGCCGCGACGGTCGAGCCATATTCCAGCGGGAACTTCACGAAGCTGAAGGTCATGATCTCCGCCACGGTTTTGAGCACGCCGGGGTCGCCGAGCAGGACCACGTGGTCCTTGGGACGGAGAATGGTGTCACCGCGGGGGATGACGATATTGCCTTCCCGGTAGATGATGCCGATTTTCCAGCGCAGGGGGGCGAGGTTCCGGAGCGGTTTATTTGCCAGGCGGGAATGCGGGTGCAGCTCCACCTCGAGGATCTCGCTCTTGCCCAGCCCGATGGTCGTGGCGGTTCGGGTCCGCTGCTCCAGCAGGTTGCGGATGCCGGCGGCGCTTACGGCAAAGAGGTCCTGCACTTCGGCGCCTAGTTCGGTCAGCTGTCTGATCCCTTCCATGGAGGTGCCGACGGCGATGACCCGCTTGGGGCGGAAGTGCTCTTTCAGGATGCGGCAGACCTCGATGTTAACCGGTTCGGACGTGGTCGTGACGATCACGCACTCCGCGTCGTTCACGCCCACCTCTTCCAGCACCAGCCTGCTCGTGGCATCTCCCTGCATGACCGTCGTTGTTTCTCCGCGCAACTTCCTGACCTGCTCGTCCATACCCGGGGCGTTGTCGATGCAGAGCAGTTCGTAATCTTTCGAGAGCTTCTGCAGCAGGCCAGCGCCGATCTTGCCGACGCCGACGATGATGAACCGGATACGTTTCATAATCCTGAAAATCTCCTGAGGGAAGGCAGTATGTGATAACTATAACAGAACAGGGCAAAAAAGCAACAAACAGGAAGGATGTAATCTATTCTATTTGATCCTTTTCTATATATATCCACTAGAGCGTCATGCCATGGTGCAGCGCGTGAAAGGCCAGCACGAACATGGCCGCGTTCCAGGATTGTCCCGCCATACCCATGGGCTTTCCGGTCTTGCCGTGCAGCCATTCATTGAACTCCCAGTTGTTCAGCTTGCAGGCCCCGGCGTATTGCTCCAACTCCTCGTTCGCCAAGTCCTTTCGACCCAGCTTTAGCAAAAGCAGGATCCAGAAGCCGGCTACGAAGGGCCAGGTGCCCCCGCCGCTCGGCATGGTGGTGTTCAAACAGGGCGCATAGGGCATGGCGTAAAAACTGTAATCTTGCAGAATCTTTGCGCCTGCGCTTCGTTACTTCCGCACGACCAACACGGGAATGCTCGAGTTCTTGTGTATCACGGCGTAGGCAACGCTTCCCAGCACTGCTGCTTCGACGGCGCTCCCGCCGTGCGAGCCCAGGATGATGAGGTCGGCCTTCCGCTTGCGTGTTTCTTTCGCGATCTCCTCTGCGGGACGGCCCGTACGGACCGCCATCCGGGCCTTGACGCCCAGTTTCCTGATTTTTTCGGCTGCCGCTTCGACATAGTCCGCGGTCGTCTCTTTAAGAACGTCCTGTGTCTCCATCACGATCCTGGCGGCCATCATGCCGGTGCAATACCCGGTGCGATGTCGCCCCTCCTTCGGAGCACGGCGTCCGGGCGAACGACGATGCTTGCTAAAAAAGAACAGTATCGCCCACGCTAATTTCTTCCAATCCTCCTTCGCCTCACGTCCGCTGCCGGCAGCGTTTTCTCAATCCTGCACGCAGTGCTGAATGGCCGGTCAGACCCGCCGGATACAGAGAGGCCGGGAGCGTCTCGGGTTGAAGCATCGGGATACATCTGTTATAATGATATTAAACAGTTTTCAGCAGCATGCCGTCTGTGTCGTGCTTGTTATTTCATTACCGTAATCCGCATTCATTTCCCTGAACCACGAAGTCTTGAGGGCGCAAAATAACCGGAAATTATTTTTTTTCGTTTCCCTCGTACGTTGCCGCAATGCGTTCAGTTCAGGTTGTTCCGTGTTATTCGAAAGGAGACGGCGGTGGCCCATCCCAGGATATTGACCTTCGTCATGGCGGGCGGCAAGGGCGAGCGCCTGGCCCCGCTCACCGATTCCCGCTCCAAGCCCGCCGTGCCCTTCGGCGGCAGGTACCGGATCGTGGATTTCGTGCTGAGCAACCTGGTGAACTCGCGCATCTATTCCATCTATCTCCTGGTCCAGTACAAATCCCAGTCCCTCATCGAGCACGTGCGCCAGAACTGGGTGCTCTCGTCCGTTATTCGCGACCATTTCGTGGCCGTGGTTCCGCCCCAGATGCGCATGGGGCCGGAGTGGTTCCAGGGCACGGCGGACGCCGTGTACCAGAACATCAACCTCATCGAGGACCAAGACCCGGAACTGGTGATCGTCTTAGGGGCGGACCATATCTACCGCATGGACATCCGGCAGATGATCGACTTTCACCTGGACAAAGGCGCGGACGTGACCGTGGCCGCGCGGCGCGTGCCGCTTGAGCAGGCTTCGGCCTTCGGCGTTATCGTGACGGATCCCGGCAGGAGGATCGCGGGGTTCCAGGAGAAGCCCGAATGTCCGGCGTCCCTGCCTGACGCTCCCGGACGCGTGTACGTTTCCATGGGGAATTACATCTTCAACCGGGATGTCCTCGTTGATGCGCTCGTGAAAGCGCAGAAGAAGGGCCACCCCGATTTCGGCTCCCATATCATCCCCGGCATGGTGGGATCAGGGAAGGTGTATGCATACGACTTCGGCACGAACGAGGTCCCCGGAGTCCTGCCTTATGAAGAACAAGGCTACTGGCGCGACGTGGGGACCATCCCCGCGTTCTATCAGGCGCATATGGACATGCTGGGCGAGCAGCCGGTCTTCGACCTGCATAATGACAAGTGGCCCATTCATCCGGCGGGGTATGAGGGGCCTGCCGCTCAGATTCTCGGCGGCGAGATCCGGAACAGTATCCTTTCCGAGGGGGTCGTCGTCCGGAATGCCAGGATCGTGAATTCCGTTATCCGGCGCGACGTCGTGATCCAGGACGGGGCCTCGGTAGAGGACAGCATCATCATGGACCACACGGTTGTCGGGAAGGGCTGCATGCTGAGCCGGGTGATCGCGGACAAGTTCAACGTCCTGCCCGAAGGGACAACGGCGGGGTTCGGCGAATGCCGCGAACGTATGCCGTTCAGGTGTCGCGTCGACGACTCGGGAATCGTGATCATCCCCAAGGCGGAGCGGCGGGCCGGATGAAACAGGGCGCGAAATATATAGGAAAGGGTCTTTGCGATTTTACGGTCTGGGCGCCCTTTGCGCTGTCGGTCAGCCTGAAGTTCGTCGCTCCGGAGCAGCGCCTGGTACTGCTCAAAAAAAGCGAACGGGGGTACTGGCACACACGGGCGGAGGGGTGTCTGCCGGCGACGCAGTACCGATATCTTCTTGACGGGGAACGCGAGCGTCCCGATCCGGCGTCGCAGTATCAGCCGGACGGCGTGCACGGGCCTTCGGAGGTCGTTGACCACGCCGCGTTCCGGTGGACGGACAGCGGCTGGAAGGGGCTCCCCCTGCCGTCGATGATCATGTACGAGCTTCACACGGGAACGTTTACGCCGGAGGGCACGTTCGAGGCGATCATCCCGCGCCTGGGAGACCTGAAGGACCTGGGGATCAATACGATCGGGCTCATGCCCGTGGCACAGTTTCCGGGAGACCGGAACTGGGGGTATGACGGCGTTTATCCCTACGCGGTCCAGAATTCCTATGGAGGCCCCGAGGGCTTGAAGCGGCTGGTGAACGCCTGCCACCAGATGGAGCTGGCGGTGTCACTCGACGTGGTCTACAACCACCTCGGGCCCGAGGGAAACTACCTCTGGGACTTCGGCCCGTATTTTACCGACAGATATAAAACTCCGTGGGGAGAGGCGATTAACTTCGACGGCCCCTACAGCGATGAAGTGAGGAATTACTTCATTGCCAACGCTCTTCACTGGATCACGGAGTATCACATCGACGCGCTCAGGATCGACGCAATTCACGGGATCTTCGACTTCAGCGCCAGGCATTTTCTGCAGGAGCTGGGCGAGGCCGTGCGCCTGCACGCCCAGTCCGTCCGCAGAGACGTCTACGTGATTCCCGAGAGCGACCTGAACGACGTGCGGGTCATCAGGCCCGTGGAGGTCGGGGGGCACGGGCTAGACGCCCAGTGGAACGACGACTTTCACCATGCGCTTCATACGCTGCTGACCGGTGAGCGGAACGGCTATTACGAAGATTTTGGAAAGATCGAGCACCTTGAGAAGGCTTTGCGCGAAGGATTCATTTATTCCGGAGAATATTCTCCCTTCAGGAAGCGCAGGCACGGCAGTTCATCAAAGGACCGTCCAGGCCTCCAGTTCGTCGTGTTCTCCCAGAACCACGATCAGGTAGGGAACCGGATGCGCGGGGAGCGCCTGTCGGGCCTTGTGTCCTTCGAGGCGCTGAAGCTCGCCGCCGGCGCGGTGCTGCTCGCACCGAATATTCCGCTTTTGTTCATGGGAGAGGAGTATGGAGAGAAAGCTCCTTTTCTGTACTTCGTCAGCCACGGCGATAAGGCTCTCATCGAGGCGGTGCGGAAGGGGAGAAATGATGAGTTTAAGCACTTTGCGTGGAACGGCGAGCCGCCGGACCCGCAGGATGAACGAACTTTCCTCGCATCGAAGATCAACTGGGAAAAACGCCGACAGGGGGAGCACGCCGTGCTCCTGAACTTCTATCGCGCCCTGGTGAAGCTCAGGAGAGAAATCCCCGCGCTCTCGGAGCTCGACCGAAACCGCCTCACCGTGTCCGTCATCGATGATTCGCGCGTCATCACCATGCAGCAATGGAACGGACTCGGCACGAGCCGCATCTGCGGTATTTTCAATTTTGAGGCGAACGACGTCAATATTGCGATGCCGGCGCCGGAAGGCCGCTGGAGGAAGGTTGTCGATTCCGCGGACAGGGAGTGGAACGGGCCGGGCACGATGATTCCCGTTGTCGCGCACAGCGGCGACGGCGTGACCCTGCGGGGACAGAGCATAGCGCTTTTTCTGCACGAAGAGGAACGGTGATGGAACGATACGTCTGCATCCACGGACACTTCTACCAGCCGCCGAGGGAGAACCCCTGGCTTGAAGCGATCGAGATCCAGGACTCGGCCCTTCCCTACCACGACTGGAACGAGCGCGTCACGGCGGAATGCTACGCCCCGAACTCGGCGGCCCGGCTTCTGGACGGAGAACAGAAGATCATCGACATCGTCAGCAATTACGCGAAGGTCAGCTTCAACTTCGGCCCCACGCTCCTGTCGTGGATGGAGACGTTCTCCCCCGAGGCGTACGGGGCAGTACTCGACGCGGACCGGGGAAGCAGGGAGCGGTTCTCGGGCCACGGGAACGCCATTGCCCAGGCGTACAATCACGTCATCATGCCCCTTGCGAACAGCCGCGACAAGAAGACCCAGGTCCTCTGGGGCATCAGGGACTTCGAGCGCCGGTTCCAGCGCGCCCCTGAAGGCATGTGGCTGCCCGAAACGGCGGTGGACCTGGAGACGCTGAATATTCTTGCCGATGCCGGGATGCAATTCACCATACTCGCGCCCCACCAGACCGCGCGTTTCCGGGAAATCGGCAAGGAAAAGTGGCAGGACGCGAGCGGAGGGCGTATCGACCCGACGCGGCCCTATCTGTGCCGCTTGTCCGGGGAGAGGCAGATCGTACTGTTCTTTTATGACGGCCCCATCTCCCGTGCCGTGGCGTTCGAACGGCTGCTTACGCGGGGGGAGGACTTCGCGGACCGTCTCGTGGGAGGATTTTCCGGCGAGAGACAATGGCCCCAGTTCCTGCACATCGCCACGGACGGGGAGTCCTACGGGCATCACCACCGGTTCGGCGACATGGCCCTCGCCTATGCACTGTACCGCATCGAGGCTGAAGGTCTCGCGAAACTCACGAATTACGGCGAGTATCTCGCCAAACATCCGCCGGACCACGAGGCGGAGATCATCGAGAACTCGTCGTGGAGCTGCGTCCACGGCATCGAGCGGTGGCGGAGCAACTGCGGCTGCAGTTCCGGCGGACATCCCGGCTGGAACCAGGAGTGGCGGGCGCCGCTGCGCCGGGCGCTGGATCGGCTTCGGGACGACCTCGCGGTCCGGTTCGAAGAACAGGGCAGGGAGTACCTGAAGGACCCCTGGCTTGCGCGGGACGAATACATCGACGTGGTCCTCGACCGCTCGGACGGGAGCGCGGACGCGTTCTTCATGCGTCATGCCGCGCAGGAGCTTAGCGGGGAAGACCGATCGAGGGCGCTCCGGCTGCTCGAGCTCCAGCGCCACGCCCTGCTCATGTACACGAGCTGCGGGTGGTTCTTCGACGAGCTTTCGGGCATCGAGACCGTCCAGGTGATCCAGTACGCGGCCCGGGCAATCCAGCTCTGGGAAGGGCTTTCCGGCGAGAACCTGGAGCCGGGCTTTCTCGATGCCCTCAAGGAAGCGAAGAGCAACGTTCCCCTGCAGGGAGACGGCGCGCGGGTATACGAGAAGTTTGTCAGGCCCGTGAAGGTGGACCTCAAGAAAACGGCCGTCCATTACGCCGTGAGCTCCCTGTTCGAGGACTACGGCGACCGCACGGGCATTTACTGTTACGACGTTCTGCGGGAGGATTATCAGAGAACGGATGCGGGAAGGACGAAACTGGCCGTAGGCCGCGCTTCCGTCATCTCGGGCATCACGAAGGAGTCCGAGCGCGTCAGTTTCGCGGTCCTCCATCTCGGCAATCACGCGCTGAACGGCGGCGTGCGCGAGTTCCAGGGAGACGAGGCGTACGCTGCGATGAAGGCGGAGATCGCAGCGGCCTTTGCTTCCGGAGACTTCGCGGACGTCGTCAGACTGATGGACAAGTACTTCGGCGTGAATAATTATTCTATCCGCGACCTCTTCCTGGACGAACAGCGCAAGGTGCTGCACCTGCTCATCGTAAACACGTTGGAGGGTTTCGAAGCGTCCTACCGCCACATGTACGACGACAGCAGGGCGCTCATGGGATTTCTCCGGGAGACGGGGATGCCCCTGCCGAAGGCCTTCCTCGCCGCCGCCGAATTCATCCTGAACGCGGACATGCAGAAGGTGTTCGCGGAGGAGACGGTGAACCTGGAACGGCTCAAAACGGTCGTTGAAGAGATGAAACGCTGGGATGTGGTTGCGGACCCCCTGAACACCGAATTCACCGTCAGACAACGGTTGGAGCGGATGACGGACCGGCTCGCGGGCAATCCCGGGGACACGGGCCTGCTTCGCGAGTTGGCGGAAGCGGTGACGCTGTTGCGGTCCGTTCCGGTCGACGTTGTATACTGGCAGGTCCAGAATGCCTACTACCGGATGGCGAAAACGGCTTATCCCGAATTCGCCTCCCGCGCTTCCGCCGGCGATGAGGCAGCGCAGGCGTGGGTCGAGACCTTCAAGAGCCTGGGCGAGCAACTTCTCTTCAACTCTGGTGCGGTGCTGATCAAAACAGAAGGAGGAAACCAGTGAATCAGGCACTGCCGAAGCCGCGCATTCCCACATCGACCTATCGGATCCAGTTCAACCACCGGTTCACATTCCGCGACGCGACGCGGATCATCGGCTATCTCCACGACCTCGGCATGAGCGATATCTACGCATCCCCCTATTTCAAGGCGAAAAAGGGAAGCCTCCACGGCTACGACATCGTGGACCATAACACACTCAATCCCGAGATCGGCACAGAGGAAGACTATCGGGCCATGATCGCCGAACTCAAAAGTCGCGGCATGGGGCAAGTCCTTGACATCGTTCCGAACCACATGTGCATCGAGTGTTCGGAAAATGCATGGTGGCAGGACGTGCTTGAAAACGGGCCGAGTTCTTCCTATGCGGGATATTTCGACATCGACTGGTCGCCGGTAAAAAAAGAACTCAGGGACAAGGTGCTCATTCCCGTTCTCGGGAGCCAGTACGGCAATGTCCTCGAAGGGCAGGAATTGAAACTGACGTTTGAAGAGGGCGCTTTTTTCATCAACTACTACGAACACAGGTTCCCGCTTCAGCCCCAGACGTACGCGCTGATTCTGGAGCATCGCCTGCAGGAGCTGCAGGGCGCCCTGCCGGCCGAGCATCCCGACTACGCCGAGCTGCTGAGCATCAATACGGCGCTGGGGCATCTTCCTCTGTACACTGAGACCGACCCCGCGCGTATCGAGGAGCGGCGCCGCGAAAAGGAAGTGATCAAGCGGCGGCTCTGGACGCTTTTTACGGCGAGCGCTGAAGTCAGAACGCACATCGAAGAAAACGTGCGACTCTTTAACGGGACGAAAAACGATGCGAGAAGCTTCGACCTTCTTGACGATCTCCTGAACCGGCAGATCTACCGCCTCTCCTACTGGAGGGTCGCGACGGACGAGATCAATTACCGCAGGTTCTTCGATATCAACGGGCTGGGAGCCATCCGCATGGAGCATCACGCGGTCTTTCAGGCGGCCCATGCCCTGATTTTCAGGCTGATCCGGGAGGGGAGCGTCACGGGCCTCAGGATCGACCACCCCGACGGTCTGTACAATCCCCTTGAGTATTTTCACCGGCTCCAGCGCGGCTGCCTCATCAGCCGGGGTCTTGCGCCGGGCGTCGAACCGTCGCCGGAAGCCGAAGGTGAACTGGCGGGCCGGTACGACGAGGCGGTCCTTGCCGATCCGGGCTATAAGCCGTTTTATATCGTCGGGGAAAAGATCCTGACAAAAAGCGAGAGAATGTCCGAGGACTGGCCGATCTTCAGCACCACGGGGTACGTGTTTCTCAATTCAGTAAACGGCATTTTCGTCGCCGGCGAAAACGCGAAAGCGTTCGACAACATCTACGAAAAATTCGTCAAGGAAAAGATCAGCATCCAGGAGATCATCCCTGAAAAAAAGAAGCTTGTCATGCAGGTGGCCATGGCGAGCGAGGTGAATACCCTGGGGCATTATCTGAACGATCTTTCGGAGAAGAACCGCCACACGAGGGACTTCACCCTGAACAGTCTTCGGAGCGCTATTACGGAGGTGATTGCCTGCTTTCCCGTCTACCGCACGTACACTAATACGTGGGCCGTCACGGACCACGACCGCCAAGTGGTGGAACTCGCCGTCTCAAAGGCCAAGCGCAGGAACCCGGCCATCAGTGAGTCCATTTTCGATTTCGTAAAAGACGTGCTGCTCCTCCGGTATTCCTCCGACATGGCGGACGAGGACAAAGGCGCGTGGCTCGACTTCGTGATGCGGTTCCAGCAGATCACCGGGCCGGTCACGGCCAAGGGCGTTGAGGACACGGCCTTCTATGTGTACAACCGCCTCATGTCCCTCAATGAAGTGGGAGGCATGCCCGAGCGGTTCGGAACGCCCATCGAGACCTTTCACGGTCAGAATATCGAGCGGACGAAATCGTGGCCCCATGCTCTCATCACGACTGCCACTCATGACACGAAGCGGGGCGAGGATACGCGTCAGAGGATCAACGTCTTGTCCGAGATCCCCCGGGAATGGGCGGAGCGCGTCCGAAACTGGGCACGGATGAACAAAAAGAAGAAGACCGTGATCGACGGCGCAGAAGCCCCGGACCGGAACGAGGAATACCTGCTCTACCAGACCCTCATCGGCGCGTGGCCCCTCGAGGTGCCAGAAGGAAACGCTTATGAAACGTTCGTTCAAAGAATACGCGATTACATGATCAAGGCCTCGCACGAGGCGAAGATGAACACAAGCTGGATCAACCCGAACGCGGGATACGAAGCGGCCATGCTCTCATTCATTGACCGAGCACTGCGTCCGGCGCCGGAGAACCGTTTCTTGAACGACTTTCTTCCGTTCCAGCGGAAGGTTTCACACTACGGCATGTTCAACTCCCTTTCCCAGACCCTGCTCAAGATCTGTTCTCCCGGTGTCCCCGATTTCTACCAGGGCACGGAGCTGTGGGATTTCAGCCTCGTGGACCCCGACAACCGAAGGCCCGTTGATTATGACAAGCGGATCAGACTGCTGTCGGAGCTGAAGCAAAAAGAGACGGAGATGACGGGAGTGAAGCTTGCGTGGGAGCTGTCGTTGAACAAAGATGACGGCAGGATCATGCTTTACCTCGCTTACAAGACGCTCAACTTCAGAAAGGCCAACGCCGGACTGTTCATGAATGGCGAATACGCGCCGTTCGAAACGGCGGGAGCAAAGGCCGGCCATGTCTGCGCTTTCGCACGTTCATCCGGAAGCGCCTCGGCAATCGTTGTCGTCCCGCGATTTTTGACGCAGGTCATTCCGGGAAGCGGCTCATTGCCCTTCGGCAAGGCAGTTTGGGAGGACACCCTGCTGCTTCTGCCCGGAGGACAGGCGGAGAATTCATATCGCAACGTCTTCACCGGAGAGATTGTTACGCCGTGGCGAGGGGGCGACGCACCCGTCGGCCTGGCGCTTGCGGATATTTTTGCGAGCTTTCCCGTGGCGCTGCTCGAGTGTATTCGTTAGGAGAACCATGAACAACGGTATCCGGCGAACAGCGGCTGGAGATGAGAAACCGTCGAGAGCGGGACATGGCGCATAGGCGCTCCGGATAAGCCCGCCGAGACGGTTCGCGTTCGCGGAATTCATATACCTTGATATGAGAAGTAGTGTGGTATATAATCATAAAATCTGCGCGGCCTGACTGCACGACTCCTCGATAAGTCTGACGCCGGTTCAAAAAGAGACGGAGCGCGATCATAACAATGAAGACCGTTATCTTCAGAAAAGAGGTTTCCGAGCAGCTCGATCGGATAAAAACCGCCGACATTGTCGTGGGCATCCCGAGCTTTAACAATGCCCGGACCATCGGCCATGTCGTTCGGGCGGTCCAGGCCGGGCTGGCTAAGTATTTTCCCGACCGGAAGAGCGTGCTGCTTAATTCCGACGGCGGTTCAACGGACAATACCCTCGAGATTGTGAAAAACACGTCCCTCGAAGATTACGCTTCCATCCTTCTGCACCACCGCGTGGAGCCCGTGTTCAAGATCGCAACTCCCTATTCCGGTATCCCGGGCAAGGGGAGCGCCTTCCGCACAATCTTTGAGGTCGCCGAGGCATTGGACGCGAAGGCCTGCGTTGTCGTTGATTCGGACCTCAGGAGCATCACACCCGAATGGATCGAGCTCCTCGTGAAGCCGGTGCTTGAGGACGGTTTTGATTACGTGGCCCCCCTGTATCACCGGCACAAGTACGACGGGACCATCACCAACAGCATCGTCTACCCGCTCACGAGGGCGCTCTATGGCAAGCGGGTGCGCCAGCCCATCGGCGGCGACTTCGGCTTCTCGGGAAAGCTCGCCGCGTTTTATTTAACCAAGGATGTCTGGCAAACCGACGTTGCCCGGTTCGGCATTGACATCTGGATGACCACAACGGCGATCGCAAACCAGTTCAGGACGACCCAGTCATTTCTCGGCGCCAAGATCCACGACGCGAAGGACCCGTCAGCGGATCTCTCCGCCATGCTCTACCAGGTTGTCGGCTCAACGTTCGAGCTCATGGAGGCCTATGCAGATGTATGGAAACCGGTCCGCGGCTCAGAACCGGTGAGGGCTTTCGGATTTGAATACACGGTCGGCCTTGAACAGATCAATGTGAATACCGGGCGGATGCTGGACCGCTTCCGGGAAGGCCTCAAAAACCTCCGTGAGATATGGGTCGACGTTCTGGGGGCCGGTGATTTCCGGGAGATGGAAAGGCTTGGTTCGCTGGGGGACAGGGAGTTCCGCTTCCCCCTCGACTTGTGGACCCGGATCATCTACGATTATGCCATAGCCTTTCACCAGAAAAAGCTGCCGGCCGAACATCTGATAAAGTCCCTGACGCCGCTCTATCTGGGAAAGACCGCGTCGTTCATCATCGAGGTGGAGCACATGGGCCAGCAGGAGGCAGAGGCTGAGATCGAAAAACTCTGCATAGAGTTTGAAAACAACAAGGACTACCTGGTAACCAGCTGGAAATAAACTTTGGGAGGTGCGCTATGACCGATTTTCTGAACCTGATCCTTGAACCCTTACAGGAGGTGTTTTTAAAGTTCAAAGCGTTTGTCCCGAACCTTCTGGCAATGCTCGTCATCCTTATCGTCGGAATCCTTCTGGCCCGGGTTCTCCGGGCCATCCTCGTAAGGTTTCTGAAGGCGATCAACTTTGACAGATGGTCCGACCGGATGGGCGTGACGACGCTCCTGCGCAAGGGCGACCTGTGGGCCAAACCCTCTCTCGCGATCGGTGCCATCGTTTTCTGGATCCTGATTATAGTCGTGCTGATGACCGGTTTGAGTGCGCTCAAGATCCATGCGATCGACCAGCTTGTAGCGCAGTTCTTCATGTACCTGCCCCGTGCTTTCTCAGCGATCCTGATCCTGGTCGTCGGTTATGTTCTTGCCGGTTTCATCAGCCGGGCTGTGCTGATTGCCGCGGTGAACAGCGGTTATCACTACTCCAGACTTCTTGCCGAGGCAATACGCATCCTCCTTACCATCCTGGTCCTGGCCATGGTGATGGAACAGCTCCAGGTCGCGCCGGGGATCGTGCTTGCCGCATTTTCCATCATCTTCGGCGGGATCGTGGCGGCGCTCGCTATATCGTTTGGCGTGGGAGGCATCGAAGCTGCGAAACGGATGATCGAGCGGGAGACTATGGAAAAGAGTGCGAACGATGCGAAGGGCGACATCGAGCACATCTGACGGGAGGAGAGTTAATGGCCGATTTCTACCAGACGGGAATCATCACCACGCTCCACAGGCTCGGCAAACCGTCGCTCGAACGGCTGGAAGCTGAACTGAGGGACTTTTCAAAGACCCGGCCAGTGGCCCTGGTGCTGCCGGCGCTTTATTCCGAGTTCGAGGGTCCAGCCATGCCGGGGATCGTCCAGGAACTCGCTAAAGTGAAATACCTGAATGAGATCGTGCTTGTTCTTGACAAAGCCTCGGACAAGGAGTTTCAAAAAGCGCGGGAGTTTATGTCTCCTATTCCCACGGCCGTCAAGATCATCCACAATGACGGCAAACGAGTCACGGAAATATATGAAACCCTCGCGAGGAACGGGCTTGATGTAGGACAGCGCGGCAAGGGCCGTTCCGCATGGCTGGGCTACGGCTATATACTTGCCCGGGAGCAATCAGACGTCATCGTGCTCCATGACTGTGATATCGTCAACTATAATAGAGAGATGCTGGCCCGGCTCTGCTACCCTGTGACAAATCCAAACCTGGATTTCGTGTTTTGTAAAGGTTTTTACAGCAGGGTCACGGACCGGATGCATGGACGAGTGACGCGGCTTCTTGTCACGCCCCTCGTCCGATCGATCCAGCAGCTTATCGGACCGCACCACTTTCTGCTTTTCCTTGACAGCTTCCGTTATCCTCTTGCAGGGGAGTTTTGCATGACCGCGGACATGGCGCGGGTGAACCGGATACCCTGGGACTGGGGGCTCGAGGTCGGCTCGCTGGCCGAGGTATACCGGAACTACTCGCCGCGACGGGTTTGTCAAGTGGATATCGCCGCAACCTACGAGCACAAACATCAGGCGCTCTCAGCGGACGATCCGGAGAAGGGACTGCTGAAGATGACCATCGATATCTGCAAGTCCGTGTTCAGGACATTGGCTTCGGAAGGGGCCACGTTTTCCGACGGGTTCTTCAAATCCCTCTCGGTCACCTATCTTCGCAATGCCGAGGACGCGATCATGAAATTTGAGGCAGATGCAGCCATCAACGGCCTTCTGTTCGACCGGCACGAGGAAGCCATGGCTGTGGAAGCCTTTACCCGGGGCATCGTCATGGCCGCGCAAACCTATATGGAAAACCCCATGGGCACGCCGCTCATCCCGAACTGGAACCGGGTGACCTCGGCTGTCCCGGGCATCCTTGCCGTGCTGAAAAAAGCGGTGGAGGAGGACAATCGGTGAAGCGACGCGCCAACTTGTAAAAACTTCATTGTTTAGTCACTCCAAAGTTTTTTTTACGTTCTGGATAGGACCTGTTTGCCGGCTACAATCCTGCTCAACGCGAAGGAAAAAAGACAGTTCCCGCAAAACTCCATAGTAGGGACGTGGCAAAGGAGCGTTTGTCGGCCATCGGCCAGGGGGAAAACAAGCCTGTTGCCAGCAACAGTACCGCAGAAGGCCGCGCTAAGAACCGGCGAGTCGAAATCACGCCCGATCCCATCACCAAATAAGCCTTCGGAGGCCGTCAGGGCATAAAAAAGGGCCGCCGTGTTTCGGCGGCCTTGGGAACTTCTCCTGCTAACCTCGTGGTGTCTGGCCCTGTCGTGATCACCTGCCATGCCTATGTCCCGGTCCTCTGTTTCCTCTCTCACCTCTGCGTTGGTCCCAGTGGCGTTCCTTTTCCCAGGTCCGCCAGTTTTTCTTGACTTGGCCGTACGGCATACGCTCATGCCCGGGTGGAATGCGGCGGTACGTGGGCGGCACGTTGATCAGGGCGCGAGGCACGTGCCTGGGGCCGACGGTACGCCACGGCCCGTTATAGCCGTTGGCGATATACCACCCTCCCCGGTAGGGGCGATACCAGTACCCGTGATAGAAGAAAATATCCACGTCGACCTCGGGCGGATAATAGACATAGGTGCCGGGTATTACGATCAGTGCTGGCGGCGTCGAAATGACGAGTCCGGGCAGGGGAATGTTGATATTAACGTTTACCCCGGCACTGCTCGTTACCGGCGCCAGGAAACCGAACGCCACGAACATAGTACCGACAGCGAATACACTTATTAATAATCTCTTTGCCGATCTCTTCATCGTGAAATCTCCTTTCGCACTCCATCTTTCTTTTTGACACCCGAGGCGAACATAAGTTTATCATACGGCTGGAATGAATGTAAAGAGGGGTTTTTTTCTTTTTTTATTATGACACGTATATATTTTTTGCAAGGTCGTGTCTGCGTGAGAAGACTGCAGTTTTCAATAGAAAAGACAGGAGAACTTAGGTCTGAATAAGGAAAGGAGATAAGCAGCATTGAATTTGCGGGTGTAACTTTACCGTGGTCCCCGCTCCGAGTCGAGGAGCTGTGCAGGGCGTCCAGGGAAAAAGGGAGAAATGGTGCTGGTACTGTCCCGTATTTTCCCTTGACTTGCCCTCCTGTTTGTTGTAAATTCTTTCCGTTTTGCATTTTCCCGAAATCACGACCCGTAACCAAACCCCTTGCGCGCGGGTCGTCGGACTTTGAAAATCTAGATCACTTCGCGGAGTCTATCCTGGGCAGACGGTGAGTCCTTCGCTGTGCCCGGAAGAACAACCCGGCTCCGCCGTAATGCTGGTTTTTTTAAAACATGGACGTTGAAAGTTTATTCTCTATAGGCATTCTCAGTTTTGTTTTCGGCGCAGTCGCTTCACAGCTTCCGCTCTCGAAAGGACGAAACTTCAGCTATCTTTTCCCCTTGACCGGCGCGCTTTTCTTCCTCGCCGCGGGCGGTCTCCTTCTCCTCACCCCTGCCTTTATCGGCGCCTCCGTCCCCGTATCGTCGGACTTCAGCTTCGCCTTCTCGGGCGACGCGCTCTCTGGCTTCTTCGTCGTCCTCATATCGCTCGTCACCGCCTCCGTTTCCCTTTACTCTATCGGCTTCACCCGGGGGATCAAAAACGCCGGGTATATGGGGTTTTTCTATAACATCCTTATCCTGAGCATGTACGGCGTGGTCCTCTCCGCCAACATCTTCACTTTCCTCGTTTCCTGGGAGACCATGGCCGTGGCCTCGTACTTCCTCGTGGTCTATGAGCGGAACGAGGAGACGGCGAGGGCGGGCCTCTTTACCGTGGCGATGACTCACCTCGGAACGGCCTTCATCATCGCGCTCTTCCTCGTGCTTTCTCACTACACGGGCAGCATGGATTTCATATCCATGCGGGCTGCCGCTGCGAATCTGCCCCAGGGCGTCAAGTCCCTCGTTTTCATCTTCGCCATCATCGGTTTCGGCACCAAAGCGGGCATCATCCCGCTCCACACCTGGATACCCCGGGCTTATCCGGTTGCGCCTTCAAACATTACGCCCCTCATGTCGGCCGTCATGATCAAGACCGCGGTGTACGGTTTTCTCCGGATAGCCCTGGATGTGCTCGGGCCGGGGCCCGAATGGTGGGGGATAGCAGTTATTGCGATCGGTGCCGTCTCGGCGGTTCTCGGCATCCTCTATGCGGTCATGGAGAACGACCTCAAGGTCTTCCTTGCCTATTCGAGCGTGGAGAACGTCGGGATCATGCTTCTGGGCATCGGCGCGGCCATGGTGTTCCGGAGCAGCGGATTGCTCGTCCTCTCCGGCTTTGCCCTCGCCGCGGCGCTCTACCATGCCATGAACCACGCCCTCTTTAAGGGGCTCCTGTTTCTGGGGGCGGGCTCGGTCGTTAACGCCGCACGGACGCGAAACATGGAAAAGCTGGGCGGGCTCCTTAAACTCATGCCCTGGACGGGCTTCTTTTTCCTCCTGGGAGCCCTTGCCATAACGGCACTGCCTCCCTTGAACGGGTTCGTGAGCGAATGGCTCACCTACCAGTCGCTTCTTCTCGGCTTCACGTCGACCTCGGTTCTTGCGAAGATAGTTTTGCCGCTGGGCGGAGCGGCCCTGGCGCTCACCGGCGCGATCGTCGCCGCCGGGTTCGTCAAGACCTTCGGCGCCACGTTCCTCGGCAGGGCGCGGAGCGAACACGCGACCTCGGCCCGGGAGTCTTCGGCCTGGATGGTCATGGGCATGGCGCTGCTGGCGTTATTGTGTCTGGTCTTCGGCATCTTCCCCCAAATTCCGGTTGCGCTCCTGGGGCCCGCGGTGTTTACCATTACGGGAGCCTCCCTTGAGTTGAGCCGGCAGGGCATCCTGATGACGCCGGGGGCCGCCGCCTCGCTCTCGACCACGGCGCTCGCCGTTATCATGGCGCTGGTATGCGTTGCCGCTGTTGTTTTCGTGAGGCTGTACGGCGGCAGAAGAAAGACCGTGTATGCCGATTCATGGGACTGCGGCATCAGGGGGCTCACGCCGCGCATGCAGTACACGGCGACGGCGTTCACCAAGCCGCTCCGCATCATCTACAAAAGAATCTATCTCCCCAGCAGGGACCTCAAGGTCTCCTATCTGATCAAACCGTTCTTCGTGAAATCCATCCGCTACGGCGGCCGGGTCAAGCATTTTT
>OFHG01000387.1_pt1 | contig 18239 bp, 10 predicted proteins | sample 1521931 | NCBI WGS metagenome assembly OFHG01 (sample SAMEA2468438, study PRJEB22500) | soil metagenome | biome: Glassland; feature: Farmland; material: Clay | place: Australia | collected 2013-01-31 | depth 0.55 m
TTCGTTGATTCTTTCCATAGCCCATGTGGATTTTCTCGGCGGGAAAGTCGACTCCACTGATGTGAAGACCCCGCTTCGCTCGTCTAAGATGCTGGTCAAGTTGTTTGCGCAGCTGACTTTCAGAGCGAGGAGAAATGGGGTCAGGTCTTTCCTGTTGCATGCGTCTATCGCGTCGGACTACTGGTCAGACCATTAGCCATGAGATTGTGTTTGGTGGGCAGGCAAGAGGAAAGACCTGACCCCGGCACTCACGGGGGTGCGCCTGTGCCGGCGATTGGATTTTGCCAAACAATGGGGGTAAATTAGGCCAAAACAGCCTGCCAGAGGGACCGCCGCATGGACATTGAAGGAACGCCTGTCACTCGAAACGACACCGGCGAGCGCACCAACACCTGCGCCACCTCGACGCCGCGCAATTCAATCCCCTCTATATAGCGCACAGCTCCGATGGGCGGCTTAGTCCAACAGACATTTATCCGCCATGCTGTGCACGGCAGATAAATGCTTATAAGTTAGGCAAGTACCTAGATTTTCATATGGAGTGATGAAATGGATGATAATGATGACCTCGAAGAAAAGGAACTGTCAGAAGAGGAACTAGCAAAACTACAGGCCAAACGCTTAAAGTTGGAAAAAGAAAAGAAGGAGCTCTTAGCTTCACTAGCAAGTGGCAACTACTCAACACAAAGGGCAAAAGTTGCTGCCATACTAAATCTCTATCCGAAATCAAGAAATAGTGACATAACACTTTCCCTAAAGTATTGGGAGACATTTCAACCCGACATATATAACAAGAACGGCATAAAGCCAGAGCATCTATTCAAGCTGGAAAGAATGCACTTTATAGCTAGGGCTCGTGCAAAAATACAAAATGAATATGGCTTATTCACCGCCGACGATAAAATAAGAAATCATAGAAAGAAAAATGAAGAAAACATGCAAGATGAAGTCATTAATGACGCCCCTGAGAGAAAGGTCATAAATGTATTTGCCGATGAAACAGGTAAAAATGGTGATTACGTTATTGTTGCCTCAGTATGGGTTCTGACTGGGCGGGCTGTTCACACGGTAAGTCAGGCTATTAAGAAGTGGAAAGATGATTCTGTCTGGAAGTCTCAAGAGATTCACTTCACAAAGTTTGGGAAGAAAGATGCGAAACCTCTGCATGAATATCTTCAAGTGATATTGGCAAATAGAGAGTTTCTTAGCTTCAAAGCCATAGCATTCGAAAAGTCAAAAAGTAGCAGAAAAATTACGGATATTGTTGAGAAGCTTCACGAGCATATGCTTATTAGGGGTGCTGAACATGAAGTGGGTACTAGAAGGGTTGTTCTCCCTAGAGACATTGAGATGACTATTGATGAAGAGCACTCATTAGATGGGATAGCTCTTTCTGAGATGAGCCGTAGAGTATCCGATGAATTTCAGCGCACATATGAAGGAAAGCTAAAATTATGTGATATACAAGCAATCTCATCGAAGTTAAGTCCTCTAGTTCAGCTTTCTGACCTCATTGCTGGCGCATTGAATAGGCACATAAATCATAAAGGCGACAAGAACTATAAGGATGAAATGGCAGAAAAAATTGTTCATGACCTTGACTTGGTATTAAGTCATGAAGGCGTTGAAGGTTTAGATAGCGCCGCCTTGTTTAAGATATGAACAAAAAACTGCCTAACACGTCACTCCAGGGTAAGCGCTCAATAAACCCCGTATTGAAACTGGCTTGAGATTACTTCAGGGCTTCAGCATCGACGTTGAAAGGCAGCAGCGCTTCGAATTCCTCGACCGATGTGGCGGCAGGCAGTTCTTTAAAAACGTGGCACAGATGTAACCGGTAACTATGGAGCGTAGTTGCCTACGCTCGGGAGGTATGCAAAGTAGAGCGGAGCGGATTGTCGGCGAAGAGCTGCTTCCACCATCGCGAGAAACGGGGTCAGGTCTTTCCTGTTGCATGCGTCTATCGCGTCGGACTACTGGTCAGACCATTAGCCATGAGATTGTGTTTGGTGGGCAGGCAAGAGGAAAGACCTGACCCCGGCACTGCATAGAGGTCGAACTTGCCAGGCGGCTTGCCGTCTAACACCCAGGCCGCCTTCGGGCGGCCTTTTTTTGGTATCCGCAATCTGGGATTGATGTGTGTTCACCAGTTCCGGTATCAGCCCAAAAATAGCGCCCTATCTGGGGGTGACCGCTTCCCAAAGCGGACGCTCGTCCAAGTTCAGTGACGAAGCGTAGCTGCGTCCGCTGGAACGCCAATTTGGACGAAACTTGAATCTTGCTTCTGACATTCAAGTCTTACTTTAATACGCATTCGTTTTTCGTCTTGCCCGTGCAAAGGATATCATCCAGGTCCTGTGGCCAAAGCATCTCGCGTTTGCCTTCAGCGTTTTTGAAGTTCATCCCAAGTGCGTAGCCATATCCGTAGCTGTTGTATAGAGCAATGGCGCGTTGCTCCTCGCGCGCACTACGGCAACGCAAAATGGCATAGTAAAGCATCATCTTGGCTGCGTTTCGTCCGGCCTCAGCCTTTGTCATTCCTTCCCAGCCCTTCGGCATAGACTTCGAGTAGATGATCTCGCCAACTTTCTCCATGTACCAGAAAGTCATCTTGAAAGCAGCCTCGGCAAGCGCCTCTTTCGACCATCTCAAATCAATACGCCACTCGTTATCTCCCACCTGTGTGATCGCGTCGTCTTTTTGTGGAGGTTCGCCTGCGTCTACGTGAAGCGAACGGCCTCTTTTCGTTTCTTCAAACCGGAATGATCGTGGCAGCCTCCAGGTGCTAGGGAGAACGGCTATCCGTAAAATTCGTTGATTCTTTCCATAGCCCATGTGGATTTTCTCGGCGGGAAAGTCGACTCCACTGATGTGAAGACCCCGCTTCGCTCGTCTAAGATGCTGGTCAAGTTGTTTGCGCAGCTGACTTTCAGAGCGGATGTATGACTTGACTTCCGTTACAGCAGCCACTGCAATATCCGGAGTCTTACCTGAGGTGGGTTCTTCGATCAAAATATGTTGGTCGGCACCTTTGAGGAGGCCTTTCCCCCTTTCTCTCGGAATACCCACGGAATCACCGACATACAGGCGGGCATTTCGGGGGAGCTCGTCGTCCTTCTGAAGTTGTTTCAGCAAATCCAGACTGGCTTTCGCCGCAAGCAATTCCGTAACCGCACCCTTGAAGCAGTTAACCATATGCGCGTAGATGAATGTAATCGCGGCAGCCGTGTCCGCGTCAGAGAGGCGATGTGCGGCCAGATCTGTTGGTATCTTCCCGCTATCCTCGTAAGGGCCTTTGAGAAGAAACTCCTGAAAAAGCCTGCCCCTTGGGTGCGATTCGATATTGCGGATGGAAGCAGTCAGCGCTTGGCGAAAGATGACAAGGGGCTCTTGCCCGTCCGGAAAAACCGCCCTCCCTGCCAGCGCAGCTTGAAGTGCCAACTCCACTTCTTCGCCTAGACCGGAACCGAGAAGTTCGAATCCGACAGTATTAACGAGCGGAACCGACGCGGCTATCATGCTAGCCGGTAAAGCGCAGTGGCTGCCGTCTGAACTGTATTGATCTCTCATAAGTCGCCTTTATGTCTATCGCCTAAGCTGTGGGGCGAAACTGCAACGCGGCGCGGCGGGCGCGGCGTGCCACAGAGCGCATCGTCAGCCGCTGCGCCCGTCGAGCCTTCCTCTGTGTCGAAGACTCCCTCTGCGTATTACCACGATGCCGATCAGCCAATAACATCGATGGCGATCAGTCTTTCCACTCCCTGTCGGGGACGGTGGTTATAGTGTTTCAGTGATCGGCATCAGTCAAGCTGGTGCGGTTTTTCCGCATCGATTCGCCCTGTAGCTCAATGCGCAATGAGCCGTGGAGAAGCCGATCGAGAATGGCATCGGCATGGGTCGACTCCCCGATCATCGGATACCAGTGTTCCATGGGCAGTTGGCTGGCGATGAGGGTGGAGTGGAAGTCATGGCGGGCATCGACCAGTTCGAGCAGGTCACTGCGTTGTTGCGCACTTAGAGGCTCCAGCCCCCAGTCATCGAGAATGAGCAGGTCGCAGACGGCGAGCTTGTTGACCATTCTGCGGTAGGAGCCGTCAGCCTGGGCCAGATACATTGTCTCCAAGAGCTCCTTGAGGCGGAAATAATGCACGCTGTGGCCCTGGCGGCAGTAGTGCTCCCCCAAGGCGCAGGCGATATAGGTCTTGCCGCAGCCGGTGGAGCCGGTAATGAGCAGGTTCTGGTGGTGCTCGAGCCACTGGCCCTGGGAGAGGGAGCGGATGAAGGCCTTATCCAGGTTACGGTTGGCGCGGTAGTCGATCTGCTCGATGTGGGCCTGCAGGCGAAAGCGGGCCTGTTTGACCAGCCGCTCGATACGCCGTTGTCCTCTGCCCTGCTGCTCGTGTTCGAGCAGCAGGGCCAGTCGCTCCTCGAAGCCCAGTTCCCGGTACAGGGTCGGTTGTTCGAGTTGTTGCTTGAGTGCCTGGCGAAAGCCGGCGAGCTTGAGTTGGGTCAGTTGTTGGAAGAGTTGCTCCATCGGTGTCTTCTCCTTGGTGTTAGTGGTAGTAGCCGTTGCCACGGATGTTGGTGTGTTCGATGTCGCTGAGCAGGTCGATTTGTCGTTCGAGCAGAGGCTGTTGGTCGAGTCCCTTTTGCAGGATGTTCTTGATCCCCGCCAGGCGGTTGACACCGGTCTCGATGGCCCGGTGGCAGGCCGCCTCCAGCCGTTCGGGGGTGTAGGTCTTGGCCAGATTCAGCAGCCCCAGACAGGCGCGGTAACTCTGTTCGGCATGGGTTCGTTGGCCGAGCCACCCGCTGACCAGCTGTTCTGTCCGGGGTCCGATGGAGGCGGCCCAGCGCTCGAAACGCTGGGGTGTCCACTCGTGGTGCGCCTGGTGCGCCGGCGGCATGTGGCCGGAGTCGGTGGTATGTCCCCCAAGGCGCTCGGAGCGCGGGTGGGCGGCGACCTGCTCGCCCTGATGGTAGAGGCGCACCAGCTCACCGCTGACGTGGGCCTCGAGTTGTTTTTTAACCAGCGCATGGGGCACCGAGTAGTAGTGCCGGTCGATATCGACGTGGTAGTCCAGGTGCACCCGCACGGTGCTGATCCGGGTGTAGGTGCAAGGGGCCTGCGGCAGGGGCTTGAGGGCCGGACGGTCCAGGGCCTCGAATTGACTGGCGCGTGAGCCGGGCAGCCTCTTGAAGGGGCGGTGATTCAAGCGCTCAAGCAGCTCGGCGATGCGCTGGTTGAGCTGCCGGAGGCTGAAGAAGGCCTCATGGCGCAGGGCGGCCATGATCCAGCGCTCGACCACCTGCACGCCCACCTCGGCCTTGGCCTTGTCCTTGGGTTTATAGGGCCGTGCAGGCACCACCACGGTGTCGTAGTGGTTGGCCAGTTGCTGGTAGGTGGGGTTGAGGTCCGGCTCGTAGCGGCAGGCCTTGCTCACCGCGCTTTTGAGGTTGTCGGGCACCACCAGCTCCGGCACCCCGCCAAATAATCAATGGGGTCAGACGCGATTGATCCTGAATTTCTCCGATTTCCGGTCCCAACTAATAGGACAGCCACCCTTAAAGATGAAAATAGAGTGACCATCGTTAGTGTCAGGATTTGGGTGGGTATATCTCGGTAAAAGTTGGCGCAGGCGATCAGAAAAACGCTTATTGGAAGGGGAGACGTTCGGCGTTAAGGCAAAAGAATAGATCCCGGCGTCCTATACGGACCCAGGATGTCCAATTCCGTAAGTCTCAAGACCTGCTCACCTGTTGGATGTTGTCGCCTCGGCATGTGCGCGCTACTATCGCTACTATGGATGCGAAACCTTACTGTAGGGATATCACAGAATGGCTAATAAACGGAATTTGCACGCATTGCTCATCCTCTCCGGTGTGCTACTGGTTGCCAGTTTCAGCCACGCGGCGACGCTGTCTGGTGATCTGCTAAACCATTTTCGCAGCTCCGACAAAACGATCTCCTATGATGCGTGTCTCCTGCTCGCCGAAGTCCGGCTCCAGGACAGTCAACTCACCACAATAAGAAAGTTAGCCATCACAGGGCATGACGCGATTAAGCGTGCTTGTGCTGACTATGTCGTGATGAGGCATACCCTGCAGAGCGACGACATCAATCAGTTTGTTGCATCAATGCCGAATGGCGTATCGGTTACCGGTCTGTCCGAGCTACATGAAAAGTCCGGATATCTTGCATCGGTCTCTTCACCGCTGATAGCCATGCTGGCAGATGTGGCGAAGACTGACGATAAGGCTTTGGCGAAACTGGTCTCTTATGTCGACTATACGGATGGCGCAGTGCAGCAGACCGTTATAGATGACATTTCTGCCATCTATGCGGAATCGCCAACGCGGGTGGAACGATACAGAGATGTACTGAGGCGATACATGGAGTTGATCAAGGAAAGTGCAGGAGGCCAATGCAATGAGTGAACTAATCTTCGAGCGGGCAGAGGGGCGCATCGTTTGGGGTGCAAAACGATATAGGGCGGTGAGCGGCCCATGGGGCCGCGGTGTATTGCCGGCTGGAAAATATCGCGTAGAGGTGCGCGATGTGGTTGTTGGGTCAGGGCTATCAGCCGGCTATAGAGATAAAAAGACAGGGCATGCCTGGTTCATTCCAATAAAGCCACGGTTTAAAACCAGCAGGGATGGACTTGGAATACATCCAGATGGCGGTGTGCCAGGGACATTGGGATGTATTGGTCTCGTTGGTACAGATTGTGAATTATTTTGGGAACGTTGGATTGATACCCAGATGTTGGCACGACCGGAAACACTGTTGGTACAATGATTGAGATGTTGAGATGAGGATACATAGCTTGCAGGAAGTGTCAGGCCTTGCCTTTTGCTTCAACGCCTCCAAAGCGCATTCCAATAGACAAAAGGCATGAACTGACCCTGATTCCGCACTTTGATTGCCCAGTTACCTTGTTGTTTCCCTCATTTGCCGTTCTTGAATATTTCCGCGTTGGGTGCGAGCTGTTTTGTTTCTCGCTCAAGGCTTGATTTTCCAGTTATTGAGGAAGGTTTGCAGAATCACGCGAATCACGGGTCTTTCCTGTTGCCTGCTGGCTCGCCGGTGCTTCCGTCTGATGGCTGCTCATCTCCTCCACCCTTGCCGCTGCGTCGGGATACCTCAGGGTCAGATGAAAAATACCATCTAGCCGAACGGTGTATCGGGATGATTTTCATCTGACCCCCAATGCCTTTTTTGAGGTCGAGAAATCAATGGTGTCGGACTCGATTGATTGAGTCCGGCGAGGAAAGGTAACTGCGGATGGATGCCGCTGCACACTCGGGCAACGCATGAAAATTGAACGTGGTTTCTCGCGTCCTTTCCATGAACAAGACCCTTGCGATACTACGAATGTCACCCTATTCTCAATAGCGCCCTGCGGGCAAACAGCCGGTCACTGGTGACTGCGAAATGTCGCATACCGCTTCCGCTCCCCCGCATCACCCAGATAATAGGGCGCCACCGTTTCCAGCGGCGTGGGAGTAATCCCGAATATTTCCGGAAACGGCCCGCAGCACACATTGTCGTGCTTGGTGGATAGATAGTTGTCGCGCGAGAACGGTTTCCCCGGCACCCATTCGAATACCTCCGCCTGCAATCGAGAGGCCCAATCGGGTAACGGCACGATCATTTGCGGGTGTCCTCCCAGCTTGGCGACATAGCGCACCAGTTCCAGCAGCGTGTAGCTGCGCGGGCCGCACAGGTCGTAGCTGCGGCCGTAGGTGTGCGGGTTGTCGATGGCGCGGGTGAAGGCTTCGATCACGTCGCCGACGTAGACGGTGGCGAAGCGGACGCTCGGGCAGGCGAGGGGAAACATCAGCGGGACGCGGCGCAGCAGGCCGGCGAAGCGGTTGAGGAAGCTGTCTTCGGGGCCGAAGATGACGGAGGGACGGAAGGCGGTGACGCGCAGGTCGTCGGCGGCGAGGACCAGTTGTTCGCCGCGGCCCTTGCTGCGCTGGTAGTGGCTGGCGCCGTGTGCGGCGTCGGCGCCGAGGGCGCTCATGTGCAGCAGGCGCGTGATGGCGTTGGCGCGGCAGGCCTCGATCACGGTGCGCGGCAGGTCGACGTGGGCGCGTTCGAAGCCTTTGCCGCGGTGGCCTCTCTCGTTGAGGATGCCCACCAGATTGACCACTACGTCGCAGCCGACGACGGCGGCGTTGAGGGCGAGCTGATCGTGGACGTTGCATTCGACTAGCTCCGCCGTCGGCAGCACGAGGAAATCGCGGTGGGGTTCGGCACGGCGGGTGAGGATGCGGACGGTGTGTTCGTCGCGGGCAAGGCGGCTGGCCAGGTGGTGGCCGACGAAGCCGCTGCCGCCGAGGATGGCGATGGTATGACGCTTCATGACGGCGCTCCTTTAATCCAATGGTTAGCCGCGGGGAACACGGGGAACATGGGGGACACAGGGATTATTGCCGCTGTATAGAACCGGTCTCGCGCTATTACAGCAATAGTTTTCCCCGCGTACCCTGTGCCCCCGTGGTCGATAGCTTGTTTTTAAGCATAGCGTCCGAACACGGTAGGGTCGGGATAGTTATACTTGGGTGCAATAGACGCAGGCGACGAGGAGTGGGCCGATGGGTTTCAAGTCGATCAATCCCTACAATGGCGAGCTGCTGGCGGAGTTTCCCGCCTGGGAGCCCGAGCACCTGGAGCAGGCGCTGGCGCAGGCCGCCGCTGCGGCGCCGGGCTGGGCCGCGACCGCCGTGGCGGAGCGCGCCGCCGTGGTGCGGCGCGCGGGGATGCTGTTGCGCGAACGGCGCGAGGGGCTGGCGCGGCTGATCACGCTGGAGATGGGCAAGCGCTACGGCGAGGCGCTGGGCGAAGTGGACAAGTGTGCCCTGGCCTGCGATTACTACGCCGATCACGGTCCCGCCTTCATCGCCGACGAGGCGATTGGCTCCGATGCCTCCCTCAGTTTCGTCGCCTACCAGCCCCTCGGTACGGTGCTGGCGGTGATGCCGTGGAACTTCCCCTTCTGGCAGGTATTCCGCTTCGCCGCGCCGGCGCTGGTGGCGGGCAACACCGGACTGCTCAAGCACGCATCCAATGTGCCGCAGTGCGCGCTCGCCATCGAGGAGGTGTTGCGTGATGCCGGGGTGCCGGCCGGCGTGTTCCATACGCTGATGATCCGCGCCGACCAGGTGGCGGCGGTGATCGAAGATCCGCGGGTGCATGCGGTGACGCTCACCGGTTCGGAACCGGCGGGGCGGCAGGTGGCGGCCACCGCGGGCGGCTGCCTGAAGAAGACGGTATTGGAACTGGGCGGCTCCGATCCCTTCATCGTGCTGGAGGACGCCGACCTGGAGCTGGCGGTGCAGCAGGCGGTGGTCGCACGGTTCCTCAACGGCGGCCAGAGTTGTATCGCCGCCAAGCGCTTCATCGTGGTGGATGCCATCGCCGATCAATTCCTGCCGCGTTTCCAGGCGGCGGTCGCGGCGCTCAAGCCGGGCGACCCGATGGACGAGGGCACGACCCTGGCGCCGCTGGCCCGTCCCGACCTGCGCGACGAGTTGCAGCGTCAGGTGAGCGACAGCATTGGCGCAGGCGCGGTGGCGCTCACCGGCTGCCAGCCGCTGCCTGGCAGCAACACCGCCTACGCGCCCTCTATTCTGGATAGGGTCACGCCCGGGATGCGCGCCTACAGCGAGGAACTGTTCGGTCCGGTGGCCATCGTGATTCGTGCCCGCGACGAACGCGATGCCCTGCGCATCGCCAACGACAGCCCGTTCGGCCTGGGAGGCAGCGTCTGGACTCAGGACACGGTGCGCGGCGAGGCCCTGGCACGTCAGCTCGAATGCGGCTGCGTCTTCGTCAACGGTCTGGTGAAGAGCGACCCGCGGCTGCCCTTCGGCGGCATCAAGCGCTCCGGCTACGGCCGCGAACTGTCGCATCATGGTCTGCGCGAATTCGTCAACGCGAAGACGGTGTGGGTGCGGTGACGTTGAAGCAACTGCGAAAAGAGCGAGCTACGGGCGACACGGGGATATGTGAGGCGAAAAAGTCGCTCCCATCGACCTCGATGCGTGTTCAATATTGAATGATGCCGTTAATTCACGCGGCGTTTAATCGAACCGATTTTCGCTGACGAATTCATTTCCCAGCGTCCACAGCGTTCCCCGTGGTTAACCTTCTTTCCTTCAGGACCTCATTGTGAATGAATGGCTGATCTATCTGGCGCTGGGCGCCTTTGCCGGCACGCTGGCCGGGCTGCTCGGCGTCGGCGGCGGGCTGGTGATCGTTCCGGTGCTGGCGTCGGTCTTTGCAGCGCAGGGGATCGATGCGGGCGTGATCATGCATCTGGCGATCGGTACCTCGTTGGCCACTATTGTCTTCACTGCAATATCGTCGGTGCGCGCCCACCATCGCCGCGGCGCGGTGCAGTGGCGGCTGATGCGGCAACTGGTGCCGGGTATCGTGGTCGGCGCATGGCTCGGGGCGATGGCGGCCGATCTGCTGCCGACGACGGCGCTGCGTTCCATCTTCGGCGTGTTTGAGTTGCTGATCGCGGCGCAGATCGGTTTTGCGCTGTTGCCTGAAGGACACCGCGAACTGCCGCGGCGTCTCGGCATGGGTGTTGCCGGTGCGGTGATCGGCGGCGTCTCGGCGATCATCGGCATCGGCGGCGGCAGCCTGACGGTGCCGTTCCTGGCCTGGTGCAGCGTCGACGTGCGCCAGGCGGTGGCCACCTCCGCCGCCACCGGCCTGCCCATCGCCGTTGCCGGTGCGCTCGGCTTCGTCGCCGCCGGCTGGGACGCCGTACATCTGCCCGCCGGATCATTCGGTTTTATCTACCTGCCCGCGCTGGCCGGGATCGTCTTGACCAGCGTACTGTGCGCCCCACTTGGCGCGCGCTTCGCCCACACCTTGCCGACGGCGACGCTGAAACGCATCTTCGCCCTGTTCCTGCTGGTCCTTGGCGTGCATATGCTGTTCTTCTAACTGGCTGTTCCGGAATGGTATCCATAGGTTCCTTCATCCTAATCTCCTCCCTGGGGGAGAAGGGACATAAAGGTGGTTACCTTTTCGGAACGCTTATTTGGGCTTGGCCGGGTTAACCGCCGGTAACATGAAGGTGCCGCGACGATCGATGAAAACTCTCCATCGGCAACACCTTTCCCGCTATGCTGAATCGTGTACTCCGCTGTTCAATGCCGCACCATTGCTCAGCAATGACGCGGTGCCAAGTGTGAAATTCTGAGTGCCTCACCCTGAAAAACCTGCCAGGTTGCGTCCGGGGTTGCATCGATAGCGGGATTAGGGTTTACTGAAATCACAAGAAAAGTAGGGATAATATTTCAATTCCAATAACCCTCATCCGGTCAGGAGGCTGGAGTACACGGATGTCGCGATTTGTCTTCAATCTTTGTCGTCCCACAGGCACGAGGGTGTGGCACGCGGTCTTACGCGGAGTCGCCCTCGGGACGATGCTGTGTGCGGGTCGGGGCTTTGCCGCCGGCTTGCCGCATCTGGATAGTGCAATTCTATCCGCCACGGCTACCGCCCAAACGGTTCTTCATGTTCCCGACTTCGGCCACTACACCATTATCGCCAGCAGCGATCAGGGCGTGGCGCTGCAACTGGTCGATCACATGCGTGGACCGGGTCCCATTCAAGGTCAGCCCGGCAAGCAGGATGGCCGTCTCGATCTGTTCCTCGAAAAAGGCGATTATCTGCTGAAGACTCTGGCCAGTCCCAGGGGAAACGGCAAGGTTAAATTGAGCATATACCGCGCCCATGAGCTCAGTCCCAGCCCGGCCCCCCGTTTGGTGAGGTTTCGTCTGTTTCGCGGCACGCTGAATGATTTGCAGCAGCGCTCCTTCTGGCTGCAGGTAAAAACGCGTCGGACCGTTGCTATTGAGGCGGCGGGGCGGAATCTTGCCGACCTGCGTTTGTGGAAGGACGGCAACTGGCTTGTTGACGCGCAGCCGCGGGACGAAGTGACGACGCCATCAAAAGGCAAGCCGCTCGACAGCCGGCTGTTGGTTGCCCAGCTGAATCCCGGCCTCTACCTGCTTACCGCCTATGGCGGGCCGCCACAGCCGTGGGAACATACTTCCAGCGAACACCCTTTTTACCTGCGGATGGGAATACCCGAGTTGGCGGCGGCGGGTCGCCGCCGTTATATCGCCAGTCCTTTCGGCATCGACCGCTGGCGTCTGCCGGGGGATGCCAACTATTTCCGAATCGAACTGGCCACGGCGGAGAGCGCCTCCCTCAGTGTCGACGTTTTCAATGCGGATCGCCCCTTCGCTTCAAGCGGCGCCACGGCGACGATAGACAAGAAGAGTCTCCCGCCCGTGGCCGAGCTAAACGCTTCCTACGGCAGCGAACAGGTCGTCACGATTCATCGGGAAGCTGGAAAACCCTATATATTTCAGCATTTCCGCACCCGTGATTACATTGAGTTGTCCAGCCCCGGACAGTATTGGCTCGGCTCGGTTCACTCCGGTTATGGCGAGGATCATATCGATACCACCGCTCTGTTGGCGAAGACAGGGGACTACGAGCAGTGGCAATTCGTCGACAGCTCCGCGATCACCCTCGATGGCAAGACCGGGTGGCAGCGGCGTTTCAATCTGCTGGGTAAGGCGACTCTTTTCATTCACGTGAAAAGCAATGGCATCTATAACTTCACCGTGGATGGGGTGCGCGCCTACCTTCGTCTAGAGCCGTTCATGATAAATCCGCCGCGCGATTTCCGGCTCCCGCAAGAGAAGTACCTCCGGATTAGCCAATATCTCGACCCCGGCTATTATCTCCTGTCGATCCGTCCGGACAGCGGCGATAACGGCAAGGGTATCGCCACCCTGAGTGCGGGACCTGCGACCAATGGACCTGACCATGTCGTGGCCACGACACAGCCGGCTGCGCAGACCGCCTACCATACGATCCTGAAGGTGCAGCCGGATACGTACTACCGGCTGTACCTCAACCGGCAGCCGGGGGTGACCGCCGGCATAATTATGCGTCCTGTGCCGGTGGACATCAGCGATGCGTTGCCGATAAGTCAGGCGGCCGGCGAAACGATCAATCTCGACATACGGGTTCCCGAGGCAGGCACGGTAACGGCGGTGGCCGAGGACGGCCGGCGGCTTCCTTTCTCCGTCGACAGCGGTTCCGAAATGAAGTCGATGCTGCTGAAACCCGGTAGCTACGCCTTCAGTCTTCACAACGACGGTAACCATGCGGTTGACTACGCCCTGACACTGACGCCCAGCCGTCTCGACAGCGATATGCCGCTGCCTCCCATTGCCGGCGATGTGCTCGACAGCCGCCCTGAATTTCCCGTGCTTGACGTGAAGCACCCGTATTTCTACGACACCGAGCGCAACCAGGACACCACCCTTAATATCCATGTGGCGAAACCTGCGCTGTACCGGCTTGAATCCACGGGGCTGCTGCGCACCCAGGGCAAACTGCGGACACGCACGATCACCGATCTGGTGACACAGGCGGCCAACGGGGTCGGTCGCAACTTCCTGATCGCACAATATCTGGGCGAGGGAGAGTATCAGCTTACGATGCGTCCGCTCGGGGCGAGCATGGGACATTTCGGTGTCAGGCTGGCGCAGAACACGCCGGTCGATGGCGGTATCCTCAAGCTTGAAATACCTTCACGTCATACCCTGCAGGCCGGCGAGGGGCTGCTCTATCGTTTCCATATTCCGGTGGCGGGGGATTACACCCTGCGCGCGCTTGGCCTGGGACGTCAGTTCAGTGCACGCCTCGAGGACGGCGACGGATGGCCCCTGGTCCAGCCCGGCGTAACGGCGAATTTTCACCGTCACTTCGCCGCGGGTGATTACCGGCTGGTGATCCTGCCACAGCAGGTGACGGCGCGGGTGGTGACTCTGCTTTCCGCGGTGAAGGCTGCGCCCGACTACCAAGGACACGGACCCCATCAGATTGCTCTCAATCAGACGGTACGGCATCGCTGGATGGAACCCAACAAGGGCGAGGCGCGTGTCCCCGACCAATGGCGGTTCACTGTACCGGCGGACACCGGGGTTCGCATCGATCTGACGGCGAAGATGTCCGCCACTTTGTTATATGACGGCACAAAGGTGGCCGACTTTACCGGAGGAGAGTCGTGGAGAGGCAATCTCGTCGCCGGTGACTATGTGTTGCAGGTCGAGAGCCGCAGGCCCAACAACCGCTTTGATTACCGGGTCGGTATCTTCAGCGATGCGCTGGTCTCCGGTGAAACACGCATGATTTCCGCGCCGGCGGATCTTGTGGTTGCCATAGGATCCGACGACCCGTTCGAGCTTTACTCTTTCGGCGCACAGGATGTGCGGGCACAGCTTTATGACAAGGATGGCAAGATGATTGCCCAGAATGATGATCGCCTGGATGACTGGAACTTCTTCATCAGTCAGCAACTCGCGCCCGGCCACTACCGTCTACACATCGATCCGGTCGGTAGCGTCACGGCCGCCACGGCCGTCACGCTGCGTCTGCCGACGATACGGCAAGACAAAGCGCTGGAACTGCCGGCAAAATTCCAGGTGACGGATACCGACCTGCATTACTTTCCCCTGCCCTCCGGCCACGCCGGCCAATTGTGGGGCTTCATGGCGCGCTCGCGCGACAATGTCGGTATCGCTCTGGAGCGGCAGGTACGAGGGCAATGGCAAACGGTAGGACAGCGCACCGGGATTCGGCCGTTGTTGGTAGTCCCGTCGATCGCCGCCAAGGCCGGGGAGTTCAGGCTACGGGTATGGTCCGTGTCGCGTGCGGGGCACCCCATCGAAGTAGTCGGGAGTCGTCTTTCCATCCCCCATAATTCGGAGTCTCAGCTGGACAGCGGCATCAACCTGACTCCAGTCGTTGCATTCGATCCGCCATTGGGTGTCGCTGCGGTTGACCTGGGAGCGTCGGGACAGTTCACCATCCCGAAGGGTGGTGATGGGCTGTTGTGGGGCAGCCAACCGGCGCAAGGACTCGCACCGGTTGTGCAGGGGCATCTACCGGCTAGCCGTGGGGTGTTGTGGTTGGCGCGCCCGCTCCAACCGGGAAGTTCGCGCCGCATTACGGCGAAGCGGATGATTCTGGATGGCAAGGACATGCTTTCCTTTGGCCTGCAGCCTGACAGTCGTGCCGCGCTCGATCTGTCGTCGCTGCACAGCAGTAGCACACAACTGGTACTGGCCGAGTCTCCCACAAGTTTGCCTGGGATCGGAGCGTGGAGTGCGGCGCCGTTGACCACGCAGGTAGGCGTGGCGCGACACAGTGTCGTGATGCTTCGTCATGGGCGCCAGTGGCACAGCGTCGTCCTGTGGGATACAGCGCACCAAAGGGTGGTCATGCCGGTGCAGCTGCACCTGTTCAGTTATCGTACCGGATCTGCCACGCGGCTGACTGAGGGGAGTCACGACCTGGCCCTCAGCCCATTGCAGGCGCAGCGCTTGAGCCTGCCTGTAGGGCGGAAGCACCTGCGTATCGCCGTGCCCGCCGGTGTTGCCGTCGAACTGCGTCGCAACGGTATGACCTTGGCGACGTTCTGGAGCGGTTCGGCTGCCGCCTCTTTTGCCGATGATTCTGTCGCCGATCAGTTGATTGTTTACAACACGCGTAGCGACGCAGGGCATGTCGGACTGCTGGTGATAGCGAGCTCGAGTGCCTCCTCGCAATTGACCAGCGCTCATTTCGGTAAATATCACTTCGCCGACGGCGGTTCCGACCTGATCGAGGTTCGGCTCGGCGCAGGCGAGAAGGATGCGGGACGATGGCTGCATGTGGAAGGCAAGCAGTCGGCGGTGACCGCCATTGAGGCCTCCGGCCGGATCTTGCGGGGACTGACCCTGCTGTTGCACGACGACGCGCAGGTGCTGATCGATCACGGTCCGGGATTCGTCCTCGCCTGGCTGAGCGACACGGACGGCAACACCGCCATCGGCGCCGGGTTGTCGCAACGCCGGGTGAAATTACCGGCCCATCTTGCCTTGGAAGGCAGTGCGGTTTCCCTGCGGCTGACGTTGCCGCATGCGGAGGGGATGACGCTGAGCAGTGATATTCCGCTGATTGTTCGCGTACGCGCGCCGGGTCAGCCGGAACGGCTCAGACTGTTCCGCAATGCGGTCGATCTCCCCCTTTATCTGCCTGCGGGCGAGAACACGCTGCACCTCGATAGCACCACGGCGTCGCCATTGGGCGGCCACGTGGATATCCACCGGGTCGATGTCGATGCGCTGAGCCACGGAATGGGTCCCATGCGTATGCTGGCGCCGGGCGATTCGCGGCTCTATCACTTTCACCTCGCCCAGCCGCGGACGGTGGGACTCGGCGTGAAGGCGTCGGTCGATATCGTCAGCTGCACGCTGCTCGATGCGATGGGGACCGAGATCGGCCGCGGTCTGCTGCAGATGCACGACCTGGATGCAGGTGATTATCTGCTGCGGGTCGAAGCGCCCCCCGACGGTGAGACCGTACAGGTGCAAGCGGTTGTGGTCGGTGACCAGCCGCCGGATAGCGGACCGCCGAAAGAGGTGATCCGGAAATATCTCCGTGCGGCGGGCCTTAAATCGGAATGACTGGAATCGGATCCATGCATAGGGACAGACTCACAAAGCTGTTGGTGCGGGGAATCGCCGTCGTAGTGCTGGTTTCAGGCTGTATCGGCCCCCGCTTCGTGGCAGCCGACACGCCGCAGGTGATCCCTGCCAAGCCCGCGGGGCAGGTGATGGTGCCCGACCGGTTTCTGCGTCGCTGGGATCCGGTCACCTTCTTTTTCTCCCACGACGTAGGCCCCGCCGCAGGCGGCCCCGAGGATCATCCGTCCCGTTACGTCACCGTCGAGCCCGCTCATGCAGGCGCCTATACATGGCTCAATGCACGTACGCTCCAGTATCGTCCCGAAGAACCGTGGCCGCCGCTGACCCGCTTTCAGTGGCGCTTCGACGGTACTAACCATCCCCTGGTGACTCTGTTCACGCCGCCGATATCAACGCTCCCCGGAGACGGTGCAACCGATCTCGATCCGGTGGATACACTCACCCTTACCTTTCCCGAACCGGTCGATGTCTCTGCCCTCGAGCGCATGCTCTCCATCGAGCTCAAGCCCTATCCCGGCGTGGGCGACGTACAGTCCCGCCGGTTGGAGCGCAGCGACTACGACATCAAGGTGATGGAGCGCCGCAATCGTTCCGATACTGCCAGTTACGTGGTGGTGTTTCATCAGCCGATCCCTGACGGAACCCATGTGACCGTGCACATGCGGCTCTCTCTCGACGATCGTGTCAATCAGTCGTTTCACGACATACAATTTTCCACGGCCGCGCCTTTTACCGTTACCCAAATCGGTTGCGGCAGTCATGAGTTTCCCCTGACCCGCGGCGGCAGCAAGTACGGCCGCGACCAGGCGATCCGCTGCCCCGGCAGCCGTCGCGCCATCGATTTGGGCTTTTCCTCGCGCCCCCAGGTGGTGGACCCGGTGCACGCCCGCAATTTGATACGGTTTACCCCGACCGTATCGGGACTGCATTTCATCAACGCCGGCAACAGCCTCGCCATCAGCGGCGACTTCAAGGACAACACCCTCTATCGCGTGGATGTCGAGCCGACCGATCTCAAGGACGAGAAGGGCCGTACGCTCAAAATGGACGGGGCCAGCGAACTCTATCTCTACTTTCCCAAGCGGGCCGATTTTCTGCGCTGGAAGGTCAGTCAGGGGATTGTCGAACGCTACGGTTCGCAGATGGTGCCGTTGCAGGGGCGCGGCTATCAGCGCCTGGATTTGAGAATCCACCGCATCGACCCGCTCAACCGTTCCTTCTGGCCCTTTCCGCAGCAGCCCGTGGTGGTGGACGAATCGCAGCGCCCCCCAGGGCCTGGCGAGGAGGCGAATCCGTATCGCAGCGCTTACTCCTATATTTCCTACCGCGAGTTGCAACGGCGGCTGATGGCGCTGGGTTCCCCTAGTGTCTCCACCCTGGTTGACCTGCCGCTCAAACGCGGCGGCAGCGGCGCCAGCTTCGGTCTCGATCTCAAATCCTATTTCGCACGCATCAGCGGCGCAAACAGACCGGGAACCTATCTGATCGGGATACGCAGGCTCGACAGCGATCACGAGCGCGTCTGGATCCGGATGCAGGTGACTGACTTGGCCCTCAGTACGGTAGACGAGAGCGATCGCGTCAACTTCGTCGTAACTTCGCTGCGCAGCGGCAAACCGGTAACCGGTGCGCAGATACGCATCGAAGGCGCACAGGGT
>OFHG01000388.1_pt1 | contig 18222 bp, 17 predicted proteins | sample 1521931 | NCBI WGS metagenome assembly OFHG01 (sample SAMEA2468438, study PRJEB22500) | soil metagenome | biome: Glassland; feature: Farmland; material: Clay | place: Australia | collected 2013-01-31 | depth 0.55 m
CGATGGAGTTCGCCGCGGGGCCACGACGACAGGCGGCGGTTCGTGCGACGGGAACGGCCACCCGCGCCGTGGAGGGTGAGATCCTCGAGGACGACAGCGGCTTTCGCCTCCCCGGCGGCGTGGACAAGCGCCTTGCTGACCCGGTGGAGCCGCTGCTTCACCCGGTCCCTCTCCCGCCGTCCCTCTCGGCCGAGCAGTCGTCGCTTCACACGTCGATCGTGGGCCTTCTTCTTCGCCAGACGCCGGCGTCGGCGGAAGTGCGTCGCCTGCACCTCGCGCACGCCACCGAAGGGGATCGTGAGGAGCCGGGCATCGGTTCCGGCGGCCTCCACGCCGTCCAGGGAGTCCTCGTTCGTGTCGAGGGCGATTGCCGCCACGGGTTCGTACGGCGTCGGCGCGCCCTTCCGGATGGTCACGATGATCCGGTCCGGCGTGACGGTCAGGGAGCCGAGCCCCCACGACGGATCGGAGAGGAAGGAACGATGCCACTCGGAGAGGGGCAGCATCAATTGGACGCCTTCCGTCCCGCGGATCGGAATCCGGATGCGGCCCGTCTCGCGGTCGAGCCAGTAGGACTGGTTCTCCGCCTTCAGGAAGAGGCGGCGGACGTACGGGGTGTGGGTCGTCTTGCCCTTCCGCGCGCGCCTCCGGTACGCCTTGAGGACGCCGAGGGCGACCTCGAACGCGCTCGGGAGGTACTTCTTGTGGATCGCGTGCTCGGCGGAGAGGACGCCGTACGCGGCCCGCGTGAGCCGGAACCGCGAGCGGAGGTCGTCGCGGAGGGCGATTCGGATGGACTTGTTGACGATGAGCCGGAACTCGGCCAAGACGCCGAGGAGGGGCGGCGGCAGCTCGTCCACGGGGAAGGAGAGGCTCCGGACGACGGGCGCGGAAACCATCCGTGGTCCTGAAGACGCCCAAGGGGTGGTGGTCTCTCCCGGGGATGGGTGAAAGTGGTAATCCCCCTGGACGGTGCCGAATCGGGGCGTAATGCAGTTCATCACCCGACTTGAGACGCAACCACCTGCCGGCAACCCTTAAGCGTGCGGCCCGCGTTCGCACGCCCGCCATGGTCGTCACGGAGGCGGACCCGGCCAAGGAGGCCACCGCGGCGTGGCTGCGGTCCCAGTGGCGCCGCTACTACGCGTCGACGAAGCGCATCCTCCCGGACCGCTTCGGCCGACGCGAGTTCGGGTTCATGTTCTTCAACAGCACGATGGTGATCCGCCACCTGGGCTTCTCGCGCGAGCAGGAGCTGAACGACTTCCTCGTCGACAAGGCGCCCGCCCACGCCTACTACTCCTCCGCGTACTACGAGACCCCGGGCGCCAAGACGATGGAGGAGAAAGGCTGGCTCGGCGCGGACCTCATCTTCGACCTCGACGCGGACCACCTGCCGAACGCGAAGTCGATGTCGTATCCGGAGATGCTCGAGGCCATCCGGCTCCGCATCATCAAGTTGTACGACGACTTCCTCAAGGCGGACTTCGGGTTCGAGGAGAGCAAGATGCGGCTCGTGTTCTCCGGGGGCCGCGGCTACCACATCCACGTCTTCGACGAACGCGTGTGGTCCCTCGGCAGTCACGAGCGCCGCGAAATCGTCGACTGGGTGACCGGGAAGGGCCTCGACGTCGGATCCCTCTTCCGCGAGTCCGCGTTCGACAAGCGCGAGTTCCAGGGCCGCGCCCACGTGAAGAAGAAGGTCGTCGGCCCGGTGCAGGCGGACCCGGGCTGGCGCGGCAAGATCGCGCGCGGGATGGACCAGCTCGCCGTCTCGCTCGAAGGGATGAACCACGACAAGGCGATCGCCTTCCTCGTCTCCTTCGAGGGCGTGAAGGAGTCCGCCGCGGAGGACCTGTACGAGAGCCTGTTCAAGCCGAGGGCGACGAAGCCCAAGGTGATCCGCGGCGTGGACCGGCTGCGGGAGGGGCAGATCGAGGCCCTCCCCGACCGGAGCCGCGACCTCCTCATCCGCATCGTGAAGGAGGTCCAGGAGATCCACCTCGACGAGCGCGCGGGCGTCCCCCTGGACGGCATCGTCCAGCGGGGCGACACGGACGAGCCCGTGACCTCGGACATCAAGCGGCTCATCCGCCTGCCCTCAAGTCTCCACGGCAAGACCGGCCTGCGCGTGATCCCTCTCACCCGCGACCAGGTCGACACGTTCCGCCCGCTTCGGGACGCGGTCCCGGACACCTGGACGGACGAGCCGGTCTCCATGCGGTTCGCCAATAGAATCAATCTGGAGATTAACGGAGAAGCCTTTAATGTGGCTCCTGGGCTCGGTTCCGTGCCAGAGTTCCTGGCCATCTTTGCGGCGGCCAGAGGACTCGCGACGGTGAACCGAGAGGCCTAGCCACCCATGTCGGGCTACCAGCAGCGCATCCAGGGCGTCGATCGGCTGCTCCGCATCCGGCGCATGCGCCGAGTGGTCTATGCGGCCCTCCTGGTCCTGACCGTGCTCCTCATGTACGCGCGCATCCTCGACGAGGGCGCGAGCCTCAAGCCGATCTTCATCCCGCTCGACGGCATCTTGGAGATCGGCCTGATCATGGGCCTCGTGGGCACGATCTTCGGGGTCTACCTGCGGAACCTCGAGATCCAGCGGGCCCAGCGCGACAGCCAGCGCTACCTCATGTCCCGGTTCAGCATGAGCCGCGCCGCGACGACCGCCGCGGTCGCCCTCGTCCTCGGTGCCCTCCTGATCGTCCCCGTGACCGCGAGCGGCCTGGCGTCCGCCATCACGGAACCCGCGCGCACCGCCTCTCTCGCGCCCGGGACCACGCAGATCGTGAACCTCACGACGCCCGACGCCTTCGGTGTGAGCTTCGTGCGGTCGGTGGTGGTCGAGTCCTCCTCGGGGAGCGTGACCGTGACCGTGATGGCGAACTCGGTGCCCCAGGCCAACGGGACCGTGGGCCCGGCCGGCTCCCTCCAGCTCTCGGTCGAGCCGAACGGGTGGACCTCGCTGGCGAGCTGGTCCGTGTCCCTGACCAATCCCTCGTCCAGCAGCGCGAACGCGGTGGTGACCTACTCGTTCCCGATCGGCCTCATGTCGAGCTTCTTCTCCACGGTGCCCTTCCTGCTCTTCCTGTACGCCGCCGCAGCCATCGGCTGGTGGTTCGGCCTCCGGCCCATCCGCGAGCGGACCAAGACGGAGGCGCTCTACGCGAGCTCGGAGGTGGCCACGCAGGTGGACATGGGCGAGCGCCGGTACATCGAGTACGCGATGCAGCCGGCGCCCGCGGCCCAGCCCGTGGCGGCCTACGCCGCTCCCGATCCGCCGCCTCCTCCGCCCGCTTCCGCGCCGCCCCCGCCGCCGGGCCCCGCGCCCGCCGCCGTCGTCGCGCCACCGGCGCCCGCCGCGCCGGCTCCGCCCCGCGCCGACACCCCGGAATCCCTCGCGGCGCAGGGGGACGCGCTCCTCTCGGTCCTCCAGTATCCCTCGGCGGTCGCGGCCTACGACGAGGCCCTCCGGCTCGACCCCGACCGCGTCCCGATCCTCCTCTCCAAGGCGGGCGCGCTCGCCGCGATGAAGTCCAAGGACGCCCCCCTGGACGCATACCGCCGCGTCCTCGCCCTCGACCCGACGAACGACGTCGCCCTGCGGGAGTCCGCGAGGCTGCTCGCGGCGCAGGCGCGGTGGCGCGAGGCGCTCGAGCCCGTGGGAGCCCTCCTGGCCCGCCGCCCGAACGATGTGGCGGCGCTCCAGCTCAGGGGCGACGTCCTCACGAACCTCGGCCGGCGACCCGAGGCCCTCGCCGCGTACGAGGCCGCGCAGGCCCTCGACCCGTCCGACGCCAACCTGAGGCAGAAGATCGAGGAGGTCCGCGTGGACGTGCCCGGCCTGCTCAGCCGCGCCCTGATCGCCTCGGCGAGCGGCAACTATCCACAGGCACTCCACCTCTTCGACGACATCCTCGAGGTCGAGCCGGGCAACGTGAACGCGCTCATCGGGAAGTCGGTCGCCTACCGCCGCAGCGGCAAGCCGAGCGAGGCGCTCAACTGCCTCGACCTCGTCCTGAACTACCAGCCGAACAACGCGTCCGCGCTCCTCAACCGCGGCACGCTGCTCGTGGAGCGCGGGAACCTGGAGGGCGCCCTGGAGGCCTACGACAAGCTCGTCACGATCAGCCCGCACGATGAGGAGGCCTGGGTCGCCCAGGCCGACGTGTACGCCCGGATGGGCCGGCACGACGACGCCGTGCGGGCCTACGGCGAGGCCCTCAAGCTCAGCCCCGGCGACGAGGAGATCCAGGGGAAGCTGCAGGAGCTCGAGACGTCGCGGTCCATCGGAGCGGACGTCCTCCAGGACCTGTACCGCGTCAAGGGCGTCGGGCCGGCGCGGGCCAAGGCCCTCAGGGACGCGGGCTTCCGCACCGCGGAGGACTTCCAGAAGGCGACCGTCGAGCAGCTCCTCGCGGTCAAGGGCATCACGCACAAGATCGCGGAGGACCTGGTGAGGCACTTCCGGCCCGCGGTCGCCGCCCGGGCGCGCTGAGCCTCAGACCTGGCCGCGGTACTGGACCCGGTAATAGTCCTTGAACTCGCCCGACTTCACGGGCTTCCACCACCAGTCGTTCCCGCGGTACCACTCGACCGTCTCCCGGAGGCCCTCCTCGAACGTGCGCGCGGGCCGCCACCCGAGCCTCGTCCGGATCTTGGACCAGTCCACGGCGTGCCGCGCCACGTGGCCCGGGCGGTCCTCGACGGGCTGCATCAGGGACGGCGGCTTGCCGAGGATCCGGAGGATCGTCTCGCCGACCGTGCGCACGTCGCGCTCCTGGTCGGCCCCGACGTTGAAGACCTCGCCTTCGACGCCCTTCGCCGCGAGGAGGAGGTCCAGCGCGGCGCAGTGGTCGTCCACGTGGATCCAGTCGCGCGTGTTGCGGCCGGTGCCGTACATCGGCAGGGGCTTGTCCTCGATCGCGTTCGTGGCGAAGAGCGGGATGAGCTTCTCCACGTGCTGGTACGGCCCGTAGTTGTTCGTGCACCGCGAGATCACGACCGGCAGGCCGTACGTGGCGTGGTAGGACCAGGCGAGGCGGTCGGCGCCGGCCTTGCTCGCCGCATAGGGGGACTTCGGCATCAGCGGGGCGCTCTCCGGGCACGGCGCGTCCCCCGCCTCCCCGTAGGTCTCGTCCGTGCTGATGTGCACCAGCCGCGGGACGTCGGCCTTGCGGCAGGCCTCGAGGACCGAGTACGTGCCGACGACGTCGGTGACGACGAAGGAGCCCGCGTCGAGGATGGAGCGGTCCACGTGGGTCTCCGCGGCGAAGTGGACGACCGCGTCGGCGCCGCGGACGACCTCGTCCATGAGCTTGCGGTCACAGACGTCCCCCCGGACGAACGTGAGCCGCGGGTCGTCCTTGTGGTCCCGCAGGTTGTTCGGGTTGCCGGCGTAGGTGAGCTTGTCCACCACGACGACCTCGTCGGCACCGGAGGCGAGCCGGCGGCGGACGAAGGCGCTGCCGATGAACCCCATCCCGCCCGTGACGACGAGGCGCGCCATGTCGGCTCACTTCAGCTGGATGTCCCAGTCGTACGGGATGTCCTTAGAGTTCGAGGGCACGCGGAACTCGTCGGGCTCCTTGTAGTCGTACAGCTGCGTCGGGAAGTTGACGATGTACACCGGGCCGACGCCGATGGCCTTGAAGCCGTGCAGGACGTAAGGCGGGATCTTGATGAGCGCGGGGTTCTGCTCCCCCACGAAGAACTCGTTGATCTTGCCCTTCGTCGGCGAGCCTTCGCGGCCGTCGTAGCACACGACCTTCGCGGTGCCGCGCACGACGACGAAGTGGTCCGCCTGCTTCTTGTGGTAGTGCCATCCCTTGACGATGCCCGGATAGCCGATCGTGATGTACGACTGGGCGAAGCGCTCGTATTCCGGCCAGTCGGTGCGCATCATCTCCATGAGCCAGCCGCGCTCGTCGTGATGCTGGCTCAGGGGCCGCACCTGTACGCCTTGGATGAGGTCCATGGGATCGCGGCCGGGAACGGACGGTCGGTACATAGGCCTTCCCCCGCGGCGTCGAAGGGTTTTTGGCGGCCCCGCGCCTCCCGGGCCCGTGGCCCGCGTCCTCATCGTCGGCGGCGCCGGGCTCCTCGGCCAGTACGCGTGCGAGGAGGCCCACCGCCGCGGCCTCGAGATCCTGGCGACGACGCGCGGTTCGCCGGCGCCGCGTCCGGGCGTCTCCTGGCGGCCGCTCGACCTGCGCGACCTCGACGCCGTCCGCGCGGCGGTCCGCGATGTCTCGCCCGACGTCGTGCTCAACGCCGCCGCGCTCACGGACGTCGACGGCTGCGAGGACCAGCCCGACGAGGCCCGGGCGGTGAACGCGCTCGCGCCGGAGGGCCTCGCCGTGGCGTGCCGCGAGGCGGGGGCGCGCTTCGTCCACGTGTCCACGGACTACGTCTTCGACGGCACGGGCCCCGCGGACGAGGCCGCGGAACCGAAGCCCCTGGGCGCCTACGGCCGCACGAAGCTCGAGGGGGAGCGCCTCGTCCTCGCCGCGGACCCGTCGGCCCTGGTCCTGCGCATGTCCGGGGTTTTCGGCTGGAACCGCGCCTCCGCGAAGACCAACTCGGTGACCTGGATCCTCAAGATGGTCGAGGCGGGCCAGGAGGTGCGGCTCTTCCGCGACCAGCGCATCACGCCGACGTACGCGAAGACGGGCGCGCAGGCCGCGTTCGACCTCGCCGACGCCCGGGCGCGCGGCGTCTTCCACGTCGCCTCGCGGGACTGCGTCTCGCGGCTCGAGATGGGCGAGGCCGTGGTCGAGGCCTTCGGCATCCCGGGGGCGAGGCTCGTGCCCGTCGTCATGGGCAGCGTCGCCCTGAAGGCGCCGCGGCCGCCCGCGCCCTGCCTCGTCGTGAAGAAGGTCGAGGAAACGTTGAAGAGGCCCATGCCCGGATTCCGGGCGTGCCTGGAAGACATGAGGCAGACGAGATGAGAGGACTCATTCTCGCCGGCGGCGCAGGGACACGGCTGCGGCCGCTGACGCACACCGGCCCGAAGCAGCTCATCCCCATCGCGAACAAGCCCAACATCCTGTACTGCCTGGAGGACATGCGCGACGCCGGGATCACGGACGTCGGCGTGATCCTCGGCGACAACGGGCCCGAGAAGGTCCGCGAGCTCCTGAAGGATGGCGAGCCGTACGGCGTCCGCATCACCTACGTCGTGCAGGGCGCGCCGAAGGGCATCGCGCACGCGATCGGCTGCGCGGAGGACTTCCTGAAGGGCGGCCCCTTCTGCGTCTACCTCGGGGACAACCTGCTCAAGGGCGGCATCGCGGGGATGGTGAAGGAGTTCGAGGCGAGCGGGGCGGAGGCGGGGATCGCCCTGTGCCGCGTGAGCGAGCCGCAACGCTTCGGGGTCGCCGAGCTCGACGCCCGGGGCGACGTCGTGCGGCTCGTGGAGAAGCCGAAGGAGCCCAAGAGCGACCTCGCCCTGGTGGGGATCTATTTCCTGCGGGACAGCATCTTCCCGGTCATCCGCAACCTGAAGCCGAGCTGGCGGAACGAGCTCGAGATTACGGACGCCCTCGAGGACCTCCGGGCCTCCGGCGGGCGGGTCGTCGCCCACGTCGTCACGGGCTGGTGGAAGGACACCGGCAAGCCGGAGGACATCCTGGACGCCAACCGGCTCATCCTCGACGAGCTCCAGCCCAGGATTGAGGGAACGGTGGAGCTGGGCGCCGAGATCAAGGGCCGCGTGCAGATCGGCCCGGGGACCGTCGTCCACGAGGGCGCGGTCATCCACGGGCCCGCGATCATCGGCCGCGACTGCGTAATCGGCGCGGGGACCTACATCGGCCCGTACACCGCGGTGGGGGACCGCAGCGTGATCGAGGCCGGGGACGTGGAGAACTCGATCCTCCTCGCCGACGTCCATGTCGCGACCCGCCACAAGATCGTCGCCAGCCTGATCGGCAGCCACAGCCACATCACGGAGGACGAGCGCGCGAGGCCGAGGGGGATGCGGGTCGTGCTCGGGGAACACAGCCACGTGCGCCTCTGATCCCGCCGGGGCAAGTTTTTAAGTAGCAGGCTCCTTTGCCAGCCGGTTTCCATGAAGGCGTACCGCATCACCGGCCGGTTCCGCATGGGGCACAACTGGCAGGCCTTCGCGAAGGAGGTCGCCGCGGCGGACGAGCCGGGCGCGCGCGAGCGCCTCCTCTCCGTCCTCGGCAGCCAGCATGGCGTCGCCCGCAAGTACATTCAGATCCAGCAGGTCGCGGAGGTCCCGAGCGCGGAGCTGCGCGATGCCGCCGTGCGGTACGCGGTCGAGGGGAAGGCATGAGCGGCTCCGAGTCCGACCTCCGCCGCGGCCTCGCGGTCCTCGACCAGTACCGCGAGCAGCTGGAGGCCCTGGCCCAGCAACAGGAGATCGTGCGCGTGTCCCTCGAGGAGCACATGCGCGCCAAGGAGACCCTCCTCCGGTACAAGGAGGCGGGCAAGGGCGCGGAGGTCCTCGTCCCCGTCGGCGCGAACGCGTTCCTCGTCGCCGAGGTGAAGGACCCGGAGAAGGCGTTCGTCGGCGTTGGTTCCGACGTCATCCTCTTCGACGACATCCCCAAGCAGGTCGAGCGGCTCGACGGCCGCATCAAGTCGATCAGCGACGCGATGGCCGCCATCGGCCAGAGGCTCGCCGAGCTCCAGCAGCGCGCCGAGAGCCAGGGCGCCGCGGTCCAGAGCCTCTACGACCGCCTCCAGGGCGGCGCGGGCACGGGCGGGCCGACGTAGATGTTCAAGTCCCTCCGCGACAGGCTGGCGAACTGGCGGAAGGCGGCGGAGGCCGAGGTCGGGTCCGAGGCGGAGGCGCCGCCCCCGGCCGGCACCGCGAAGCGCGCCGCGCCCGTGCCGTCGGCGAAGGTCATCGGCGACTCCGGCCGCAAGCTCAAGGAGGGCAAGCTCGAGGAGATCCTCTACGACCTGGAGATCGCCCTCCTGGAGTCGGACGTCGCGTTCCCCGTCGCCAAGGAGATCGTGGACACCCTCGCGGAGGACCTGCAGGGCAAGCGCGTCTCCCGGGAGGTCTCCGTGGAGCGGGGCGTCGAGGCCGCGCTGCGCGACGCCATCACGAAGGCCATGACCGTGCCGACGATCGACCTCTTCGAGATCATCAAGAGCCATCCCAAGCCCGTCATCATCATGTTCGTCGGCGTGAACGGCACGGGGAAGACGACCACGATCGCCAAGCTCGCCTACCACATCCAGAAGCGCGGCTACACGGCGGTGGTGGCCGCGGCGGACACGTTCCGCGCGGGCGCGATCGAGCAGCTCGAGAAGCACGCCGAGGCGATCGGGTTCAAGCTGGTCAAGCACGAGGCCGGTTCCGATCCCGCCGCGGTGGCGTACGACGCGGTCGAGCATGCGCGCGCGCGGAAGCGGGACGTGGTCTTGATCGACACCGCGGGCCGGATGCAGACCAACACGAACCTCATGGACCAGATGAAGAAGATCAAGCGCGTGGCGAGCCCCGACCTGGTCTTCTACATCGGCGACGCGCTCGCGGGGAACGATGCGATCGAGCAGGCGCAGCAGTTCAACGAGGCCGTCGGGCTGGACGGCATCGTGCTCACGAAGATCGATGCGGACGCGAAGGGCGGGGCCGCCCTCTCCATCGCGCACACGATCGGCAAGCCCGTCGTCTTCGTGAGCGTGGGCCAGGGCTACGACGACATCCGCCGGTTCAACGTAAAGTGGATGGTCGACCGCCTCCTCTCCGCGGAGGAGAAGGAGGCGTAGGTTGGCCGACCCGGGCCCGTTCGAGAAGAACCAGATCGTGGAGTTCCCGATCCTGCAGCTGGCCCTCGCCGCGGTCAAGGCCCGCGCGGACCCCCTCACGGTCCGGTCCCTGGGCTACTCCGGCGGCGACGAGGAGGACGTCCCCCTCGTGGAGGTCCGCGGGACCGCCAGCGCGTTCCGCGTCCGCGTCCTCACGGACAAGCCTGAGTACCTGGACTGGCTCGACGGAGCGCTCCTCCGCGCCGGGATGGTCGAGCCCGTCGGCCTGACCGCGGTCGCGCGCCGCCTCGCGGAGTACGAGGACCTCGTCCTCGGCGTGGACACGAACCTCCTCTACGCGTCCGTCTTGGGCGAGCACCTCCTCGAGGAGTTCCACCGTATCCACGCCCGCCCGTACAAGGAGACGGTCAACTGGATCCTCGTCGTCATCCCGGGCGTCGTGATGAAGGAGCTCGAGAACGCGGCGAACCAGAAGAAGGGCGGCCACCTGACCCACGCGGGCCGCATGGGCTACCGGGCGCTCCAGGAGATCACGGCGCTCAAGCGCACGGAGGCCTTCCAGGGGATGAGCGTCCTCGTGGTCGGGCAGACGAATCCGGAGCAGCTCCGCCTCTCGCCCGACGGCCTGACGATCCTCAACGCGGACTCCATGATCCGCGACCAGTTCAAGGCCTTCCTGCGCGGGATTGAGTTCCGCAAGGGGATCTTCTTCCTCACGATGGACAAGACGAACGCCTCCATGGCCGCGGCGGAGGGGCTGAGCGCCCTGCGCATCCAGCACCCCCACCGCCTGCGGAAGGGCGACGAGATCCCGATCCCGAAGGAGGAGGCCGTGCTCCTCGCCCGCGTCGTGTACGAACTCGCGGTCGAGTTCGGCAAGGTCCGCGTCGCCTGGAACGAGGGCGGGGCCCACCACCTCGACCTGGAGGGCGAGTGGACGTGGAAGTCCATGGAGCACTGGGAGGACTTCCAGCTCCTCTGCTCGGACATGGACCGCGGCTTCTCCAAGGCGCTGAGCCGCTACGTCGGCGGGCGGTTCGACGCGCGGCGCGTGCTGGCGGAGTGGGAGCAGCTCCGCGAGGCCCTCGCGGAGTGATCAGGCTGCGGCGGGGACCCAGCCGAAGCGCTTCCGGAAGAGCCAGAAGAAGTTCAGGAAGGCGTCGTTGAAGCTCCGGATCTTCTTCTCCCCCGACCGCTCGCGGTAGTCGATGGGGACCTCGAGGTAGCGGTAGCCGCGGCGGAGGACCTCGGCCTTGAGCTCCTCGGAGAAGGGCATGCCGTCGTGGATGACGTGCAGGCGGGCCAGGAGATCCCTCCGGAACGCCCACATGCCCGACTGGGAATCCCGCATCGGATAGCGGTAGAGGAAGCGGAACGCCACGTTGAGCATCGTGTTCCCGATCCGGTGCATGCCGGTCATCGCTCCCGGGGCGAGCCGCGTCATGCGGTCTCCCGAAACGAAGTCCGCGGCCCCGGCCTCGAGCGGCCGGAGGAGGTCCGGGAAGCGGTCCGCGGGATACGTCAGGTCCGCGTCCAGCGTCAGGACGTAGGTCCCGCGGGCCGCGGCGAACCCCGTCTTGTACGCGCGGCCGTAGCCTCGGCGGGGCTCCTCGACCACCCGGGCGCCCTTCGCCGCCGCGATCTCGTTCGTGCGGTCCCGGGAGTTCGTGTCGACGGTGAGGATCTCCAGGTCGCGGCCCGCCAGGGCGGTCCGCACCTCGTCGATCACCGCGCCGATCGAGGCCTCCTCGTTCATCGTCGGGATGACCACGGAGACCTCGGCCACGGCGCGCGATTCCGGCGACTCGCTATAATGCTTTGTGCCCGGGCTCCGGGGAAAGGGGGGACCCGAAGGCCTTGGCGGCGACGTACCCCAGGAGCGCGACGAACAGGCGGACGAGGCTCCACAGGGTCGCGCGATGGTAGAGCATCTCGAGGGGGCGGTACGCGCCCCACAGGCTGCCGTGCTTGAGGGTGAGCTGCTTGCGCCCCACGCCGTTCCAGAAGGCCTGGCGGAGGAAGTCGAAGTAGGAGTCCCGGGTGCGGTGGTACACGATCGCGTTCGTCCGGAAGGCGATCTTGTGGCCGGCGAGGACGGCCCGGAGGTTCAGGTCGATGTCCTCCGCCGTCACCAGCCACTCGTCGAACCCGCCGATCTCCTGCAGGACGGCCTTCCGGTAGGCGAGGTTGGACGACGGGTAGGTCACGTCCACGTCGCGCACGAACAGCTCGACGCGCTCGAGGTCCTCGAACGGCCGGTACCCGATCTGGATCGAGCGGCCCGCGACGACGTCCGCGGTGCCGAGGGCCTCCCGGAGCTCCTTCACCCAGAACGGGCTGGCGATCGCATCCCCGTCGATGAAGGCCACCGCCTCGCCGCGCGCCTTCGCGATCCCGAAATTGCGTCCCGCGCCACGCGTGCCGCCATGGATGTACAGGTGGACGAAGTCGTACTGCCGCTCGTACCGCTGCACGATCTCGCGGGTGGGATCCTCGCTGCCCGCGTCCACGACGATGACCTCGAGGGGCGGCTCCTGGATCACGAGGCTGTCGAGGAGCGCGGCGATGTTCCGCGCCTCGTTGCGGACCGTCGTCACGACGCTGAGGATCAACGCCCGCGCGAACGGGCCGCCCCGTTATCACAGTTTCGGGCGCGGGTCGGCGGGTTAATATCGGCCCCGGCGCATCGCCGCGCCGGCGTCCATGTCCCGCATCGTGACGATCATCGGCACGCGGCCCGAGATCATCAAGATGGCCCCGGTCGTCAAGGCCCTCGACGGGCTCCGGGGTCACGAGCACGTCCTGGTCCACTCGGGCCAGCACTACGACCTGCGGATGGACCGCATCTTCTTCCAGGACATGGAGCTGCGCGAGCCGGACCGCCAGTTCGAGCTGAAGGACCAGCCGCCCCACCTCCAGGTCGCGACGACGATGCGGCAGATCGCCGACGTCACCGCGGACGCGGACCTGGTCCTCGTCCACGGCGACACGAACACCACGGTCGCGGGCGCGCTGCTCGCGAGCAAGCAGGGCCGCCGCCTCGGCCACGTCGAGGCCGGCATCCGCTCGTTCGACAAGACGATGCCCGAGGAGGTCAACCGGATCGTCGCGGACCAGCTGTCCCAGCTCCTCTTCGCGCCGACGCCGGTCTCCCGCGAGAACCTCCGCCGGGAGAACGTCACGGAGGGCGTGCACGTCGTCGGCAACAGCGTCGTCGACGCCCTCATGCAGAACGTCGCGGTCGCGGAGAAGCGGTCCCGCATCCTGGGCACGCTGGGCCTGAAGCCCCGCGGCTATGTCCTGCTCACCTTCCACCGCGCGGAGAACGTCGACGGGAAGGCGAAACTGGCCCAGGCCCTGGACGCGTTCGAGGGCGTGATCGAGGAGAGCGGCCTGCCGATCCTGTTCCCGATCCATCCCCGGACGACCCGGCGGCTCCGCGAGCTCGGGCTGGAGGAGCGCGCCGCGGCGATCGCCGAGCTGCGGCGCATCGACCCCACCGGGTACCTCGACATGCTCGTCCTCGAGAAGAACGCGGCCCTCGTCCTCACGGACTCCGGCGGCCTCCAGGAGGAGAGCTGCTTCTTCCAGGTGCCCTGCGTCACCCTGCGCGAGAACACGGAGCGGCCGGAGACGCTGGAGATCGGGTCCAACGCCCTCGCGGGCACGGACCCGGCGCGGGTGCGGTCCGCGGTCCGCCGCCAGCTCGAGGCGCGCCGGGGCTGGTCCAACCCCTACGGGGACGGCACGACCTCCCGCCGGATCGCGGAGCTCGTCGCGGCGCAGCTGGGATGACGGGATGGCCCCCCGCGTCGTGTTCCTGCGTTCGAAGAGCCCCGCGGGCATCGAGCCCCGCATCGTCAAGGAGGCCTCGAGCCTGGTGCGCGCCGGGTACGAGGTCCATGTGGTCCTGTGGGACCGCACGCGCTCGTTCCCCGCGGAGGAGACGCGGGACGGGATCCAGATCCACCGCTACCAGCGGCTCGCCCCCGAGGGCCGGATCGGCCTGGCCCGCCGGCTGCCTGGCTGGTGGCTGCACGCTGCGCGCCGGGCGGCCTCCCTGAAGCCGGACGTGATCCACGCGATCGACTTCGACACCGCATGGCCGGCGCGGGTCGCCGCGCGCCTCGCCCACTCCGCGGTCGTCTACGACATCTTCGACTTCTACTCCGAGATGATCCTGCTCGACCTCCCGCCGTTCCTGCGCCGCTACCTGGCCCGGGCCGAGAGGCGGATGGTCCGCCGCGCGGACCTCGTCATCCTGCCGGACCTCCGGCGCCAGGCGCAGTTCGGCGACGTGCGCCCGAGGCGGGTCGTGGAGATCCTGAACGTGCCCGAGGACCGGCGGGTCGCGGCCGAGCCGGCGCGGGACTTCACCCTGTTCTACGGCGGCATGATCTCCAAGGACCGGGGCCTCCTGGACCTCATGGTCGCGTGCGAGGCCACCGGCGCGAAGTTCATCGTGGCGGGCCACGGGCCGGACGAGGCGGAACTGCTGCCGCACCTGGAGAGCTCCCCCGCCTGCCTGTACCTGGGGACCGTGCCGTACGAGGAGGTCCTGCGGCAGACCGCGGCCTGCCATGCGATCGCCGCGCTCTACGACCCTGCGGTCCCGAACAACCGCCTCGCGGCGCCGAACAAGGTGTACGAGGCGATGATGCTCGCGAAGCCCCTGATCGTCTCCGATGGCATCGCGATCGCGGACCTCGTGCGGTCCCTGGGCTGCGGCAAGGTCGTGCCCTACGGCGACCGCGCGGCGGTCCAGAGGGCCCTGGAGGAGCTCATGCTCTCGCCCGCGGGTTGCGACGCGATGGGCGCCCGCGGCCGCGCCGCGTTCGAGAGGGCCTTCAACTGGAAGGCGATGGAGTCGCGTCTCCTCGACGCGTACGCGTCCCTCGCGGCTCAGAAGCGGTAGCGGTCCGCGCCGTGGCGGATCCGGTCCAGCCGTCCCCTCGTGTACCCGACGAGACGGCCGAGGTCCCACGCGACGACGACCGCCGCGGAGTACGGGACGAGGGACCACAGTCCGGCCGCGATCACCTTGCGCACGCGCCCGAACAGGTAGGCGACCCCCGTCACGAGGACGAGGAGCCAGACGGGCCACCAGACGAGACCGAGGGCGAGGAGCGCGAGGCCGCCGAGGTAGACCACGTAATACGCGGCGTACCGGGTCTCCGTCGTCAGGAAGATGGCCGCCTGGCCGTCGCCCTCCGCGTACCGCTCGTACTGGCGGTACACCACGCGCGCGCTGGGCGCGGGCCGCCACCGGACGGTGGCCTCCTTCACGAACGCCTTACGCGGCCGCTGTCGCTCCATCGCGAGGTCGAAGATTGTGTCCTCGTTCCCCGAGTAGGCCTCGGGGTACCGCCCGGCCTTCTGCCACAGGTCCCGGGTGAAGGCCACGGACCGGCTGCTCGGGAGGAAACGGTCTGGATTCACCTGGTCCAGAGAGTACTGGGTGAGGAGACCGATCGCACGCTCCCGCGGGCTGTCCACCCGCAGTTCGTACCAACCCGACACGAGGTCCGCGGTCCCCGCCTCGAGGGGCGCGATGATCCGCTCGAACCAAACGGGGTCGAGCACGGACGCGTCCGTCATCGAGATGAGGTCCGCCTGGGACGCCTCGATCGCGGCGTTGCGCCCTTTGGACCGGTTGCCCCGGACCTCAAGCCAGCGGAACGGGATGGACGTTCGCGCCGCGAAATCTGCGAGCCGCTCCTGCGTGCCGTCCGTCGACCCTCCGTCGGTCACGACGATCGCGTCCGGCGTGCGCGTCTGGGTCTCGAGGGACGCGAGGAACTCCCCGATCCGCGAGGCCTCGTTCCGGACGGTTGCGATGAGCGCCGTGCGCACGGCCGGTCATCCCCGTCGCTCGCTTAAACGGTTCGCCGCGATACCTTGAAATGGACCCCGTCCGGTCCCCGGGCGTGGACCCGCCCTCCGTCGTCGTCCTCGTTCTGAACTGGAACGACGGCCAGGTGATCGAGCCGTGCCTGCGCTCCCTCCAGGCCACGTCCGCGCCCCGCGTCCGCTTGGTCGTGCTCGACAACGGGTCCACGGACGGGTCCGCGGACGTCGCGGAGCGGCTCGGGGTCGAGGTGCACCGCTTCGGGTCGAACCTGGGCTTCTGCGGCGCCTACAACCGGGGCTTCCGGGAGGCCGTCCACGGCGAGGACTTCGTCCTGGTCTCGAACCCTGATCTCTCCGTGCCGCCCGACGTGATCGGCCGGATGATGGACACCGCGAGCGCGGACCCCACAATCGGCTTCGTGGGCCCGGTCCAGCGGCACATGGACACGAAGGCGATCCGCTCCGCGGGCGTGCGGTGGCGGTGCGGTCACCTGCCCGAGAACGTGATGGTGCCGGGCGAGCCGCTCGACACCCTGGAGGCGGCCTTCCTCCTCGCGCGCCGCGAGGTCCTCGAGAAGGTCGGCGGCCTCGACGAATCCTTCTTCATCAACTTCGAGGACGTGGACTGGCAGTTCCGCGCGAGGAAGCTCGGATACCGCAGCGTCCTGGCGAAGGACGTGGAGATCCTCCACAAGCCCCCGGGCGACCTCCGGAGGTCCACGGGCGCCTACTACTCTGCGCGGAACGGCTGCACGATCACGGCGCGGTACTGCGGCCGCGGCGCGCTCCTGCGCCTGCGAGCCCGCCTCTTCTCGGAGGGCCTCCTGGGTGCCCTCCTCGGCCGGCCGCGCGGCCGCTTCATCCTCGAGGGGCTGCGCGACTTCCGCCGCGGGGTCACGGGGAAGAGACCGTCGGCCTAGGCCGCGCGACGAGGATGAACTCCGTCGACAAGAGTCCCGGGACCAGGTGGGCCACCCGGTAGTTGGCGCGTTCCAGGTGGCGCTTGAAGCGGAGGAGCGGGACGTCCGGCACGACGTCCTCCTCCAGGATCTCCAGACCCGACTGGGCCAGGAGCTCGGCCGCGGTCTTCCGCGTGTAGAAGTGCAGATGGGTCCGGTCCAGGATGCCGCTGTCCTCGTACCGGAACCGGCCCGCCAGGAGGCGGAAGCGGACCTGCCAGTGCGCGACATTCGGCAGGGCCACGACGACCCGTCCGTCCGGCTTGAGGAGGGGCAGGAGCCGCCGCGTCGCGGCCACCGGATCAACGAGGTGCTCGAGCACGTCGAGGAGCAGGATCACGCCGAAGCTCGCGGGCGGCCACACGAGCGGGATCCGTTCGACGTCGCCCACCAGGACCTCCTCCGCGAACGCCCGCGCCTTCGCCGCGGCGTCCGGGCGCACCTCGATCCCTACGACCATGCAACCCTTGCCGCGGATTCGCTCCGTCAGCGCGCCCGTGCTGCACCCGACCTCGAGCACGCGTTCCCCCGGCCGCAGGCGGTCGAGGGCCTGCATGTGGGTCCGGTACGGGGTGGGGTCGAAGGTCTCGTAGTGTCCCATGCGGATCAACCCCTCCGCAGGAGGGCCGTCACGCGCTCCGATGCGTGGCCGTCGAGGGGCGCGTAGGCGCGGCCCAGGTAGGCCCGTTGCCCTTCGAGGACCCGGGATCGCATCCCCGCATCCCGGACGAGGCCGGCCAGATGGACGACGAGTTCGTCCGCCGTGCGCGCGCGGAGCCCCCCGCCGTCCTCGGGTGGATGGAAAGAGCCCTCTAGGTCCGGAGGGCCGAGGAAGACGACGGGGCGTCCCAGGTACATCGCCTCCAGGCCCACCGTGGAGGAGACCGCGAGGACCGCGGTGGCGATGCGGAGGAGGTCGAGCGTGTTCGCGCGGTGGAGCGAACGGGCGAGGGCGTCGTCCTCGGGGGACGGCAGCCGTTCCGCGGTTTCGGAGGGGTGCCACTTCACGACGATGCGGCACCCTTCGGCCCTCCGCGCCGCGTCGAGCACCATCGCGAGGATGGCAGCCCGTTCCCAGGGGGAGCGGACCGGGGCGCCCTGCACGAACGGTTGGGATGCGAAGAGCACCACCGGGCGATCTCGGGGGAGATCGGGAGACGGGGCGCCGCCGGTTCCCGCCCCGGCGAGCCGGTCGTGCCGCGGACTTCCGGTGGCCTCCACGCGGACGTGCGGAGCGAGCTCGCGACGGAACCATTCCGCGTCCAGTTCGCCCCAGGCGGCGACCCGGTCCGCGTTCAGGAGACGATAGCTGAACGCCTCCGCGATCACCCCGTGCTGGAGCACGGTCACGCGGACCCCGGCCTTCCTCGCGTACCGCACCGCGGCGTTCGAGAAGGGGGAACTCGTCTCCATGAGGACCAGCCCCTCGGCACGTCCGAGCGCGTCCTGGAACCCGATTCCCAGGCTCACGAGGTCCGGCAACCATTCGCGGAGGCGGAACGCGATGTGGGCGCGGAGCGGACCTTCGATGAGGGTGCCCAGGTCTCCGCCGAGGATTCCACGGCCGTCTTCCGGGACCTGCTGCACGGCGTTAGCGACGAAGGCCTCCCGCTCCTTGCGCGTTCCCCGCTCGACGAGCGCGGGCGGCCGAGCTTCTCGG
>OFHG01000389.1_pt1 | contig 18211 bp, 14 predicted proteins | sample 1521931 | NCBI WGS metagenome assembly OFHG01 (sample SAMEA2468438, study PRJEB22500) | soil metagenome | biome: Glassland; feature: Farmland; material: Clay | place: Australia | collected 2013-01-31 | depth 0.55 m
TCCACCAATTTGGCATCACCGGATCCTATCAAGGCCGTCGGTGGAGTTTCCTCGTGGATGATCGCGCGAGTTACCTGCCGGAATCAAGCTACGGTTTCGGCGGTTTCGGGTACTCGGGAGGGTTGGGACTCAGTTTGGGCGGGGCCACGGGTTCAAATCTGGCGAATCTTAACCCGGCTTTTGACACATCCGGCGCATTCCTGACCGGTCGCGGGTCACGAATCATGAACACTTCCGTCGTACAAGTGCAATATGCAGCCAGCGCGCGATCCTCGATATCCGTGGCGGGTTCTTTTTCTCTTCTGCACTTCCGGGAGCCCGGTTTCTATAACACGAAATCAGGCACGGTCTACGCTTCATACAGCCACAAGTTCACAGCACGCGATTTCGTCGGGGTGGATTATGGCCTTTCGCTCTTCAAGCTGCAGAGCTCCGTTCCATCGTTCCGTTCCCATATTCTACAAATAAGTTACGGCCATCAGATTACGGGAAGGCTGGCCATGCAGGTTGGGGCTGGTCCGCTGATCAACGAATTTACCAATCCTGTGACTGGTTCTTCGACTTCGGTCTCCTGGTCGGCTGTCAGTTCCTTGCAGTATCGCGCTCATCGTGGAAGCCTCAGCCTTTCTTACAGCCACTACACCACGGCGGGTGGAGGCGTGCTGGCCGGCGCCGCGGCGGATCGTGTTTACGCCAGTTGGGGGATGCGGCTGAGCCGAAAGTGGTCCGGAACGTTCGGTCCAGGTTTTTCGCACAACCTAAGTCTGCCTCAGACGTCGGCCGCCGGTGTGCAGAGGACCTATGATTCGTTTTATGGGCGGGCGAATCTGAGCCGGAGCCTGGGCCGCTATACGACAATGTTCTTTTCGTACGAATACCAGACTCAGCGCGAGGATTTCAGTCCCTGCCCGACCGGAGCCTGCGGAAGCAGCTTGCTGAGGCACGTGGTGGGCTTCGGGTTCGACTTTCATCCGCGACAACTGGTGTTCGACTAACTGAACATGGGCTCGAACGGGAGGTAGGAAAACTCAATGCTTGGCCATCGACAATTGCAACCGCACGATTACCTCGACATCCTCCGCCGGCGCTGGTGGATCATTCTTGTTCCGACGCTTGTCGGGTGTGTAGGTGTGTATCTGGCTTCGCTTCTGCTGCACGACCAGTACACCTCTACAACCCTTGTCTTGGTGGAGGGGCAAAAGGTCCCAGAAAACTACGTCAAATCCGTGGTCACGGAGGATATTGGGGAGCAGTTGGGGACCATGCAACAGCAAATCATGAGCCGCACTCGCCTGCAGCCCATCGTCGAGAAATTCGATCTGTACAAGAGCGAAAAAGGCGGACTCTCCATGGAGGACCGCATTGATCTGCTACGGAAGGCGATCTCCGTCGATCCTGTCAAGTCGCTCATTTCCAGCGGCAGGGATCAGCTCCCGGGGTTCATCATCAGCTTCACCGCCGATGACCCGCGTCAAGCCCAGCAGGTCTGCTCGGAGATCACCTCCATGTTCATTGAGGAGTATCTCAAACTGCGCGTGCAAAGCGCGACAGGCACGACCGATTTTCTCAGGACCCAGTTGGACGACGCCAAGAAGAGATTGGACGAGCAGGACTCCCGCCTGGCCGATTTCAAACGTAAATATATGGGTTCACTGCCCGGTAATGAGCAGACGGACATGAACTTGATGACGTCTTACGGGAGCCAGCTTGATGCTGTGACTAATGAGCTGACGCGGGCTCAGCAGGACAAGGCCTACGCAGAATCGCTCCTGGCCCAGCAGCTCTCCGCTCGGCAGAATTCGCAGAAAAGCGCGGAGGTTAGCCAGGATTCCCTGCAAAAGCAACTCGGTGACCTTCAGGCTCAACTGGTTTCTATGCGCGCCCATTACACGGAGGACTACCCCGACGTCATCAAGCTGAAGCAAGATATCGCGGCCTTGCAGAAAAAGATCGCGGACAAGAAAGCTCCTTCCGAACAGGAAACCTCTCCAACTCAGGCGGCTTCCAATCGGCCGGAGCCTCCGCAAATTCAGCAGTTGCGCCTGCAGGTTCATAACATGGGTATTTTTGTCAAACAAAAGACGCAGGATCAGGCGCGACTCCGGCAATTGCTCGCTTCCTATCAACGGAGACTCTCGATGAGCCCCGCAGTAGAGGAAGAGTACAAAGCGATCACCCGGGATCACCAGACGGCATTGCAGTTTTACAACGACCTGCTCGCCAAAACCGACCAGTCTGAAATGGCGCGAGATTTGGAGCGGCGCCAGCAAGGCGAACAGTTCCGCCTGATGGACCCCGCAGACTTGCCGGAGAAGCCCTCGTTCCCCAATCGGCCTCTCTTCGCTGGCGCGGGTCTGGGAGTGGGCTTCGCCTTGGGAATTGGGATCTGCTTGCTTCTCGAACTCTTGGACAAGTCGTTGCGCACGGAAAACGATGTCGAGCTGATGCTGGGCTTGCCTACCCTGGCCATGGTGCCGGTTATTGACTCGCGGCGAAAGAACAGGAAGCAAGCCGCCTGACCGGGTGGCCCTCGAAGGTTTGGGTTTTCAGGGGACTTGCAGAGACAGAGGACGATGTACAAGAAATTCTTCGGATTGAAAGAAAATCCGTTCAACGTCAACCCGGACCCGCGTTACCTGTTCCTGACTCAGCACACTCAGGAGGCGCTGGCTTGCTTGACATACGGAATCCAGTGCCGGCGCGGCTTCCTCCTCCTGACCGGAGAAGTCGGAACCGGCAAGACTACCCTGCTGAACAAGCTGCTGATTTGGCTCAAGCGGCAGCACGTGGCGACCTCATTCGTGTTCAATCCCAATTTGGACCCGCCCCAGTTTTTTGATTACATGCTCGCTGATTTCGGATTGAACTTCGACGCCCGGCAGAAGAGCCAGATGCTCCTGCGCCTTAACAAGTGGCTGCTGGAGCGCTACTTGAAGGGCGGGACGGCGGTCCTGATTGTGGACGAGGCCCAGAACCTTTCGCCGGAGGTCCTCGAGGAGATCCGCCTCCTGACCAACCTCGAGACGTCGAACGACAAGCTGCTGCAAATCATCCTTTCCGGCCAGCCTGAGCTCGAGGAAAAGCTAAACCGGCCCGAACTCCGCCAATTACGCCAGCGAATTACTCTGCGCAGCAAGACTCAACCCCTTACCGCCGAGGAGACGCACCAGTACATCCTGGCCCGGCTGCGCGTCGCGGGTGCCAATGGAAGCCCGCTGTTTACGCATGAAGCAGTTGAAATCGTGCACCAATACTCGGAAGGAATTCCGAGGTTGATTAACCTCCTCTGCGAACAGGGGCTAATCAGCGCGTACGCGGAACAGAAGAACCCTGTTCCGGCGGAGGTTATTCGCGAGGCGGCGCGCGAATTCCAATTGGACGTTGTCAGTCCTCCGGCCTCAGCCCCGAACGGTGATGACGCGGCGCGGCTGGTGGAAGCTTTTCAGACTTTGGCTACGCTGATGGATAAGATGCGAAAGCGCGGATAGCCGGCGGCGCGCAAGAAAAAGGAGACTATGAGCCGAATTCACGATGCGTTGAAGAAAGCCGAGCAAGAAAGAGCCAGGCGGTCTTATACATCGCTGGAGGCCGAGAGTGCTGAACTCAACGGCATCGGGGCGAGCGGACGAGAGGCGGTCTTCCCGCCGCCTACGGATGAGCCCGAGGTCTCTTTCCGCGCCGAAATTGACCAAAGCTTTGAACCCTTGACGATCGAAATCTTGAACTCCAAGGTCCGGCGGAACAAATGGAATCCTGACCCCAAGACAATGCTCTTCTTCGGAGATGAATCCTATGCCCCCGGGACCGAGGAGTTCCGTACCCTGCGCACGCGCCTTTACGGCATGCGCGACTTGCAGCCGTTGCGGACTGTCTTGATTACCAGCGCCTCGCCGAGAGAAGGGAAATCGTTCATCTCAGCTAACCTTGCGCAAATCTTGGTTCAGCAGCCTAACCGCCGGGTTCTGCTGATAGATGCCGACCTCCGCTGGTCCAGGTTGCACATGTCGCTTGGGACTTCCTCTGCTCCCGGTCTTTCCGATTACCTGATGGGGGAAGCCGGCGAACTGGCCATCCTGCAGCGCGGGCTTATGGACAACCTGTATTTCATTCCTGGCGGGAAGCACGCGGCGAACCCGGCCGAACTGCTTGCCAATGGCAGATTAGGTCAGTTGTTGCAGCGACTAGCGCCACTTTTCGACTGGGTCATTATTGACTCCCCTCCCGCGATGGCAGTCTCAGATCCCAGGCTGATGGCTGGCGTGTGTGACGGCGTCTTGATCGTGGTCGCTGCTGGGCTGGAACCCTTTGACGTGGTTCAGAAAACCACCCGGCAGTTCAAGGACAAGCGCCTTCTCGGAGTTATTTTGAACCGCTCGGCGGCCAGGAACACCTATAGCTACAAGTACTACGGCTATTACCACGGCCCGGAGAAAGATCGAAAGAAGTCGAGAAAGGAAAAATAGTCCCTTGGTCCGCCTTTTCAATGTCTATTACCCGACGCGCATATTGGTCCTTGTAGCCGGAGAAGGTTTCATTGTCTGTGCATCGTTCCTCATCGCTGCCCTCTTGATGTTGGGCCAGGATTTTGTCCTCGTTTTGAATTACGAGCACGGCTTCCTGAAGATTCTTGGGATTGCGGTCTTGGCGCTCGTCTGTTCGCACTATTTTGACCTTTATAACCTCCAGAGAGTCCCCTCAAGAGGCGAGATGTGGTTCCGGCTGTTGATGGTTCTGGGGCTTCTATCTTTCCTCCTTGCTGGCATTGTCTATCTGTTCCCACAATTCATGATGGGCCAAAACACGCTCCTAGTGGGTCTTACTATCTTAACGTTCGCGCTGCTGGGATGGCGGTCTCTTTACAGTTGGCTGATTCGGCAGCCGTACCTGCGAGAGCGCATATATGTTCTTGGGTCGGGTGACCGGGCAGCAAGACTGGTGGAAGTCATCCGTTCCCAGCCTGAACTCGGGATGGAAGTGGTGGGATGGGCCGGAGCAATCGCGAACGACTCATCAACTCGCGAATCTCTGGGACTCGGGCTGTTGGATCAGGTTAATAGAAGAGAAGTGGAGCGCGTCATTGTGGCGCTAGGTGACCGGCGTGGCACCATGCCCGTTCGGGAGTTGCTTGACCTCAGGCTCAACGGCGTCAAAGTTGAAGACGCCACTGGGATCATGGAGAAGATCTCGGGCAAAATCGACGTCGAGAGCCTGCACCCGAGTTGGCTGATTTTCTCTGAGGGATTTCGCTTGAACGCGGCGTTCATGTTTGCGCGCCGCCTGGTTTCCTTTGCGGTCGCCTTGTTATGCTTGCTGGTTTTCCTGCCGCTGTTGCCATTGGTTGCAGTTCTAATAAAACTCACCTCCAAAGGGCCGGTGTTCTATCGGCAGAAGAGAGTGGGCAAGGGCGGCAAGACGTTTACGTGTTACAAACTTCGAACCATGCGTGCGGATGCAGAAGCCGACAAGGGCCCAATGTGGGCTGGTGACGATGACCCGCGCGTCACTTCCGTGGGCCGCTGGCTGCGACACTGGCGCCTGGACGAAGTTCCGCAGCTTTGGAATGTGTTTCGAGGTGACATGGGATTCGTCGGGCCGCGGCCCGAGAGGCCGGAATTCGTCGAATGGTTGACCCGCGAGATCCCTTACTACCAACTTCGCCACATCATTCGTCCCGGCATCACCGGCTGGGCGCAGGTCCGCTATCAATACGGCGCCTTTTGGGGGGAGGCAAAAGAAAAACCAAAATACGACCTATACTACATCAAGAACATTTCGCTAAGTCTTGACCGGCTCATTTTTGCCGAGTCTGTAAAACCGTTTTTGTTGGGAAGAGGAAGCCGTTAGTGGAAGCATATCTTGCGGACCACCCCCCCTTTGAGACTGCGCGCCCGTTGAACCGCCTCTGGGCTATGGAGCCCCGGTGGACTCTGGCGTTCGTCGGGGTACTTTCATATCTGGTGGTCGATTACACTCGCCTTCCGGCAATGTTCCCGTTCCTTCAGGTGCTTCAACTTGGCAAAGTGGTCATCATCGTGAGTGTGCTTGGCGTGGTCTTGGAGCCTCGTGCCTTTGTTGCAGTTCCACGGGCGGTATCTTGGATCAAGGGTTGTTTGGTCGCCATCCTTTTGGTTGGGCTGATGTCGGCGCTTCTGACGAAATACTCGACTCATGCCTGGGATGGGATTCGCGACGCGGGACTCTATCTCCTGGTTGCTTACCTTGTTGGGCGTATCGTGAACACAAGTTGGCGCGTGAAGATTTTCTACTGGCTATATATCCTTTTGAATTTCAAGTTGGCCCAGTTTGTCATTCGATCGTACTTCTGGCAGCGAGGTCAGGGAGTGTCCGCCACGCTGTTGGCAAAAGGAGTCGGTGCCGGCTCCACCGGCTTTTTCAGTAACAGCGCGGATCTGGGAGTTGCAATGTGTGTCGCCTGGGCCCTGACGATCCCGCTTCTATTCGCATCCCTTGGGAAAATCACACGTCTATTTCTAGTTGGCTCGTCCCTCATCTTCTTGGTTTCGATCCTTTACTGCGGTTCAAGAGGTGCACTGCTGGGGGCAACCGCTGTTGCTGCAGCAGCACTACTCAGATCACCCAAGAAACTTGTGCCGGCGTTCGTGGCGGCAGCGTTCCTTATGGGACTTTTATTTGTTCTGCCGAAGGCAAGCTGGGTACGTGTGCACTCTGCGGAGAACTGGAGGAATGATCCCAATGCGCAATCTCGCATCGCATTCTGGATCGCCGGTCTCCACATGCTGCGCGACCATCCATTGATTGGCGTAGGTGTGGGGGATTTTCCCTCTGCCTATTCGCGGGACTATGTTGATCCCGCGATCACTACTCGTGCATATGCTTGCCACAGCATCTACATCCAGGCCTTATCCGAATTGGGAATACTGGGGACATTTCCTATTGTCGCTCTCTGCTGCCTCGTTTTCTGGTTGAATGCCCAGACAAATCAGAGTGCTCTGGAAGCGGGGGGCCGACGGAGTTTTGAAGGTTGCCTGGCACTAGGATTGAATCTTGCTTTGGTGGGATATCTTGTCAGCGGGGCCTTTCTGGCAGTCTTGTTTTATCCGATGTTGTGGAATCTTGCTGGTCTAAGCATGGGTTTGAGTGTTGCTTGTGCCCGGAAAAAGGCTGCACGGGAAGTCTCTTCGCAGGGGTCCGGTGTTGACATCGAGGCAGACCAGGGTCATGAGGAAGAATCATGATGCGCTTGGTGCCCCCTGCGGGCGCGCCTTTGGAGATCAATTGGATAATTCACGCTCTCACTTCAAGTTTGCTTTCGGACCGTGAGCAGATAAAGCCACTCTCGGCACTGCGTTCGTACTTGAATGCCCCTTACCTATACGCATTGTCTTCCGGTCGAGCTGCCTTTTGGGTCATTTTGAGGGCACTTCAGAGGCTGGAGCCAGACAGGTCGATCGTAGCTATTCCGGCCTACACGTGCTTCTCCGTGCCTGCCGCCGTGGTCCGCGCCGGACTCAAGATCTATCCCATTGAAGTGAATCCTGAAACGTTTGACTTTGACTACGATCAGTTTGCCAGGCTCCCAAAGGACCGAGTGCTCTGTATCGTTACATCAAATCTTTTCGGGCTGATGAATGATGCTGAACAGCTGCGCCCTCTGGCACGGGCGCGAGGAGCTTTTGTTGTTGATGATGCTGCCCAGGCGCTGGGCGCCAGTCGAGCAGGATGTGCGGCAGGAAATCTTGGTGATGTGGGTTTTTTCAGCTTCGGCCGCGGAAAGGCAGTCACTACTATTCAGGGAGGACTCATTGTAACAAGCACAGAATCGGTCAGCGACCAAGTTCGTGCCGCAATCCGGAATGTGCCGCCGCCATCAATATATTACTCAGCGTGGATGTTGGCGCAAATGATCACATACTCGATATTTCTCAATCCGTGCCTTTATTGGATTCCAGACTCAATTCCTATGCTCAAGCTGGGAACCACCGAATATGAACCCAACTTCAGAGTTGCCGGGGTTCCGAAGATATCTTGGATTCTCATGCGCGACATGATGAGCAGAGTCATGATGATGAACAAAGTGCGGCGAGAGAATGCGGCGGCCATCTCTCGGGCGTTGGTTCGCAATCCGGTTTTCGCGACACCGCGCCTACCCAGCGACGGCGCGCCCACTTATGTTCGGTTTCCAGTCATCGCGAAGGACACTTTGACACGCGATGCGGCGGTGACCAGAATGAAAAAGGCGGGAATTGGCGCAAGTGCGTTTTACCCAACGGCGATTTGTGACATCCCGGGTATTGCAGGAAATATGGCATTTCCGGATTATCACTGCCCACAGGCTGAGTCGCTGTCGCAGCGGCTATTCACCCTTCCCACGCACCCTTTGGTTCGGCCGAGCGATCTGGACCGGATGACGGAGATTCTGAGCCAATTCTGACATGTTTGCAGAAGAAATCAAAAAACTCGTGAAGCACTCGGGCGTCTACGGCGCAGGCATTATTGCGTCCAAAGCCGTGGGCTTCCTGATGATTCCCGTCTACACAAGGTTTCTGGTCCCGCGCGACTACGGTACCCTTGACCTTGTCGATCTCCTCTGCTTTTTCGCACCCACCCTGGCGACGCTAAGTGTTGATTTGGCGGTTTTCAGTTTTTAGGGCTCATACGATTCGGAGAAAGACAAGCGGGAAGTCATCACAACTGCCTTACTCTACACTGCCGCCGGTTCGCTCCTATGTGGCGCAGTTCTCTTTCTTTTCGCCAGCCCCGTCTCGCAGCTCGTCTTAGGCAGTCCCGCCACTGCTCGGTACATACGGATCGTGTCGCTGACGTTTTTCTTCTCGAACCTCTGCGAGGTCCCACTCGCTTACTGGAGAGTGCGCGAACGGAGCGCCGTGTTCGTGGGTATAGGACTCACGAGAACCCTTGTGAATGCGGTAAGTATTATGGTGGCCCTTGTTGTCCTAAAGTGGGGCGTTCTAGGCGTCTTATACGCAAATCTCCTGACCAACGCGATCGCAGGTCTCTCCTTGTCTGGAATCGTCCTTTACCATTCTCCGAAGAGAATCGTTATTCAAAAGCTCTCGGCAATGCTGCGATACAGCTCGCCGCTTGTTATTTCGGGTTTTGCTTCCTTTGTTCTGGTGTTTTCGGACCGGTTCTTCTTGCGCAAGTATGGAAGCCTTGCCGACGTGGGCATTTATGCTCTCGGGTACAAGCTGGCGATGGTCGTGAACTTGATGGTCGGGGCTCCTTTCCGCCTGACCTGGCAATGGCAGCAGTTCGACTTTGCCAAGAAGCCCGATGCCAAGAGTCTGCATGCGAAGGTGCAGGTCTATCAGTTACTGGTTTCGGTGGGCGTGGGTTTGGGAATAGCCCTGATGGCTAAAGACGTTCTGCGTATTGTCTCACCCATGACTTACTGGGGGGCGGCACACATCGTTTCCATCATCGCCTTGTGCTATATCCTGGATAACGTCAGATCCGTAATTGTCAGTGGAGTGCTGATCCAACGAACGACTCGATCTCTGATTCCCATTGCAGCCGTAGCGGCTGCCGTTGATATAGTACTGAACTTCCTCCTTATTCCGCGCTTCCTGGCGATGGGCGCAGCCGTCGCAACCTTGCTTGCATATTTGACCTATCTTGCGATGACCCATTTTGTCGCCCAGCGCGTTTATCCAGTACCCTACGAATACAATCGCAATATCAAAATACTGGGTTCTGCCGCGCTCATCTATCTGGCTAGCACGTTTTTCAACCTGGGTCTTGTGAGTTCCATTCTGGTTCATTCTTTCCTTCTGGCGTTATTCGTAATGGTCTCGCTCAGGATATTGGACAAAGACGAGCGGAACCTCTTGCGGCGCACGGGGTCCACGCTCGTTCAGCGCTTGCGAGGTGTATTTGAAGGTGCCTAGGAAGTCCTCGACTATATGAGCTGCAACTTGCCCGACCGGCGGTAGGGAAGGTGGCTCTTGAATATGATCCAACGGGTCAGGATTCATTCCTAACCTGGTGGCTGGAGCAGCCAGGAGCAATAGGGTGCGCGTCAGAGGTGGAATCTATCTGGGCTATGTTGGCCATGCCAATCTTGGGGACGAGGCGATGTGGGAGGTCTGCCGAAGACGATTCGCCAAGGTCCACTGGTCGCATTACGGCCAGTTGGCCTATCCGATGGACCCTCGAGCATTTCTGGCAAGAAGTCGGGCCCGCAATCGTCAGGTGATCGAGTGGTTAGGAGATGAGTTGAGGCATCAGCGCCATTTGCGCGCTTTGAGTAGTAAATTGGCTCACCGGCTCGCAGCCGCCCTCGGCGGCGAGGTAGCGATGCTCGGCGGGGGCACTCTCATCAACAGCAACGAAGGTGAACTTCGGAATTATGAGCGCATGTGGGACCAAACAGGCCGGCCTGTTCCCATCTTCGGCACAGGGGTAAAGGCGCCGGAATTCTGGTCCTCGACGCCGGGTTGGTCGGACCGACGCAAGGAATGGGTTGCGCTTCTCAACCGGCTTCCGATTATGGGAGTTCGGGGCCCGATCTCCAGGACGCTCTTGGAAGAGGCGGGAGCCCAAAACGTCATTATCTGCGGCGATCCAGCCGTATGGTACCACGTTCCCCTCGGTAAGATGGGAAAGCGAAATAAGTTCAAGCAACGGAGGTGCGTAGGCATAAATTGGGGCCGCCCTGCCGGTGGCATGTGGGGACAAATGGCGCAAGTTGAGGAAGTGCTCGCCGATGTCGCGCGCGAATTGCAGCAATCAGGGCTCGAAATTCAACTGCTTCCTGTTTGTCCGCAAGATGTCGAAGGCTGCTGTCGCATTGCAGAACTCGCCGGGCTTGGCAAGGAAAGTGTGCAGCCTGTGTTTGCGTCGGTTTCAAGTTTCCTCAGGGCAGCGGCCCACATCGAGTTACTCATAGCTATGAAGCTGCATGCTGCCGTTCTGGCCGCAGTGACCAGCCTGCCTTTTTTGTTGCTGGAATATCAGCCGAAATGCCGTGACTTCACGTCAAGCATTGGTTGGCAGAGGTTTACGATTCGGACTGATGCTGTCGGCAAGCATCAGCTCATGAATGTCATTTCGAATATGCTTGACCAACGTGCGGTTCTTGAAGAGGAGCTCTGCGAGAGCATGTGTCGGTTATCGAAGGGGTTCGAAGAGTACTGCTGCATCGTTGAAGGTCTGCTTATGACAAAAGGCAGGGCAGGGGTCACAACTATGACCATGGCCAGTCCCTAGACGAATGACGATGTTGCCCAGAGATGGATGTCCAATACTTGATGTTGCGGTGGAAAACGATTGCTCAGTGATTTCGCGCCTGATTTGTCTCGAAGCGGCGGAGAAGAATGATGGGTACGAGCGCCCGGAAGGTGCTGGTCATCGCGTTTGATTTTCCACCGCGCCGGACCAGCGCCGTTTATCGGAACACCAATTTAACAAAATACTTGGCAGAGAATGGCTGGCAGCCCACTGTGTTGACCGTCAGGGAGAACATCGGGGGCGTGGAAGAGCCGGAGTTGTTAGACCGCTTGCCGCCGGAGGTCCGCATCGAGCGGACGAGGTATCTGGCCGTCGATGGCTGGGAAAAGGCGACGGCAGAGACCATTCGCACTGCCGGGGTATTGAATTCCCGATATGATGAGCCGAAGCAGTCTCTTGTTGACCGCTGCGTGCGCCGGGTTGGGAATCTCGTTAGGTCCTCTTTGTACTTCCCCGATAATACCGTCGGCTGGGTACCCTTTGCCGTGGCCCGAGGTATGCGGCTGATTCGCAAAGGGCGTTTTGACTTGATCTACGTGATGTCCCCTCCGCGATCCGTGACGGTCGTAGGTTTCCTGCTAAAGCTGCTTCTGGGAACCCCCTGGGTTCTCGAATTCCAGGATCCTTGGTACCCTCCTCCACGGCCTTTCCGCAGGAAATTCGAGCACTGGCTTCAAGTTGCGATGGTTCGTAAAGCGGACGCTGTCGTCGTGATGACCGACGGGCACAAGCAAGACTTCATGCACCGTTTTCACTTGCCTGAGGCGAAACTGGCAGTTGTCCGAAACGGATACTGCGAAGACGATTTCAATTCACTGACGGGCCCGAGGCGCAACCTGCTTCCGCCCGGGTATATTCACATCTCTCACTTTGGCACGATTTACCCTGAAAATAGCGGGTGTTTCTTTCAGGCATTGGCTGAATTGCTGCGAGAACAACCGGAGCTGGGGGAGAAGCTCCGAGTGAATATTATTGGTGATCCCAACGAAGACTGTGAATGGACGCAGTACAGTCGCCGCGAAGAGGTCCAGAGAGTCATTCACCGACATGGGTTCGTCCCTCACGATACGGTCCGGCGGTTGATGCAGGAGAGTGACTACTTGTTGCTTTTTTGGGGACGCCCCCATTTCTCACGTCTGGCTGTTGCCGGGAAGACCTATGAATACCTGCGCGTGGGGCGTCCAATTCTGGCGGTAACCCATGAAGGAGGGGTTCAGAAATTGGTCGAAGAAGGCCGTGCGGGGTACGTTATGAATCCCCGGGACGTCGAGGCCATCAAAAAAGTACTTAGAACCGTGGCGACTTTGAAGTCCGATGATTGGCCCCCGGAGCCACCTCGACCCGAATTCGTTGCCCAATTCCGCTGGGATAGTCTGGCAAAGCAATTGGCGGCGGTGTTTGACAGGGTGATCCGATATGCTCGATAGCCTGCGACGCTTAATGCGGGACTTGGTTGCGCTATTCCTTTACTATTCCGGGTTTGTCGGAGTTGTTTACTTCTTCCGCCGGGTGATTCTTCATCGCAGAGAAGTATGTATCTTGGGATTTCATCGCGTTTTGAACGAAACGGAGTTCGCCACGGCGGACTCGCTTCCCGGCATGCGAATTCGAGAGAGGACCTTTGGGGACCTCCTCGAGTTCCTCAAGAAGCGGTTTGAGGTGAAGCCTCTGAACATAATCCTCAAGGGAGAAGAATGGGGAAGCTCCTGGCGCAAGCCCACTTGTATTCTAACCTTCGATGACGGGTGGCTCGACAACTATACGACCGCTTATCCATGGCTGGAAAAATATGATGTGCCGGCCACGATATTTCTAACGACCGGATACATTGATGGCCAGTATTACCCTTGGGTCGAAGAGTTCGTCGCGTCATGGAAAGATGTTCAGTCTCGGGATCGGGTCAAGTCTCTGATATCCGGGCGGGTTCAGGGACGATTCCAGCAAGTTGGGTTGCAAGAGACCGTGCAATACTTGAAGGCTATGCGTGCCGAGGAACGTGAAGCCATAATGAAACAATTGAATTTCGAAGCCGGTGATGCTGATCGGCGTCTGGGATCGAATGGAATGATGAGGTGGCGCCAGATTGCGGAGATGTGTAACGGGCGCATCGAGTTTGGCGCACATACCGTATCGCACCCCCTCTTGACTTACGAAAGCGACGAGACGGTTGAGCACGAACTGCGGAAAGCTAAAGAAGAAATAGAGTCCCAGGTTAAGAAACCGGCGTGGGCCTTTGCTTATCCAAATGGCGACAGAGATTCACGCATTCGTCAATGGGCGCAACGAACCGGTTACGCATGCGCGGTTACGACCCAAAGGGGGTGGCATCGTAGGGGGGCCGACCCGTATGACATACGTCGAATCTTGATTCATGAAGGGAACGTCACAGGAACAAACGGCAAATTCTCGGAGGCTGCTTTCCATTTTACGATTGCGCCATGGCGCTGAGCAGGTCGCTCAGCGTGCGAAAGGGTTGCACGACTCAAGAACTTGGGCGGGCCGCCGAGACTTCTTCGCGACACACGGATGAACGAATTCACGATTCTTCACACCATTGAAAGCAGTGAGCCAGGGGGCGCCGAAACTGTCCTGCTGGACCTGAGTTCCAGGCTGGATTCGAAGAGATTTCGCTCCGTCGCACTCCTCATCAAACGAGGATGGCTCCAGGATCGGCTTGAAGAAAAGGGTGTCAAGACCTACCTGGTTGAATGCGGAAGCTGGTACGACTTCCGCCTTCCTCGTGCGATTGCGCGTATCGTTCGACGAGAAAAGGTGGATTTGATTCACTCCCACCTTCCGGACCAGAATTTCTACAGTTGCCTGGTAGGCCGACTAACGGGTCGAAGAACCATTGCCACCTATCACGGCCCCATTGAAATCACGAGCGCCCATAGAATGCGGCAAGTGGTGAAAATTTACTTTGTCCGGCACGCGGCGGCCTCTGTGGTTGTGGTATGTGACTACGTGAGTGCCATGCTTCAGAGACGCGGTTTCAAGCCCCAAAAGATCGTCCGTATTTATAATGGCATTGACACGAAGTATTTTGAAGCCGCTCCCAGAAACGGCTTGCGGCGTGAATTGGATGTCCCCCGTGAATCGAAATTGGTTGGGATGATTGCCCATCTTCATTCTGCGAAAGGATACGAGTTTTTTGTTCAAGCGGCACGCAGAGTGGCAAATGTTTTCCCTGCGGTCCGGTTTATTGCGGTCGGTGAAATTAAAGAGCCAGTATGGAGTAAGCTCACAGGCTTGATTGATAGTCTTGAACTGAAGGATCGTGTCCATTTCTTGGGATTGCGTGACGACATACCAGGTATCCTTCACGATCTAGATGTCTTTGTGCTGAGCTCCTTGAGTGAGGGTTTCCCCCTGGCAGTGTTGGAGGCGATGGCTGCGGGCAGACCGATTGTCGTGACCAAGTCCGGCGGCCCCGAAGAACTTATCGAGGATGGGTTGACTGGAATCCTGGTGCCACCTGCTAATGCTCAGGCACTCGCGGATGGGATTTGCCAACTGCTCACGGATCCCGCCAAGGCAATGGAGCTGGGGCGTAACGCGCGAATGAAAGTGGACCAACAGTTCAGCATTGAAACGATGATTGCGAAATATGAGCAGCTCTATGACGGGCTGCTGAAGTCCGCATGAATTTATGATTGTATTGTTTTGGTCCGCTGTCGTTTTCTTGGCATATACCTTTCTTGGATATCCACTTGCATTGTGGATCCTGTCGCGGTTTCGATATCGGGTGCATCACAAAGCGTCGATTTGGCCCGAAATTTCTATCATCATCCCTGCTCACAATGAGGCAGGGCGAATTGGCCAAAAAATCCTGAATACACTCGAATTAACCTATCCTTCTGATCGCCGGGAGATTCTGGTCGCCTCGGACGGCTCCAGTGACGATACTGTGGCTATTGTGCGGGAGTACGCGGATCGCGGAGTGAAGCTGATCGAGATCCCTCAAAACCGTGGCAAGCATTTTGCTCAAATGGTCGCGCGGGACGAGTCGCATGGGGAGATCCTCGTTTTTACTGACGTGTCCGCGATGCTTGAGCCAACCTCCGTCCAGAAGATCGTCTCCAACTTTTCCGACCCGCAGGTAGGCTGCGTCACGGGTGAAGACCACATCGTGATGATTGGAGGGAAGGGGACGGGGGAAGCAACTTATGTTCACTACGATAAATGGATAAGACGATTGGAATCGCGGATTGGTTCGCTCGTAGGTCTAAGCGGTTCTTTCTTCGCTGCCAGGCGCATGGTTTGCGAGCCGTGGAATCCCGTCCAGTCAAGCGACTTCTTCCTGGCACTGCAGGCTGTTTCCAAGGGCTTCAGGGCAATTGTGGACCCCGAATGCGGCGTACGGTACAATTCCCAGTACAGACAATCAGTCGAGTTCAAGCGGAAAGTTCGTACAGTTGTGCACGGTCTCGATGTGCTATTCTCCCACGCCGAGCTGCTCAACCCCTTTCGCTTCGGCCCTTTTTCGTGGCAACTCATCAGTCACAAACTTCTGCGTTGGCTGGTCCCTTTCGCCGTGCTGCTGATGACTGTCTCTTGCCTTTGCCTTTGGGATGCGGGGTTCTTCTACCGCTTCGTTTTCGTCTGTTTACTTCTCATGTATGCCAGTGGTCTGGCGCTTCTGTCCTCGCGTCATGCGGACAAGATCAAGCTAGTGAAGCTGGCCGGATTTTTTGTCTTGGGGAACACGGCGACCATTGTCGCGTGGATCAAGTTTTGTTCAGGAGAGAAGTACACGGCCTGGCAACCGACACCGCGCTCCTGAAACAGGTCGTTGTTCTGTATGGAGAATCTGGCGGGGGAACCGACAATTTCCATATGTCACTTGGCTTCGGGAGACCGCTGGGCAGGAGCAGAAGTTCAAGTTCGAAATCTGCTTTGTTCACTTTCCCAGAATCGACGCTTGTCGCTCTGTGCGATTTTCCTCAACGAAGGACGGCTCGCGGAGGAGTCCCGCCGTTGCGGTTTGGAGGTGCTTGTCCTGCCGGAAAGCCAGATGGGTTTCTGGCGAATTGTTTCGGAGGCTTCCAAATTCCTGAAGGATAGAAGGATTCACGTGTTGCACTCCCATCGCTACAAGGAAAACTTCCTCGCGGCTCTTCTCTCTTGGCGGTGTCGTATCCCCTGCGTCGTTCGGACTCAACACGGTATGCCGGAGCCATTCCGCGGGATAAAACGACTCAAGACCTCGATGGCGCATATTCTAGACCACTTCGTAGCGCGGTATGCAACTGATCTCACCATCAGTGTCAGCGATGAAATGCGTACACAACTCACGCGATCGCTGAACCCTGAGAAGGTTGTCACAGTTCAGAATGGCATCGACCTCTGTGAAGTTCGCTCCGGCCTGACCCCCGCGCAGGCGAAGAGGGCGCTCGGCATTGCAGAGAAATGCAGAGTTCTAGGCACCGTGGGGCGGTTGGACCCAGTGAAGCGTTTGGACATCTTCCTGGCCGCCGCAAGAGTTGTATTGAACCGGTTTCCGGATACCCGTTTTATCGTTGCTGGAGAAGGGTCGGAGAAGGATCGCCTGCTAGCAATCGCCCGGCGCGAGGGATTAGGTGATCGAGTGCTCTTCCTGGGACATCGGGACGATGTCTATGACGTCATGCGTGCTCTTGACATATTCGTTCTATGTTCGGATCACGAAGGTTTGCCTACGGCGTTACTCGAAGCACTTAATCTTGGCCTTGTGGTCGTCGCCCGGAGGGTTGGAGGGATTCCCGAAGTCGTCAGGAATGGCCACAACGGTGTGTTGCTGGAAACGGCCGATCCTCAGGCGCTCGCCGAGGCATGCATCAGATGTCTTGAAGAAGACGTGCTCAGACAGGAGTTCGCTCTCGCCGGGCCGGCTGTCATTGCAGACCATTTTTCTTCTGCCAGGTCGGCTGAAACTGTCGCACGTCTATATGAATCACTTTCCCCCAAATGAAACTGCTGTGGCTTTCTCATTTTGTTCCTTTTCCACCGCGCGGAGGCGCTCACCAGCGGAGTTTTAATCTCATTCGTCAGGCGTCGCGGCAGCATGAAATCATTTTGGTGGCGCTCAACCGGGCTGGCGAAGATAGCGCGCAAACTTCAAAAGCCAAGAGGGAGCTCGGCCGCCTATGCAGGAGTGTCGAGATTTGGGAACCCCCATACGCATGGAAGGGGAGGCAATGGTGGCTGGAGTTGGCGGTGAGTCCGTTCTGTCGAGCCCCCTTTGGGTGTCAAGCCATATGGTCGCCTAGTCTGGATGCACGCTGGCGAGAGACTCTTCAAACACACCCGGATGCGCTCATCCATTTTGACTCATCTGATCTCGCCTTATATGTGCCCGCCGCCGCCGCACGAAGGAAAGTCCTCAATCACCACAACTGCGAATCTGAGATGGCCTACCGTAGAGCGCAAAAGGAGCCCAACCCAATCAAGAAGGCTTTTCTGATACGCGAAGCTGGAAAGCTTGCTCGAATGGAAAGTGAGATCTGTCCTCAATTTGATGTCAACCTGGCGGTCTCAGAGCAAGATTCCCAACTCCTATTGGGTCGGGACCCGAACGTCCATGTGCACGTCGTACAGAACGGCACAGATACGGATTACTTTACACCCTCCGGAGTCAACGAGGAGGACGACACGGTCATTTTTGCTGGCTCTCTTCGCTGGTATCCCAACATTGCGGCCGTCCAATTCTTCATCCACAAGATCTGGCCTTTGGTCAAGAAGGAACGGCCAGGCGCTCGGTGTTGTGTGGCTGGACAGTTCCCTTCGGGAGAGTTGGTCCGCGCGCTGTCGCGGGAGCCCGGCGTGGGGGTGGTCGCAAGCCCCGACGACATTCGCCCTTGGATTTCCCGTGCTGCGGCCTTTGTGTGTCCTATTCAAGACGGCGGCGGAACGCGTGTCAAGATTCTCGATGCGTGGGCAATGGGCAAGGCAATCGTAAGTACCTCCGTGGGCTGTGAAGGCTTGCCGGTGAAAGAAGACC
>OFHG01000390.1_pt1 | contig 18189 bp, 16 predicted proteins | sample 1521931 | NCBI WGS metagenome assembly OFHG01 (sample SAMEA2468438, study PRJEB22500) | soil metagenome | biome: Glassland; feature: Farmland; material: Clay | place: Australia | collected 2013-01-31 | depth 0.55 m
CTTCAGCCGTTCCATAATAGCCCTGCTTTTTTCGGGAGATAATAGTCCTTTGGACGAGGCGATTTGAGGCGGTTCCTGGGTGGTTGGCGTCTCCTCAATCATTTTAGAGACATTCGGCAAGGTAGCACACCCACCGCTTAGGCTCACGATAGAATATGACAAAAGGATCAGAAAGAAAGGCTTGGTAATTGTCATGTTTATATTTTATCAAGGAATAATCTCTTCGTCCTCGTTTCGGAATAATAATTGATAATAATCGTGGACAACGACCTTTTATTACGTTTTTCGCGTCCTACCGAGAAAGAAGTCCGTTCGTTATAATATCAGTTCCTATGCACACGATCCGTAAATTCTGTTATAATCCCGCCAATGCCATTAATTATCCTGTAGACAATAAGTCTGAGAGAGGCCGCCCCACCCATGAGTACAAACCTTAACGCAGCACTGGATTATTTCAATACCCATAAACCTGACCTCCTGAACGACCTCAAAGATCTCATCCGCATCCCCAGTGTGAGCTTCCCGGGCTTTGATCCGGCTCCGGTCAGAACAAGCGCCGAGGCCGTGGTGAAGCTCCTGTCGAGAAGCGGGCTCAAGGGCGTCCGGATTCTCGAGACTGGAGCCGGCCATCCGGCGGTATTCGGACAGTGGACCGGAGCTCCGGGCAAGCCGATGGTCCTCCTGTATGCGCATCATGATGTCCAGCCGTTCGGAAGAGAGGAACTCTGGACATCACCGCCATTCGAACCGGCGGAAAGAAACGGCAGGCTCTACGGGCGCGGCTCCTCGGATGACAAGGGGGGCGTGGCAATGTATGCCGCGGCAATTCGGTCTTTTCTGGAGGCCGCGCGCACCCTTCCGGTCAATGTCAAGGTCTTGATCGAGGGCGAGGAAGAGGTCGGATCGACCAATCTGAATAAACTGCTCGAGAGCCGTCGCGATCTCTTTTCAGCGGATGCGATCATTATTGCGGACAGTGAAAATTTCGACAGCGGCGTCCCGTCGCTCACGGCTTCGCTTCGCGGCATCGTGACGGTAAATATCGAAGTGCGCTCACTTTCATCAAGCGGGCACTCGGGGACGTGGGGCGGCCCGCTTCCCGATCCGGTACTGGCGCTTTCCAAAATGCTCGCGAGCCTCGTCGATGAACAGGGCAGGCCCGCAATCCCCGGCCTTCTGGATAAAGTGAGAAAGCTCACTCCCGAAGAAAAAGCGGCGCTTGACGGCCTGCCCTTTGATGAGGCCCTCTTCCGAAAACAGGCGAACGTCCTCAAAGGCGTTGCGATCATCGGGGGCGAAGGATCGGTGTATGAAAAGATGTGGCGCCGTCCGTCGATCGCCGTCAACGCCATCGAGGCGAGCAGCCGCAAGCAGGCCGCAAACATCATAAACGACGTTGCGTGGGCGCGCGCCGGCATCCGCATCGTTCCCGACATGGACCCCGAAGAAACGCTGGCCATGCTCAGAGACCACCTGATGAAGCAGGCGCCGTGGGGCGTCCAGGTGAAGATCGAGGCGGAGTCGCCGGCGCGCTGGTGGCGGACCGACACGGGGGGCCCGATGTTTGCCGCCGCGCTTGCGGCGCTGGAAAAGGGCTACGGCAAAAAACCGGCCGTTGTCGGCGCGGGCGGGTCCATACCCTTTGTGCAGACCATGAGCGACGCGCTCGGCGGCGCGCCCGCCCTGCTCCTGGGTGTCGGCGACCCGTACACGGCTGCCCACTCTGAGAATGAAAGCCTTTTGATCAGCGATTGGGAAAAAGGCTGCCGGAGCCTGATCCACCTTTTTGCCGGTCTGGCCGGAATGAGCGGTTGATTTGAATTCTGGAGTAAGCACCAGCGAGCGAATACGGTAAATCTTTTCACTCTGAGAATCGAGCTCCATCTTGTTTCGCGGGAGCTCAATTCTGGAGTGAGCGCTAACCTCGCGGAGGCCTATACGAACCTTCATTTACCGCAGGGAGCTCAAATCGGAAGATGTTCTGAAAAAGCACATGCCGGAGGCCCGAAGGTCTCCGGCATGTTGCGGTCGGGCGGTGAAATTCTACGAAGCAAAGGCCTTATCGTTTATTGTTATCGTGGCTTTGTTCTCGAGATTTTTTACGAAGGCATCGAGCGCGTCCCTCTGTTTCTCCGCCAAATAGGTCTGTTTGAAACTCATCTTGTTTTTCTCGAAATCACCGGGCTTGGCCTTTGGATTTTTGGCTGCGTACGCCGCCGGAAGCTCGGCATCGGCAACGGAGACGGCGTCCTCAACGAGCCGCTCCAGCTTCTGTCTGAGCAGATATTCGCGCTGGCTTGTTTCGAAAAGGGCCGGAGTCATGTTGATGTTCTGGAGCGCGCCTTCATAGGCCCGTTTGTTGAAGGTTCCCCGCTCAACAAAGGCCGGTATCTGCATGATGTATGTCTGGAGCTCCTCATCGCTCACGCGCAGGCCGATGCGATCAGCCTCCTGCACCAGCAGCCTGTTCTGGACCAGCTCCCGGAGCGCCTGTGTCCTGAGTATCTTCGAAAAATTTTCGGGCATCTGGCCTTTCATGATCTGCCGGTAATTCTCCTCCATGTTCCGGGCAACCCGGTTCAGGTCATCGGCGCTGATCACATAGCCGTCTACCTTCGCGACGGTCCTGCCGCTCACGGATGACGGATAAATCCCGAAGAACATAAACGTTACCGTCACGAGGATGACGATGGACCACATAATCCATTTCATGTTTTTGTGAATCGATTGCAGCATTGTTTCCCTCCATCCTTCACTTTAAAATTTAAATTTTCAATCGCCAATTTCCCATTCTTCAGGCACTGAGTTTTTTCTTCAATAATTGGTTCACAAGCTCGGGGTTCGCTTTGCCCTTGCTCGCTTTCATCACCTGGCCCACGAAGAAGCCGAAAAGCTTCTCCTTTCCCGCTTTGTAATCGGCGAACTGGCCGGGATTGGCCCTGATCACCCCGTCGATGATCGTTTCGATGGCCCCGGTGTCCGATACCTGCACGAGCCCCTGCTCCTTGACGACCGTCTCCGCGTCCTTGCCCGTCTTATACATCTCCTCGAATACGGTCTTGGCTATCTTGGTGCTGATCACGCCGTCGCTGATCATCTTGATCATGCCCGCGAGCCGGCCCGGCTTGATCGGACAGTCTTCGATCTCTTTGCCTTCGGCGTTCAAGAGTCGCATAAGCTCGCCCATCATCCAATTTGAGACTACTTTGGGCTGGCCCGAAAGCTTTGCCGCTTCTTCGAAGTAAGCTGCCGTAGACCTGCTCTGGGTCAGCATTTCGGCATCGTACTCGGGCAGGCCGTATTCCTTCACAAACCGCTCCCGTCTGGCGTCGGGCAGTTCCGGAATGGCCCTCCCGATGGCCTCCACGGTTTCCCGCGACACAACGATCGGCACGAGATCGGGCTCGGGGAAATACCGGTAGTCATGAGCCTCTTCCTTGCTCCGCATGGAGAAGGTGACCCCTTTGGTCGAATCGAAGAGCCGCGTCTCCTGAATGACCCTGCCGCCGTCGTCAAGAACCTGCGCCTGCCGCTTGATCTCGTATTCCAGTGCCTTTTGCACGAACTTGAAGGAGTTCACGTTCTTCACTTCAGCCCGGGTGCCGAATTCTTTTGAGCCCTTCGGCCTGATCGAGACATTGGCATCGCACCGGAAATTTCCCTTTTCCATGTCCGCGTCCGACACTTCAATGTAACGCAGGATCGCGCGCAGTTTTTTGAGATACTCCGATGCCTCTTCGGGGGTCCGTATGTCCGGCTCGGACACGATTTCCATGAGCGGCGTGCCGGCGCGGTTCAGGTCCACGAGGCTCGCCCCTCCCTCGGGCTGATGCAGGTTCTTGCCCGCGTCCTCCTCAAGATGGATGCGTGTGAGGCCGATGCGCTTGATCGCTCCGTCCACGACGACCTCGACATACCCTCCCTCGCAAACAGGCAGTTCGTATTGCGAGATCTGGTAGCCCTTGGGAAGATCGGGATAAAAATAATTCTTGCGGGCAAACCGGCTGTAGGAACTGATGGTGCAATGTGTGGCGAGGCCGGTTTTTACGATGTATTCCACCGCCTTTTTATTGAGCACCGGCAGCACGCCCGGCATGCCGATGCAGACCGGACAGGTCCTCGTGTTGGCGTCTTCTCCGAATTTCGTTTCACATCCGCAGAATATTTTAGTATTCGTCTGGAGCTGGGCATGCACTTCCAGCCCGATCACTGCTTCGTATTTCATGAATAACCTCGCTGTCTTTATTCATTCCGCAATCCTCAATCCGCAATCCGCCTGCGCCCAGCCTGTGCCCAGCGTTTATGAGGCCCTTGATTCCCTTCTCGCGATTTTCAGCGAGATGGTACGACAATGGGTCTAAGTATTGCCCGGCGCGAGTGCAGGGTGAAATCTACAATTCAGGTTTTCTCTTATGCCACTCCGTCGCCTGCTCGTAGGCATAGGCCGCATGGAGTATCGCCTCCTCATTAAAATGCCTGCCGAGCAGCTGGAGCCCTATCGGGAGATTTCCGTTCGCGAACCCGCAGGGAAGCGATATGCCCGGTATGCCCGCCAGGTTCACGCTGATCGTGAAGATGTCCGACAAATACATCTGGAGCGGGTCGGCGGACTTTTCCCCTATCTTGAACGCGGCCGTGGGGGCCGTCGGGGTGGCGATGACATCCACGGTCTTGAATGCTTCATCGAAGTCCCGTTTGATCAGCGTCCGCGCCTGCTGGCCCTTCTTGTAATAGGCCTCGTAGTATCCCGCGGAGAGCGCGTACGTGCCCAGCATGATCCTGCGTTTCACCTCCGGACCGAAGCCCTGGCTGCGGGATTTCATGTACATTTCCAGAAGGTCCCTGGCGCCCTGGGCGCGGAAACCGTACTTTACCCCGTCGTAGCGCGCGAGATTGGAGCTCGCCTCTGAGGTGGCAAGAATATAGTAGGTGGCGACGGCATAGTCCGTATGGGGAAGCGAAACTTCTACGACCTTTGCCCCGAGTCCCTCCAAGGTCTTGACCGCGTTCTTGACCGCTTTTTCCACCTCCGGGTCCATGCCTTCGATGAAATATTCCTTCGGCAGCCCGATCTTCAGGCCCTGCACGTCTTTTTTGAGCGACCGGGTAAAATCAGGCGCGGGCAGGTTCGCCGACGTGGAGTCCCTGGGATCGTGGCCCGCGATGGCATTCATCAACAGCGCCGTATCCGTGACGTCCTTGGTTATCGGTCCGATCTGGTCAAGCGAGGACGCGAAGGCCACGAGTCCGTAACGCGACACCCGGCCGTAGGTCGGCTTGAGCCCCACGACCCCGCAGCACGCCGCCGGCTGCCTGATGGAGCCGCCTGTGTCTGAGCCGAGCGACCCGATGCACTCGTCGGCTGCGACCGCGGCAGCTGAACCGCCGCTCGATCCGCCGGGGATACGTTCCAGGTCCCAGGGATTTTTCGTGACAAAAAAGCCCGAGTTTTCGGTGGACGATCCCATGGCAAATTCGTCCATGTTCGGCTTGCCGCAGAGCACGATGCCCGCCTGCTTCAGTTTCGCGACGACGGTCGCGTCATACGGCGGGACGAAGTTCCCGAGTATCTTCGACGCACAGGTGGTCTTGACGCCCTCGGTGCACATATTGTCCTTGATCGCGACCGGTATGCCGAGAAGCGGCGATGAGGTGTCACCCGCCTTGATCCGCTTGTCCGCTGCCTGCGCCTGAGCACGGGCGATGTCTCCGGTCACCGTAAGGTAGGCCTTGACCTTGTCGTCCACCGCTTTGATCCTGCCAAGGACCGATTCAGTAACGGCCTGAGACGTGGTCTCCCCTTTTTTCAGCATGTCGTGCAGTTCGTGGATCGTAAAATGGTATAGCTCCATGCCTACTCCTTATCTTTAATGGTGTGGCCCACGGAAACGATCGTATTATGGTCATTAACCAGCACGATATTGGGTTTGAAGGTCCTGAGCTCCTGCTCGTTGTAATACTCGTAGCAGAAGACGATGATCTTGTCCCCTTTTGCGCCTTTCCTTGACGTCGGGCCGTTCAGGCACATATCACCCGAGCCGCGTTTGCCCGGTATGATATAGGTCTCGAACCGTTCCCCGTTATTGAGGTTCGATACCCTCACTTGCTCATACGGAAGCATATCAGCGGCCTCCATGAGGAGGGGGTCAATCGTCAGGCTCCCTTCATACTCGAGGTTCGCGTCCGTCACGGTCGCACGATGGATCTTTGATCGAAGCATCAATCTGAACATAATAAGTCAACCCTTTTCTGACACTGATGAACACTGATTTTCCATGATATTAACGATTTAAAATCATGGCCATTATCCGTGGAAATCAGCGTCTGTATTTTTTATTCAATAATCAGCGGCACGCGGTAATGGCCCGCCGCCTTGTCGGGCGCATTGGCCAGTGCGCGCTCCTGCGACAGGCTCTCATCCGGCGTGTCCTCGCGCATGACGTTATTGATATCAAGAACGTGCGAAGTCGGCTCCACGCCTTTTGTGTCCAATTCGTTCAACTTCTCGACATAGGTGAGAATGTTCGAGAGCTGATCGGTCAGGTTTTCCTTCTCCTGCTCCGAAAGCTCCAGCCTGCCGAGTTTTGCCACGTGTTCCACTTCCTGTTTCGTGATTTTCATGGTAACTCCTGTAATCTTTTGAACCTGATTTTCGCCGAGAGAGGCTATGAGAGAAATAAATCCCTCTCATGCCCGTTCATAGCCGTTGTCTGTGTCCGTCAGTGTCCAAATCATATCACTTCCAGATTCGCGTACTTTACCGCCAGCGTCTTCACCCCGTGCCCCGGGAAGCTTACGCTGATCTTGAGATCGTCCCCCGCCCCCTCCGAACGCTGCACCGTGCCGAGGCCGAATTTTGCATGCCGGACCACGGCGCCTTTATAGTAGCGCCCCGAAGAACCTGCTTTCACCGCCTGGCGCGGTGCGGGTATCGCCGCCGTTATTTCTTTTTCAGCGGAGCGGACAGCCCCCGTGTTCCATCGTGTCTGGTCACGGAACGTATAAACGTCGCGTTCGTATCCGCCGATCTTATCCATGGCTTCGTCCGGGATCTCCTGCACGAACCGGGAAACGAGATTGGCCTGGGGATATCCATAGAGCCTGCGCTCGGCAGCGTGGGTAAGGACAAGCCGCTCCTTTGCCCGCGTGATCCCCACGTAACAAAGACGTCGCTCCTCCTCCAGTTCTTCCTCGCTCTCCGCCGAGCGGGAATGCGGGAACAGCCCCTCTTCCATGCCCGCCATGAAGACCACGGAAAATTCGAGGCCCTTGGCGTTATGAAGCGTCATGAGGGTCGCCGAATCGCTGCTGCCGCGCCGGGCCTCGCCCGCCGCCTGCTGCTCCGAATCCGTTATGAGCGCCACCTGGTCCAAAAATGCCGCAAGCGACGCGTCCCGGTTCTGCTCCTGGAAGTCCTCGGTGGCGGTCACAAGCTCGTTCAGGTTCTCGGTCCTGATCCGGGACTCTACGTTCTTGTCCTGCTCCAGGGCCGCTCCGTAACCCGTCTCCAGGATCACCCGCCGGACAAGGTCGGTGAGCGTCATGGTCCCGAGGTCCGACCGCATCCGTTCCATCATCGCCGTAAACTCGCGGAGCTTTTTCCGGGCCGACGGCGTGAGCTCGGCGCCGTCCGGATCGAGAGCAACCTGATACAGGCTCACCCCGGCCCCTGTCGCCGCCTTTTCGAGCTTCTCGATCGTCGTATCGCCGATGCCGCGCGCCGGCACGTTGATGATCCTTCTGAGGCCCACGAGATCGGAGGGATTATGCAGGACCCGAAGATACGCGATAATGTCCTTGATCTCCTTGCGATCGTAAAACCGCAGGCCGCCGAAAATGCGGTACGGAATTCCCCGGTTCCGCAGCGCGTCTTCGAGCGCGCGCGACTGGGCGTTGGTGCGGTATAAGACCGCCATCTCCCGGAGACTTCTCCCCTCATCCGTTTCCTGCTGGAGGGAATTGCAAATGAAGCGCGCTTCATCCTTTTCGTCCTGCGCTTTGTAGCACACGATCTTATCGCCGCCGCGCCTCTGCGTCCAGAGCTCCTTGGGTTTCCTGCCGAGGTTCCGCGCGACGACCGCGCCTGCCGCGCCCAGGATGTTCTGCGTGGACCGGTAGTTCTGCTCCAGCTTGATCACCCGCGTCTCGGGATAGTCCTTCTCGAAATTCAGGATGTTCGAGATGTCCGCGCCCCGGAACTTGTAGATGCTCTGGTCGTCGTCCCCCACGACGCAGAGGTTTTTGTGCCGTGCGGTAAGCAGCCGTACGAGGCGGTACTGCGCACGGTTCGTGTCCTGGTACTCGTCGATCAGGATGTGGCGGAACAGGCCCTGATAATACCCGAGCACGTCCGGGTGCCGTTCGAAGAGCCGCACCGTGTGCATGAGCAAATCATCGAAGTCGAGCCCGCCCGATTCCCTGAGTTTTTCATCATACAGGGAATAGACGCGCGCAACGGCCTCGTCAAAACCGAACCCGGAGCCGGTTTTCACGAACTGGTCGGGATCGGTCAGGTTGTTCTTAAGCGCGCTGATCCTTGCGCCGATCGCGCGGGGCTGGTAACGCTCGGCGTCGATCCGCAGGTCCGATGCACATGCCTTGATGAGCGATGAGCGGTCCGCTTCGTCGTAAATGACGAAGTGGCGTTTATATCCCAACCGGTCTATATGCTGCCGCAGGACCCTGACGCACGCCGAGTGAAACGTGCTGATCCAGAGCCCGCCGTACCCGACGCCGCGTCCGAGCGGAATATCGAGCATTCGCTCGAGCCGCTCCCGCATCTCGTTCGCCGCCTTGTTGGTGAACGTAACGGCGAGAATATTTCCCGGATCAACGCCCCGCTCTCTGATCAGGTGCGCGATCCGGCAGGTGATCACCCGCGTCTTTCCGCTCCCGGCACCCGCCAGGATCAAGAGCGGCCCATCGCCGTGCAACACCGCTTCGCGCTGCGGCGGATTCAAACTTTCAAGATAATCCATCATAAATAATATTGTGGATTTTGGATTTTAGATTCGAATTTCGGATTGAAAAAATATTTTAAATCCTCAATTTGCAATCCGCAATCCGAAATCGTTACTCCACCGTGACGCTCTTGGCCAGGTTACGCGGCTGGTCCACATCGGCGCCCCGAAGCACCGCAATATAATAGGCGAGGAGCTGGAGCGGAACCGACATAAGTATCGGCATAAGAAGCTGGTTGGTCGCCGGAACGGGGATCACGTGGTCCGCTATCTTCCCGATTTCGGCATCACCCGCGGACGCAAGCGCGATCACGATGCCGCTTCGGGCTTTAACTTCCTGGATGTTTGCCAGGATCTTGTCATAGACGCCGTTTTTCCCGGCCAGAACGACGATCGGCATATTCTCATCGATCAGAGCGATCGGACCGTGCTTCATCTCGCCCCCGGGATAGCCTTCCGCGTGGATATAGGATATCTCCTTCAGCTTCAATGCGCCTTCGAGCGCAACGGGAAAATTCGGCCCCCTCCCCAGGTAGAGAAAGTCGTTCGCTTTAAAATAGCGTTTGGCGATCTGCTCGATGCCCGCATCTTCTTCAAGGCAGCGCTCGACGAGCGTGGGGACATGCACGAGGTCGACGAGCCGTTTTTTGACATCGTCGGCGGTAAGCGCTCCCCGAAGCTCGGCAAAAAAAAGCCCCATGAGATACAGGGCCGTGAGCTGGGCGGTAAATGCCTTGGTCGAGGCCACGCCGATCTCCGGCCCCGCGTGGGTATAGACCACGCCGTCCGCCTCGCGGCTCGCGGTCGAGCCCACCACGTTGCAGATGACGATGACCGTCGCGCCCTTCTTCTTCGCCTCGCGCATGGCGGCCAGCGTGTCCGCGGTCTCGCCCGACTGGGTGATGGCGATGAACAGATGGCCCTTGCCCACGAGCGGGCACCGGTACCGGAACTCCGAAGCGATGTCGACCTCCGTCGGAATGCAGGCCAGCTCCTCGATCATGTACTTGCCCACGAGCCCGGCGTGCCACGATGTGCCGCAGGCGACGATGAATATCTTTTTTACTTCACGGAGCTGTTCAGAAACGGGGCCCATCTCTTCAAGATGAATGGCGCCCGTTTCCTGCGAGATCCTGCCGCGGATGGTGTCCATGATGGCTCGCGGCTGCTCATAGATCTCTTTGAGCATGAAGTGGCGGTAACCGCCCTTCTCCGCCATGATCGGGTTCCACATCACGCGCGTGATCTCCCGCGAGATTTCCCTCCCCGAAAGATCGGTGAGCCGCACGCCTTCCCTGGAAAGCACCGCCATTTCATCATCGTTCAGAAACAGCACGTCCCGCGTACGGTGCAGGATGGCCGGTATGTCCGAGGCGAGGAAAAACTCGCCCTGCCCGAGCCCGACCACGAGCGGGCTGCCTTTGCGCGCGCCGACAACGATATCGGGGCTGCGTTCGTCGATGACCGCGATGGCATAAGCGCCCTGCAGACGGGACGTCGTCTCGCGTACCGCCTGATCGAGCGGAACTCCTTTTTGCGCGATGCTGTCGATCAGGTGGGCGATCACTTCCGTGTCCGTTTCGGACCGGAACGTATGTCCTTTTGCCGCAAGCTCTTTTTTGAGCGCCGTATAATTCTCGATGATGCCGTTATGCACGACAACGACGCTCCCGGCGCGGTGCGGATGGGCGTTTTCTTCCGACGGCCTGCCGTGCGTTGCCCAGCGCACGTGCCCCACGCCGATCGCGCCGGTCAGTGATTCGCCGCGAAGCAGCGTTTCCAGATTCTGGAGCTTGCCCACGGCCCTGCGGACCTCGAACTTTCCGCCCTGCAGCACGGCCACGCCCGATGAATCATAGCCCCGGTACTCGAGCTTCTTAAGCCCCTCGATCAGGATCGGGACCGCCGCGTCCTTGCCTACGTATCCGATAATGCCGCACATAATACGAACTACCTCAGCGGAAAATGCACATGCCAAATTGCAAAACGCGAAATCGCGGGAAGCGTCTGTTCATCTTTAATTTTGCATTTTGCACACTGCATTTTGCAATACTTATTTGTCTTTCTTCTGTTTCAGCCTTTTTCTGCGGCTTACGAAACCTTCGCGGATGTCCTGGGGCGCGCGGCTGATGGCCAGGGCATCGGGGGGGACGTTGCGGGTGATGGTGGCGCCCGCCGCAATAAGCGCCCCCTTCCCGATCGTCACGGGCGCCACGAGTTGGGCATCGCTGCCCACAAACACGCCGTCCTCGATCACCGTGGGATATTTCTCAAATCCGTCATAATTGCAGGTAATGACACCCGCGCCGATGTTGACGTTCCTCCCGACGGTTGCGTCGCCGATATAAGAAAGGTGGTTCGCCTTGCTCCCCTCGCCGATCGTCGATTTTTTGACTTCGACGAAGTTCCCGATCTTCGCCCCGGCGCCGATGACCGAGCCCGGCCGCAGGTGCGCGAAGGGGCCCACGGAGGCGCCCGGTGCGATGTCGCTCTCTTCGATCACCGAGCAATCTTTCACGGTAACGCCGTTGCCGATCACGCTGTCCGCGATACGCGATCCCGGGAACACGGTACAGGCCTCGCCTATGCGCGTTCTGCCTTCAAGCCGCACGTTCCCGTAAAGAACGGTATCCCGGCCGAGTATGACTTCATCGTCGATGAACGTGGAGACGGGGTCGAGCATGGTGACGCCGTCGAGCATCCACTTCCGGGCCACCCGCTCGCGCAGAACGGCTTCCGCCCGGCTCAGGTCGTGCCGCGTGTTGACGCCCATGACCTCATCGACGTTCTCGCTGACGAAGGCGGAGACCCTGAGTTTTTTTTTCGCCGCACGCGCGACGGCGTCGGGGAGGTAGTACTCCCCCTGGGCGTTGTTCTTTCCGAGCCCGTCCAGGGACGCGAGCAGGAATTTCTTTTCAAAACAGTAGATGCCTGCGTTCACTTCCGTGATCTTTTTCTGGGCAGCCGTTGCGTCCTTCTCCTCGACGATACGAACGATCCCGGACTTGCCGCGCACCACCCTGCCGTAGCCGAAGGGATTTTCCACCCGCGCGGTTATGAGCGTAACCGCGGCGCGCGACTTCTGGTGGAGTTCGACAACCTTCCTGAGCGTCCCCCCGGTGAGCAGCGGCGTATCGGCGCAGAGGACCATCACCGGTCCCGCGGCTTCGGCAATGGACTCCCTGGCCTGGCGCACGGCATGCCCGGTGCCGAGCTGTTCATATTGGAGAACGACTTCCGGCTTATACTCCCTGACCGCCTCCCGGACTTTGTCGGCCTGGTGGCCGAGAACAAGGATGATTTTCCCGGGACCGACCGCCATGGCTGCGTTCAGTACATGCTGGACCAGCGGACGGCCTGCAAGCTGGTGGAGCGCCTTGGCGGTCCCGGACTTCATGCGCGTGCCCAGTCCTGCGGCGAGGATTACCACCGTCGGCTTCACTTGCCTGCCCCCTCCCGGTGAGCATGCTTCAACTTGTTGGCCTCGATGTCCCCCATGGGCACGAGCCCCAGGGAGACGATGAATTTCATGCCCTGTTCTACGGTCATATCGATCTCTGCAACCTCCGCTTCGGGCAGGACCAGGAGAAACCCCGCCGTCGGGTTCGGCGTGGTCGGGACGAACACGGTCTTGTACCTTCCCTCAAAGCCGATGGACTCGCCTTTCACCTCGCCGGTCATAAACCCGATGCTGTAGCATCCCTTGCGCGGATACTCCACAAGGGCCACGCCGTGAAAATTGTGCTTGACGGAGAAGGTTTCCATGATCTGCTTGACCGTGGTATATACCCCGCGCACCAGAGGGACCCTCTGCATCAAACGATCACTGTACCGTACGAGGCGGTTGCCCATATAGTTTGCGGACAGCATACCGATGATCAGTATGAACAAAATAAGCGTGATGATCCCCAGACCGGGGAACTTCAACCCAAGGAGGTAGTGAGGCAGGTCGCCCACTATGCCGTCGATTATGCCGAGCAGCGCTGAGAGCACATAATACGTCGCCCAGATCGGAAGGAGCACCAGAAGACCGGTGATAAAATATTTTTTGAAGAAGTCCTTGATTTTTTTCACGTTGTAATATTACTGATTTTATGCTGAGGTTGCAAGCTTTTTTTCAGAAAAGCCGGAGGGTTACGCACTGAGAACGGCATTCGGTGCAAGGCAGTTTGTTGTGCGACGGCTTACAATAAGACCCCGAGTCCGAGAACAGCCTCAATAAGATAGAGGCAGAGGATGACGTTCGGTTCGAAGTAATGCTCGCCGCCGGTGATCTCCACATGTTGAACTCCGTCAGGTCCGACAACTGCGACAAAACGCTTCTCCTTGGACTCCGGACCGCTCGATGCAGGTTGTTCTGCCGGCTGGGACCCGGTTTGAACGTCAGGTTTTGCCTCCGGCACGGCGCCTTGATGCGTCTCTTGTTTCACCTCGGGTCCGGCAGCGGCGTACCGTATCCTGCCTGGCTTCTTCGGCGTGCACCGTCAGCGCTAACGGCATCAGCAGTGCCAGGAGCCCGTTCGTCCACTTGACGTTTCTCATGGTGTCCTCCTTGTGATCGATTATAGCATCAAAATCCTGAGACCGGTCAAGCTGCATGCTGCGGGGTCAGCGCTCATTCCCAGATTCAAGTTTATTAATCGTCCTGTTTATGGTATATTCTTATGCAGGCCGCGGTCGACGACGGCGAATCCATTTCCGCCTCACTATCATTATGACTACGATGGAAACAAAAAAAATACTGGTTGTTGACGATGAACCCGATCTCGTAGAGCTTGTTTCCTATAACCTCAAGAAAGAAGGCTTTAAAGTCTCCTCAACCGCGAGCGGCGAGGACGCGCTCGACAAGCTCAGGAAGGGAGATTACAACCTCCTCATCCTCGATCTTATGCTGCCCGGCATCCAGGGTGTGGAGCTCTGCCGCATGATCAGGAGCAATCCGAAAACAGAGGCGATTCCCATCATTATGCTGACCGCCAAAGGCGAGCTCGCGGACAAGATACGCGGTCTTGAAACCGGCGCCGACGATTACATGACCAAGCCGTTCAGTCCGAAGGAACTCGTCGCGCGCGTAAAGGCGGTCTTTCGCCGTATGGGCGAGCGCGCGGCAAAAGAGAAGATCATCCGTGTCGGCGACCTCCGCATCGACCGGGAAACCTATACCGTGACGAAAAATGACGCTCCCCTGCGCCTCAGCGCGACCGAGTTCAAACTGCTGCTCTATCTCGCCGAGAGAAAAGGCAGGGTTTTCAGCCGCGATCAGCTCTTGGACGCCGTATGGAAAGACGAGTCCTTCGTCGAGCCGAGGACCGTCGACGTGCATATCAGAAGATTGCGCACCCAGATCGAAGACGACCCGTCCAATCCCCTCCATGTCAAAACGAGACGAGGCGTGGGATATTATGTCGAATAACCCTGCGAAACGCGGCATCTTCAGGCGAATATTCATCACCTATTCACTCATTCTGCTCATCGCGGTAATCATTACTGAACTCTCCATTACCGACGCGGTCAGGGAGAATCATGTCAAGGACCTGCAGCACAATCTCGCCGTTCAGGCGAACCTCATTTCAAAGGACATACCATTCAAAGCATCATCCCCCCTCGACGAGCTTTGCAGAAAGTTAAAAGAGACAACAGGAGCACGGGTGACGATCATCGCGCCGGACGGAAAGGTCCTCGGGGACTCGGAAACCGATTCGACCCGCATGGAAAATCACGGCCACCGCCAGGAGATACAGCAGGCCGCTCTTGACGGCGCCGGGATGTCCGTCCGCTTCAGCAATACCCTTAAATACGACTTCCTCTATGTGGCAATAAGAATCACGGGCGCCGCGGGCCCGGAAGGCTTTGTCCGATTGAGCATGCCGCTCAAGGACGTCGATCACTCGATCAACCTGCTCCGGATCAAGATCCTTTCCGTCGTCCTTTCCATCCTGCTGGCCGCCGGCCTTGTCTCTCTCCTGCAAATCGAGCGCATCAGAAGACTGACGGCGCGGATACGGGACTTTTCCCGGTCTCTTGCCCGGGGAGAACTCGGCAGGAAGCTCTATCTTGAGCAAGCCGGGGAGTTCGATGAGATCGCCGAAAGTTTGAACGCCATGTCCGAGGAATTGAAGAACAGCATTACGGCGCATGAAGAAGAAAAGCGCAGATTGAACGTGATCCTGCGAAACATTCCCGATGCCCTGTTCATGATCGATGCGGACAACACGGTCCGCCTGTCGAGTCTGGCGGCCAGAAAATTGTTCGGCGAGACCGCCCTCCAGGGAAGGCCGTTCATCGAGGTCGTCCGGAACACGGAGTTTCTGTCGCTCATGGAAGAAGTGCGGAAACAGCGGAAAACCGGCGTCGCCGAAGTGAAGCTCGACTCCCCCCTGGAGCAATACTGCGTTGTCCAGGTCTCTCCGCTTTTTTATAATGAACGCGAGCTGTCGGGTTTTGTCGCCATTTTTCACGATATCACGCAGCTCAAGAGGCTCGAAGAGACGAGAAAAGACTTCGTCGCCAACATCTCCCACGAACTCAAGACGCCGGTTGCCGCAATCACCGGCTTTGCCGAGACCTTGCTTGAGGGAGCGCTCGATGACCGGGAACACGCCGTCAAATTCCTGAAGACCATCAAGTCGAACAGTGAACGGATCAACAGCCTGATCGACGATCTCATGACCATCTCGAAGATCGAACTGGGCGTGATTAAGGTGGAAAAATCGTCGGTCGATCTTCAGGAGGTCGCCGACCATATCCTTGCCCTGCTGCGCAACAAGGCCGCTGAAAAGAACCTGACGATACAGGCGCGGATACTCCCGGCGCCGCGGACCGTTGCAGCGGACCGGGACCGTCTCATCCAGATCCTGACCAACCTTGTGGACAATGCGATCAAATTCACGGAAAAAGGCGGGGTAACGTTCGGCGATGCCGAGGAAAATGGCGCGACTTATCTATTCGTGGAAGACACCGGCATCGGCATCCCGCACAAGCACCTGCCGCGGATCGGGGAGCGGTTCTACCGGGTCGACCCCGGCCGTTCGCGAAACATGGGCGGCACGGGCCTCGGCCTTGCGATCGTAAAGCATCTGGTGAAGGCGCACGGATGGGACATGCAGATAGAGAGCGCTCCGGGACGAGGAACGAAGGTCAGGATTTTTATATCGTGATCCCGGTAAAAAAACGCCAGGGGAGCCTGGAGAGAAACAGCATGCGCAAGTTCGCTTGTATTTTTGGACACCGACTATAAATAAAGATCGTTTCCCTTCCCGCGCCGCGGTCCCTCAGCCGCCTGCCCTCCGGCAAAATGTGCGATATACTTGACCCCCGCGGTCACTATCTATCCGACACGATCTGGTCCGCGCTGATCGTCCTCGGCATTGCCCATGTCCTCTATTACTATGTTCTCAGGGTCCCGGCGCGCGAAGATCCCCGGTCGGTCCTGTATCCCCTGCTCCACAGGATCTGGTCAGGATCACCGTACGTTTAAAGCACGGAGACATCATTGTAGTCGATGCAAGAAGAGACGCTCAGGCGCGCAAACGTCCGCTGCTCGACCTGCACACCTCGGACGGCCGCGTTCACCCCTCCGGTACGGTGCATCCGTCTTTGATCATTACCGATCATGCCATTTTAATTTTTTTGATGACCGCCTTCAGAATGTCGGCCCTCGTCAGGATCCCGATGAGCACCTGCTTTTCGTCCACCACGGTCAGCCGCCTGATCCTCTTCTCATCCATCATCCGCACGGCTTCAGCGATGTTGGAGCCCGGTTTTATGGTAAGCGCGGGGGAGGTCATGATGTCTCCTACATGATCTCCGAGCCTGCGCTCGGGGAGCGGCTCTCCCAGCATGTATTTCAGCAGGTCTTTGAACGTGTGTTCCCTCCCCACCCCCACCATGGAGAGGATGTCGGCCTGGGTGATGATGCCGACCACCTTTTTTTCTTTGTCCACCACGGGAAGTCCGCTTATGTTTTTTTCCGTTAAAATGTCCGCCACATGCATGATGCTCTCGTATTTCGTGACCGAGATGACCCCCTTGGTCATCACCTCACGCACCAGCATCTCGAAGCCGATGGTCGAGTTGATATGCCCGCCAATTACATTGTCATGAGTGGTATCCATAAACTCTCCTTAAAAAAGATTTGATCATATCGTAACTGTTTAAACTAAATGCGTTTCACCTTCGGGTCTTTCTTCGGAGGACAGGGAGGATGGACCTTGGGATACCCGAGCAGGATGGGTCCGAAAATGGCATCCCCTTCCCGTAATTCAAGAAGACTGCGCACCTCGCGATCATCCGCCACTATGGCGCCGAAGCCGACCCAGCAGCTTCCCAGGCCAAGGGAATGGGCGGCCAGCATCATGTTCTCGCAGGCCAGCGGGCAGGAATGCTCCGAGTACATCCCGTTCCCGATTACGAACACGATCGTGGGGGCGGAGTAGTACACAGGGTCCGGCAGTTCCTCGTAGCGCTTCTTGATCGCTTCATATCGTTCCGGATTGATATATTTCAACGTTTCCGTGATCTTTTTTGCCTTCGGCAGCGCGGCGGCAAGGAGCTTTTTCTTCGCTTCCTTGTCCTCCACCACGACAAACCTCCAGGGCTGGCTGTTCATCGCCGACGGCGCTTCATTTCCCGCCTCGATGATCGTGTTCAAAATGTCCCGGGGGACCGGCTTCGTATCATAGGCCCGAACGGACCGTCTCGACTTTATTGCCTCGATCACTGCGTTCATAGGCTCACCTCTCGTCGACGGCAGTATGTTTTGAAGCAAGACTCACCGCAACGCAGGAAATATAACATAAAATCGTATTTTTTTACAGTCTTTGTCGCTTAGTAATCGGCGCGGCGGAAAACATTTTTTTCATACTTTAACACTACTTTAACGCCCGAGGAATAAAACCGCGGTGATATGGATACCAGCATGGACAAGAAACAGAGAAGATTGAAGAGATACTTCTGTTCGCGGTTTCGCTCGCGGGACTTATTTTCACGATCATTTACTGGCGGTAAAATAATCGCGGACGGCCAAAAGATAAACCAATCATTATGGACCTGAAACGAGATGCTCTTAAAGGGCGCCTTAAAATGTTTTCCACGGTGACCCCTGTTTTTTCTCACAGTGGCACTGACAGAGCACGCATAACAAAATAGAGCGCTCCGGAAAAGAGCATGCCCAGCAGGACGCCGAATACCTCCAGCCAGAGCAGATGCGATCTGATATTCTCTTCAATGA
>OFHG01000391.1_pt1 | contig 18187 bp, 16 predicted proteins | sample 1521931 | NCBI WGS metagenome assembly OFHG01 (sample SAMEA2468438, study PRJEB22500) | soil metagenome | biome: Glassland; feature: Farmland; material: Clay | place: Australia | collected 2013-01-31 | depth 0.55 m
GGGATCGGTGGCGGCGGCGCCTGCCCTTCCACGAGCAGCGCGAAGGCACCGTGCCCTGGCGCCACCTGGTCCAGCACGGCCTCCACCGCCTGGGGGAAGACGTTCACCCCGCGTACGATGAACATCGAGTCGGCCCGGCCTAGCAGGCGGATCCGTGGCGTCCGGCGGCCACAGGGACAGGTGTGCTCCAGCACCTGCACCACATCCCCGGACCGGTACCGGACCAGCGGTGTCGCCTGCCGTTTCAGCTGGGTGTAGACGATCTCCCCCTGTGACGCCGGCTCCCGGGGAAGCGGGGCACCGGTGGCTGGGTTAATCAGCTCCCACCACAGCGCGCCGCAGGCACTGATGTGCAGCCCGTCCCGGGCCTCGCACTGGCCCGCGAATGTGGGCCATACTTCGCCCAGCCCGTACGTGTCGCCGACGTCCGCCCCCCACGTGTCCTGGAGCACCTGGCGGGTCTCTGGTATATCGCCCCCGGGCTCACCGCCGACCACGAGCAGGCGGAGCCCGAGCGCGGCTGGCTCGCGCCCCCGTGCATGTGCGGCGCCGGCAAGGTGCCTGGCGTAGGACGGGGTGCAGAACACCACGGTTGGCCGGAGATCGTCCCACATGTCGAGAATTCGGCCGGTCTGGCCGATCCCTACCGGAACCATCGTCGCGCCGATCCGCTCGATCGACAGATGATCGGCCAGCCCGCCGACATACAGGGCGTAGTTCAGGCAGTGCAGGACGGTGTCCTCCCGGCGGATACCGGCCGAAAAGTACGCTCTCGCCCCGATCTCGCAGGACAGTTCGTGGTCGGCCCGGGTGAAGCCAATCGCGAGTGGGCGGCCGCTGGTCCCACTCGTCACGTGCAGGCGGACAATGTCGGCCTGCGCGGCCGCACGGATCTCCCCGAAAGGTGGGTCGGCCACTTGCGCCTTCCGCAACTCGTCCTTTGTCGTGAAGGGCAGGGCCGCGAGATTCTCCACGCTGAGGCCGGAGCCGTCGCCGAGCTTGCGGCGGTAGAAGGCCGAAGCCGTCCGCACGTACCGCAATTGCGCGGCGAGCAGCTGACGTGAAATACGTTCTGCCTCTGCTGGCTCTGCCAGCTCCAAGGGCGAGAACGGGCGATCCGGCATCCCGCAGCCTCCGCCTCCTCGGTTCCGCCGGGCTCAGCTGTCCCCGCCGGCCATCAGCGATCCCACCCGGTCGATGGCATCCGGCCGGGTCCGCTTCAGGTAGAGGAGGACCAGGATCCCGGCCACGATCCATGCCGCCAGGTAGATCGGCAGTGTCTTATACACGCCGGGCGGCAACGGGCTCACGGTCCGGTACAGCGGATAGATCATGACTGCCGCTGCCACAACTGGGATCAGCACATGGGACAACATGTTTACCTTGGGAAATGCCTGCTTGTCACGGAAGGCGACAAAGACCAGCCCGAGTGCGGTAAACGCGTACAGCACCAGGAACATGATCGAGATCAGGAAACCGAAGTAGTACCAGACGTTGAACGCACCAACGGCGAAGGCCAAGGGAAACGCCAGCAGGACGCAGACGGCTGTCATGAGCACGATTGATACATGGGGGGTCTTGTGCGCACGATGCGTGCGGCCAAACATGTGCGGGATCACACCCTCACGACCGAGCGCGTAGATGACGCGGATGCCGGCGTTGAACGCGGTTTGCGAGAACGCGAGGATACTGGACAAGGCGGCCAGCACCACCAACGTGAGCCAGACCTTGCCGTGCTGCCCGCCCAGCGTCAGCAGCGGGGCGGGATCCTTCGAGAACTTGCCGTAATTCGCGTATCCGACCAGCAGCGCATACGCCGTCACGATGTAGAAGATCTGGGTGATCCCGCCAGCCTGCACCATCGCGCGGCCGACGGTCCGCCGCGTGTGCTGCGCCTCCTCGCCCAGCGTCGAGGCTTCCTCGAACCCGACCGAAGACAGAACCCCGAACGTCATGGCCAGGCCGATTGCGGCCCAGCCGCCCGGTGATGAGGAGGGCACGAACGGCGCGGATGTGAAATGCGCGGCCGCCGGGCTCGACACCCACACGAACGCGGCGAATACCAGTGCCACGATGATCTCGAAAGCCAGCAGCACGAACGCACTTCCCACGCTCGACTGGATTCCGTAGAACGCAAGTCCTGCCGTATAAGCGATCGCGGCCAGCGCGAATACCCACCAGGGAACGCTGACGCCGAAGAGCTGCTGGATGTACTGCTCCCCCCAGCCACCGAAGACGGCGAAGCCGGCGGCCGCGAACACCAGGTACGAACCCGCGAGCAGCCACCCGTACACGAACCCCACGTTCTTCCCGAAGGACCGCACTGCCCAGGCGTACAGCCCCCCGGCGCTTGGGTAGTGGCGGGCGAACTGCGAGAAGCACAGGCCGAGCAGCACGATTCCCACCAGGCTGACCACGAAAGCAAGCACGAATGCGGGCCCAGCGAAGCTCGCCATCGGTCCATAGTTCAGGGCTATGACCGACATCGGCCCGGTGGCGGCGATAGCTGCGATCAGGATCCGGCGGCCAGAAAGAACATTTCTCTTCAGCTCGCCGGCACCGGCTACCCGGGTACCGGCTGTCGCTTGCGGCGTCCCAGCCTCGGGAACGCCCTGGCCGGACGGTTCGGTGAGTGACACCTGGCCACCTCCTCATTTTGTTGACTGACCTCAGGTGAGTGGCGGCCCATGCCGCTCTCGCGAGGAGGACCTGCTCGTGTCCTGGCCGATACCAGGCAAGAGCGGGCGTGCGCCGGACACCAGGGCGCCGCTCAGGAACAGGTCCGTGTAGATGTCTGCGACGGTCTCCAGCGGCAGTCGGCCACCTGGCCGGTACCAGATGGCGACGCCGGTGCACATGGCCATCAGCATGAAGACAGCGATCTTGCGGTCCGGGATCTGGAACACGCCCTCGGCCATGCCCTGCTGCAAGATTCCGGCGAAGATCTGCTCGTACTGGTCGCGCAGCTTGACCACGAGTTCCCGGCCGGGGGGCTCCAGTGCCCGCAGTTCGCTGTCCAGGATGAACGCTTCCTGTCGGCGGTCGGTGTGAAAGAGGATGTGCCCCTGGATCGCGGCGCGCAGCCGCTGCTCGGGCCCGTAGCTCTTGGCCTGAGCCACCGCCTGCTCGACAGCGGAGATCAGGTCGCGCATCGACCGGGTCATGATGTCTACCAGCAGGTCCTGCTTGCTGGGGAAGTAGTGGTACAGCGACGACATCTGCAGGCCCACAGCGTCCGCGATTGCGCGCTGCGAGGTGCCGTGGTAGCCACGCTCGTAGATCAGCCTGACCGCAGCGTCATAGATTCCGCGCTCGGTCTGGGCCCCACGCCCGCCCTCCCGCTCAGCGCCGCCCGGCATGTCTCACCCGACCTCCGCGGAGAGTCGCTCCCTATCGATCGATCGATAGGGACAATACAAACACCGCAGCAGATATCAGGTCAAGAGTGAGTATTTGGGTCAGTCTCCGACAGGCCCCTGCAGGCGCCGGTGGCGGTCGAGGATCTCCAGTGTCCGCGCTACCGGGAGCGCGTGCAGCACATGGCCGTCGCGACCCACAGTCGTCTGCGCAGCGAAGAGCGCGTTCGCCACGGCCTCCTCGACGGCCTCGATCGTGGCGGTGAACAGGGGGTCGAACATGCTGGGTCGATGCCAGAATGCGCCATCGAGCAATGTCCTGACCTCGAGGACGGAGCCAGGTGTCTCACGGGGGACTGTCTGAGCGGTCGAAAACGCCAGCATCAGCTCGCCCGAGCCGTTGGCGCCGACAGAACCGCACCTGGTGAGCCCCATGCCCGCCCGGTAGGCGAGCCGCCGGAGTTGGTGCGGCAGCATGGGGGCGTTCGTCGCCACGACTGCGATGCACGAGCCCTCTGAGTGCTGCTCAGGCATGAGATCTGTGACCTCCTGGCCCACCGGGATACCGGCGATGAGCAGGTCCGGGCGGGCGCCGAAGTTCGTCGAGACGAGCGCGCCAACGGTGAACCCACCAGCCTCCTCCGGCAGGACTCGCGACGCTGTGCCGATACCACCCTTGAAGTCGAAGCACTGCAGTCCGGTGGCTGAGCCCACGCAGCCTTCGGCCACCGCGCCAGACCTGGCGCCCTCGAGGGCGTCGACGACGTCCTGCTCGGAGAGCGGGAAGGATCGGGCGTCGTTCAGGAAGGAGTCGTCGCACTCGGTGACGACGGGCATGAAGACGTCATCGACCCCCTGCGAGGGGTCGCGGCTGGCGATCCACTTCGCTGTAGCGTCGTAAGCCAGGCCGATTGCGAGGCTGGATGTCAGGACAACCGGTGTGTGCAGGAGCCCCCACTCGTTCACCTGGTTGATCCCGATCAGTTCGCCGTAGCCGTTCAGGATGGAGGTTCCTGCGTAGACACGGTCCCGCCATGGATCTCCGCCGTGGGGCCAAATCGCAGTGACACCAGTCCGGACTGCCTTTGGCTCATCCCCTCCGGGTACCGGATCCCGTGAAACAGTAGCGTGCCCGACCAGCACACCCGGCACATCGGTGATGGCGTTGAATTCCCCCGGCGGGAAACGGCCGATGATGACGCCGTGGTCCCTGGCCCGCTTCACATCCACCCAGCCTCCGTCCGCCCTGTGGCCTGACTGCGCACCTCGAGTTCTCGGGGTGCTGATGTTACGCCCGCTATCCGCGGCGCGGCCAGGCACGGTGTCAACGACACACCGGATGTGTTCGGGGCCGGGCGCGGTAGCTGGCGTGCCGGCCGTCACCGGCGTGACAGCAGCGACGGCATCGCCCAGATTCGCTGCTGCCGGCTTCCACGTGCCGGCGTCAGAGATTCACGGCTTGGAATCTCGCACGGGTGGAAATATGCGGCCGAGTTGCTCCTCAGCATCATCCATGTCTCCCCGCGCAACTGCCTCTACAAATCGTCTACGAGCGAGACCGCGCTCTTCGCGTCGAACCCCGGCAATCCCAATGAACGCGACCAGCAGAAGAGCGGCAAGAAGGACAAACAGCACCATGACCCCTGATCCCACCGGGGAGAATGGGGCTGGAGGCGGAGGCGCAAGCAGGCCATGCATGATCAGATGTGAGGTTATCGGCCCCTCGCAGTCGGGGACCGAAAGACTCGGCTCCGGCTGACGGTAGCACTCAGCGAACCCCCTGCAAAGCTGGCGACCAGGTGCGGCCGCGAGGTAGATGGCGAATCACCCGGCCGTGGCCGGTGCGCATCATCCAGCATCACCTCTAGCGCGACGGCTGGGGAGTTTCTCGCGAACCATGTCGCCAAGGCCGGCCCAGCTGGGCCCGGCGAGCACCACCCGCAGGTAAGCATCACCAGCCTGCTCACCTTCGGCGATCACCTGATCAAGTCTTCCGCGCAGCGAACGGCCGCCGGTGATAGGAATCCGGCCTGGCGTCAGCGCGGAAGCCAGGCTCGGCGATGACGATCAACGCGGCCGGCTCGTTCGGCGCCACCGGCAAGCCGCGCCCTGCTATCAGGGCCGCCTCGGTGTTCCAGCTCCCACCGAAGTTCAGTCCGAGCGGGTTGCTTCCGACGACGAGGATCGCGAGTCCGGTCTCGTCCGAGAAGTCGCAGCATGCGGGCGCGATGCTGCTACGTGTCTTGCCGCGGCGAATGCCTGACCTCGCCGTCTGTCAGCACCGGGCTGCGGCTTGGTGCGAACGTAGACTGGTCCGGTGCCCGCTAGTGAGGATCTTGAGCTGTATCTGCGTCCTACCTGGTTCATCGACTGCGACACGCCGACGGTCAGGCGTCGCGCCGAGGAGGTGGTCGCTGGTGCCACGAGCGATGAGCAGCGCGCAGTGCGGCTCTTCTATGCGGTGCGCGACGGGGTCCGGTATGACCCTTATTCGATCACGAGAGATCCGGCCGACTACCGTGCGAGCACGGTAGTCGGGCGGCGGACTGCTTACTGCATCCCCAAGGCCGTGCTCCTGACTGCGCTCGCCCGTGCCGTTGGCATCCCGGCCCGGCTCGGCTTCGCGGATGTGCGCAATCACTTGGCCAGCGAGAAGCTGCTCGCCTGGCTCGGGACAGACCTGTTCGTCTTCCACGGCTTCACCGAGTTCCGGCTGGCCGGCCGGTGGGTGAAAGCGGCCCCCGCCTTCAACATCGAACTTTGTGAGCGCTTCGGGGTGCGACCGCTGGAGTTCGACGGGCGTAGCGACGCCCTGTTCCACCAGTACTCAGTAGACGGCCGGCGCCACATGGATTACGTGGCGGAACGAGGCAGCTTCGCCGACCTGCCGCTCGAGGAGATCATGAGGACATTCGCGAGCCACTATGGGGACATCCCCGTCAGCGTCGGCCGAGGGCGCGATGAACTCTTCGACCCACTCGGCGAGGCTCCTGCCCCTGGGACATGAGCGTTCACTTCTGCGTTTCGGGTCTCTTCATGAGCGCAGAGCAACTGGCTGCCGTTGCCCGGGACCTGTGAACGCCCGAACCTGTGGGAGGGCCGCCGCGCGCAGACCCGCCGCAGGAGGCTGGACTGTCATCGGCCGACGCCGGAAACCCGCGCCTCCACGGCCGCCTCCCTGCCGATTCTGGCGTGGATTTGATGGCTGCTGCTGTCTGGGAGCTGCGAGCACACAACGCCCAGTTCTGGTCGGCAACGTGCAGGTGGGAAAGGCCAGGATAGAGATTCCCTCCGGCCCGACGGCGCCACGGTGGCTGAGCGAACCGCCATTCGTGTCAATCCGGCACGTTCCATCGCCTCCGGCATCTCGGAACGGGCGGTAGCCTGCGTCTTACAGCGCCCGGCAAAAGGCGGGCCTGGTGTCGCGTGGCTGTTGGCTTCGCCGGACGCGGCTGTGTGGTGGCGCAGGGCTGTGGCGGCCGCGTTGGAGCGCTGGTTCAGCGTCGCTGTGCTGGTTGTGCCCGGGCTCGTGCGAGCGCGTGCGTGACGGCGCTGGCGGGGCTGCCGTGGTAGGGCATCCCGTGCCCGGGGATGATGACGTCGGCGGCGATGTCGCGCAGCCGCTGCACCGGCTCAAGGGCTCGGGCGTAGTCGTGGGCAAAGTCCGGGTGCATCAGTTGCGGCTCGGGAGGCTGGGTGCGGCGCGGGAAGTCCTCGGTCACCAGGGCGTCGCCGCTGATCAGTACCCCGCGTCCGGGCAGGTTGTAGGAGCAATGGCCGCTGGTGTGACCAGGTGTCGGGATCGGCACCAGCCCGCCCGGGACATCCAGCGGTACGGTGCCGTCGAACGGCTCGGGGTCGGGCACTGGCTCGCCTTCCCAGAACAGGATGTGGTGCACGCGCAGGGCGCCCATGACGTGCAGGAGCGCGCGGGCCGTACCAGGCTCGAAGATGTGGGACAGCACGCGGGGCCGGGAGATCATCTGGCGAGATAGAGGTAGAAGTGCCTTGGTCAGGCACCCGTCCACCGTGACATCACCCAGTTCCAGGCCGATGATCTGGTCATAGGCGCGCAGCGCGGCGGCGTGCCGCGCCTCGCCCGGGCCCGCCTCCGCCCATTCGGCCACCCTCAAACACCACCCGGCCCGGCACGGCACCCGGCGGCGGTGCCAGCCCAGCGGGTGCCCGGGCTGGAACGGCGGGGGCTCACCACCGCGGCGCTCAGCAAGCAGGGCACGGACCCGGCCCAGGCCGGCTCCAGCAGGCATGATGGCACGACAGGCACGGCACACCTCGATGATCATGGACTGTGGTAAGCCGATGATCATCAGGTCCCGTGCCTGTGCTCTGTTCCGACACGCCAGCACATCCCTATTGCCGGGCGCTCTTAGTCTGCAGGCGGCAGCAAGCGCAGTCCGGTGGGGGTGGCTTCGCTGGCCAGGCGGGCGCGGACGGCAGTGCGGGCCCGGTTGAGGTATGTCGCATCGGTGTAGAGGTGGAAGTACCAGTTCGCCGACAGGAGAGCGGCCTCCAGCTCGAAGGCAAGCTGCCGCGGATCGCTGCCGGGCCGCAGCTCTCCTTGTGCCCGGGCGTCCTGGGCTGCGCGTTCGAGAGTGTTCATCCACTGGTCCTGGCACTGGGCTATGCGGTCGCGGACAGGGCTGGGTGCTTTGGAGTCGAACTCGGCCATGGCCGAGGCGAAGAAGCATCCACCTGGGAACACAGCACGCTCGATGTAGGACAGGAACGACTCGCACAGCGCGGACAGGCGCGTGACGCCGGAGCCCGAGGCATGAGCCGGTGTGATCACCTCCCGGACGTAGCGCTGCCGGGCCTCCTCGATCGTGGCCAGCTGCAGCTCCTCCTTGGAACCGAAGTGAGCGAACAACCCGCTCTTGCTCATGGCCAGCTCGGTGGCCAGCCGTCCGATGCTGAGGCCGTCCAGGCCGTCGACCGAGGCCACGTCGGCGGCGGTCCGGAGGATCGCGTCCCTCGTCTTTGTCCCGTGGATCGTACTGCGTCTCGGCATAGGTCTATTGTATAGCACGAACGGTCGTGCTAATCTCGCGTTCACGCCGGCGGCTGGCCGGCTCTCAGGAAAGGGATGGACTATGCCGTTCGTCAACGTCAAGGTTATCGAGGGGGTCTTCTCCCCGGAGCAGAAGCAGGACATGGTGCGCCGGCTGACCGACGCGATGGTCGACATCGAGGGTGAGAACATGCGCCCGGTCACCTGGGTGGTCGTCGAGGAAGTGAAGAGCGGTGACTGGGGCATCGCCGGCAATCCACTGAGCACCGTGGATGTGAAGGCCCTCGCAGCTGGCCAGCCCGTCGGCTAGCTGCCACCCGCTTCGCCGCAGTCAGGACGCGATGTACGACGTGATCGTGGTCGGAGCCCGGTGCGCCGGTGCGCCACTGGCCATGCTGCTCGCGCGCGCCGGGCACCGGGTCGCCCTGGTCGACCGGACGTCGTTCCCCAGCGACACCATGTCCACGCATTTCCTGTGGCAGCGGGGCGCTGCCCGGCTGCACGCCTGGGGGCTCCTGGGCCGGCTGCGGGAACGTGGCTGCGAGCCGATCCGGGAAATCACCTTCGATGTCTGCCCGGTGCAGATGACCGGCATCGGGCCGGCCGTGTCAGGCGTGGCCGACACCTACTGCCCGCGGCGGACTGTGCTCGACACCCGGCTGGCCGAGGCCGCCATGGAGGCGGGCGCCGAACTGATCGAGGGCTTCGCGGTCCGTGACGTGCTCTGGTCCGCGGGCCAGGTGGCCGGCGTGCGGGGCCATCGCCAAGGCGGTGCGGAATCAGCCATGCAGGCCCGGGTTGTCGTCGGCGCGGATGGCCTGCATTCCACCATCGCGAGAAGGGTAGGTGCCCGCACCGACCAGCAGGTCCAGCCGCTGACGGCCGTCTACTACTCCTACTGGAGCGGGCTCGGCAATCTGGGCGCAGCCTTCCATGCCCGGCCCGGCCGGCTGATCCTGGTCTGGCCCACCAACGACGACCTGACCTGCATCTACGTGGCGTGGCCCCAGCAGGAATTCCACTACGTGCGCAGGGACCCGGAAGGCAGCTTCCAGTCGGCCCTCGGGCTCGTTCCGGGGCTGCGCGACGCCGTCGCATCGGGGCACCGGGAACAGCGCTTCACTGGCACCAGGAACCTTCCCAACCTGTACCGGACATCGGCCGGGCCTGGCTGGGCGCTAGCCGGAGACGCCGGCCACCACAAAGACCCCTCAACCGGCATGGGCATGTCGGACGCGTTCCTGGCCGCAGAACAGCTGGCCCACGCCATCCACAACGGCCTGGCCGGGCACCAGCCACTCGACGACGCCCTAGCCTGCTACCAGAACCGGCGGGACGCTCTCACCGCCAACAGCTTCAAACTCACCCTCACCACGGCCAGGCTCGCACCCCTCTCAGCCAGGCTCGAGGCGTTCTACCGCACCGCCGCAGACCAGCCCGAGCTCGCCCGCCAGGTCTTCGGCGTCCTCGCAGGATCCATCCCAGCCGCAGAGGTCTACCCGGACCACACCGAGATCACACCACGCCCAGCCGGGCAATCGCGGGCGCGCCCAGCTCCATGCCGCGCCAGCCGGGCATGACAACTGCCCCAGCGATGTCAGTGACATTACAGGTCACGTTCATGGCCGCATCTGCCGCGATGAGGCTGGGTCACGGCGCGGGGCCGTCAGGGCAGAGGTCCCCCCACTCCGCCCGCGACGGCACGCAGGCGGTGAGTGTGCCCTTGCCTTCGTCTGCCCAGGAGAAGATCGCCATCTCAATGCCGGCGATGAGTTCGTCCCCATCCGCTGTCGGACGTCCATGTTGTGTCCTGCGGCTTTGATCGCAAAAAGGTGGAACAGCTCGCTCACAAGGAGTTCGATGGTATCGCTCACGATCGCAACTATCGAAGGCGGTCATCTTGCACAACCACGGCGCGTTCACCCCCGGCATGGACTCGCAGGCAGCCGTGAAGGCGGCGGTGATGTGCGAGGGCGTGGCCCGCAGTGTGCGCATCGCGTGCCAGTTCGGCGGGCCGCTGCCCAGCGCGCAGAGCGGCATCGGCTACCTCTACGATCGCTACCAGAACGTCTATGGCCAGCGCTGAACCGGGCCGCCGCTGAGCCCGGTGACACCCAGCCCGGGGAGACCACGGACCGAGGAGGGCCGATGCCGACCCAAGCGTGGGACGAAGACGCCCAGGTCTGGTTCCTGACCGGCAGCCAGGCCCTGTACGGGGAAAAGACGCTGCGGCAGGTGGCGGAACAGTCCCAGCAGATCGTGGAGACACTCGCCGCCCAGCTCCCGGTTCCCCTGGTCTGGCGGCCGGTGCTGACCACGGCCGACGCGATCCGCCGCGCCTGCCTGGACGCGACGTCGTCCGACGAGTGCGCCGGCGTCGTCGCCTGGATGCACACGTTCTCGCCCGCCAAGATGTGGATCGGCGGCCTGGAGGCGCTGCGCAAGCCGTTGCTGCACCTGCACACGCAGGCCAGCATCTCGCTGCCCTGGTCTGAGATCGACATGGACTTCATGAATCTCAACCAGGCCGCGCACGGGGACCGCGAGTTCGGCTACATCCAGAGCCGTCTGGGCGTCGCACGCAAGATCGTGGCGGGCCACGTGAGCGACCCGGTCGTGGCCGGGCGGGTGGAGACGTGGACGCGCGCCGCGCTGGGCTGGCGCGCCGCCCAGTCCCTGCGCCTGGCCCGGTTCGGCGACAATATGCGCAACGTGGCCGTCACCGAGGGAGACAAGGTCGAGGCCGAGCGCGTGTTCGGCTTCTCCGTCAACACATGGGGCGTCAACGACCTCGTGGCCGCCGTCGACGCCGTCCCCGACGGGGACGCCGACGCACTGGCGGCCCAATATGACCAGGCCTACGACGTCGTCCCCGAGCTCCGCCCGGGCGGGGAGCGGCGCGAGTCACTGCGCTACGCGGCCCGCCAGGAGCTGGGCCTGCGCTCCTTCCTCCGCGACGGCGGTTTCACCGCGTTCACGACCAACTTCGAGGACCTCGGCGGCCTGCGCCAGCTGCCCGGGCTCGCCGTCCAGCGCCTGATGGCCGACGGCTACGGATTCGGCGGCGAGGGCGACTGGAAGACCGCGGCCCTGCTGCGGGTGCTCAAGGTGATGTCCGCGGGCCGGGAGGGCGGAACCTCCTTCATGGAGGACTACACCTATCACCTCGGTCCTGGCGAGCCAAAGATCCTCGGCGCGCATATGCTCGAGGTCTGCCCCACCATCGCCGCCGGCCGCCCCAGCTGCGAGATCCACCCACTGGGGATCGGCAACCGCGAGGACCCGGTCCGCCTCGTGTTCACCGCCGCCCCCGGCTCCGGCCTGGTGGTGGGCATCTCGGATGTCGGCGACCGCTTCCGCCTGACTGCGAACGTGATCGAGATCGTCGAGCCGGACGAGCCGCTGCCCCGGCTGCCCGTCGCCCGGGCCGTCTGGAGGCCCGAACCCGACCTGGCCACCTCCACGGAGAGCTGGCTGCTCGCTGGCGGTCCGCACCACACCGTCCTGAGCACTGCCGTCGGCCTGGAAGCCCTCGAGGACTTCGCCCGCATCGCGGAGACCGAGCTTCTCCTCATCGACGCCGCCACGGATCAGCGGCAGTTCGCCAAGGAACTCCGCTGGAACCAGGCCTACTACCGGCTCGCCCGGGGACTGTGACTACGCGGACGGCGCCCCAACGAGCGCATGGAGCGTGGGCGCAGCCAGATCCACCGGATCTGTGCCAATCAGGAGCGGCACCGTTACGCTCAGCATTCCGCGCCGAGGCGGGTAGGCGCGCTTCCTCGCGTCGGCCTCTTCTGCGTGCGCCGCCGCGACCGGTTACCGGCAGCTGAGGATGGCAGAGCGGGTCAGTTGGCTGATGTGCCCGTGCGCCGACTGCGCCGCCCTGGGCGTGGCGCTCTTTATCCGGGATATGTGGTTGTTCCGCCTTCGCGGGCTTCTAGCGTGGTGTGATGCCGACGGTCGGAGTTGATCTTGCAGCAGAGCCCGAGGCAACTGCGGTGGCCCGGGTGGAGTGGCTTCCCGGGCGGGCTCTAGTCCGGGACGTGACCTGGGGCGCGGACGATGCGATGGTCTTGGCGGAGGTGGCAGAGGCGGACAAGGTCGGCATCGACTGCCCGCTCGGCTGCCCGGACATCTTCGTCGTCGCCCACCAGGTCGGCCCCGTCACCGTTCCCAGACGGATCGAGGACCGGGGCTGGCGGCGTTCGCTGACATGCGCCTGACGGACCTGGCAGTCAGGGAGGGGACGCGGCTGATTCCGCTGAGTGTCTCAGGCGCGCCCGGAACACCAGGCCTCCGCCTTGGCCTGCGCGTCGGCCAGGCCGGTGAACGACTCGCTGGCGAAGAAGCTGCCCCGGACGTACTGCACCGTCCGCTCCACCCTCGGTTTGCCCCGCATCGTCAACTACACCTGATCCGGGCGATCGGTATCGCCGGGTCCGGGTGACGCACCCGTTCCACCCGCTGGCCGGGCGTGACTTCGAGTTCGTCGCCTACCGCCAGAACTGGGGCGAGGACCGGGTCCACTTGCACGATGAGGCCGGGGCACTGTTCTCGCTGCCAGCAGGGTGGACCGACGTGGCGGCGGCGGATCCGTTCGTGGTGATCGCAGTCGGCCGGTGCCCGTTCACCACGGCGGGCTTGCGACCGTGGGTCAGCGACGATCAGCGAGTGTCTCGGCGATCGCGATGACTGCTGCGACTGTGGCGTCCAGCATGTCCGGGCTCAGCGCGACGGGCCAGGTGGAGAGCTTCGCGACGACTGTCAGGGACGGGACGTGGATGAACAGGTTCTGCCCATTGATTCCCGACGCGTGGAAGAAGGGAATCCCCGGGTCGCGGACCCACCAGCAGTTCCGGTAGTGGGCGCCGTCCGGGTATCCGGGCGGATTGTCGCCCTCGACAAACGCGCGGGCCCCGTCGGGAGCGCCGCGGATGGTGTCCTCGATCCAGGCCGCTGGCACGATGACTCGGCGCCCCCGGCGGCCTCCCTGCAGGAACACCTGCCCGAACCTGGCCAGATCTCGGAGCGTGACGCACATCCCCCCGTCGGCCATCGGGTTGCCGCGCCCGTCAACCGTCATCTCGGCGTCGAACTCGGCGCCCATGGGCTGCCACAAGTACCGGGCGATGAGCTGGTGAAGGCGTTCCCCAGATGCTCGCTCCAGGGCCCAGGCCAGCACGTCGGTCAGTATTGAGCGGTAGCGAAATGGACCGCCGTGCGCGCCGTCGTTGTCCAGGGTCGCGAAGTACCCAATGGCGTCCCTCGGCAGCGGCCGCCCGTCGCGCGGCCGCCACAGGTACACCTGTTCGTACACGCGCACGTCGGCGTTCGGGTCGTCGTAGGTCTCGTCAAACTGGGTGCCAGTACGCATGTCCAGCAGGTGCTGGACCGTCGCCCCGTCGAAGGACGTGCCGCGAAGCTCAGGCACCACTTCGGCCAGCGGCGCGGCGACGTCGATCACTCCCCGCCCCGCCAGCACGCCGGCGATGGCGGAGGTCACCGACTTCGACACCGACATCAGCAGATGCCTGGTGCCCGGCGTCATTCCGTTCAAGTACTGCTCGGCTACGATGCGGCCTTGATGGAGGACGAGGAACCCGTCCGTGTACGTTTCCTCCAGCAAGGCCCCGACCGTCATCTCCCGGCCGCCGGTCCGGAACCGGGTACCGGAGAGGTCGCGTTCCGCGTGCGGCAGGTCCCACACCGGGCCTGCGCCGCGGCTGATGCGCACGGTGGGGATGAGCTCACTTACATGCTGGAACGACCACCGGTTGAACGGGGGATCTTGCCAGTTCGCGAGCGTGACGGTGCCTTCTTCTGGCATGTGCGGTCTCCCATTCCTCACAGTCCTGGGCGGCGCTCGGGTGCGTCCAGCCAGGGAAAGCGTTTCTCGTGGGCTGCCGCGACGTGGAACACCGTGACGTCGTCGTAAGTCTTCCCGACGATCGACAGGCCGGTGGGGACTCCCTCTCGCGAACGTCCGGAAGGGACGCTCACGACCGGGCACCGGCTGGCGATGTTGAACGGAATGGTCATCAGAACGTCCAGCCAGTCCCGCGCCGGCCGCCCGTTCACGAATGCTGGCTCATCCGTGTCGTATTCGGCGGGCAGGCCAGGGACCGCGAAGGTGGGGCAGACGAGTGCGTCATACTTCTCCAGCAACTCGCCGAGCGGCTCGTAGATCCTGGCCTCCAGTTCAAGCCCGTGGATGAAATCTTCTTTGCGGATTTCGGCCGACTCCTCGAAGAAGCGCCTGGCGTACGTAGTCAGTTCGCCCGCGTGCTGGGCGTGCAGGTCGCCGATGGAGGGCCCGAAGATCATCCCGAAATGGATGCGGGCGGCGCGGTTCAGCATGGCGCGGTCCCATGGGAGGGAGACCTCTTCGACCGTGGCACCGGCTTCGCACAGGCGATCAGCGGCCGCCGAGGTGTTAGCGGCAACGTCTTCGTCGACGTCGTAGCAGCCAAGGTCGACGGAGAGGGCAATCCGCATCCCAGCTACCGCCCCAAGAGACTCGGGGATCACCAGCTTAGGTCGCAGCGAGGCGACGTCGCTTGGGTCGGGACCGGCGATCACGTTCTCAAGAAGCGCGCAGTCGACCACGGTGCGAGCCAGAGGACCTTCGTGGCAGTAGTGGTCGAGGTTGAAAATCTCTACTTCAGGCACGCGGCCATATGGCGGCTTGAAGCCGACCACGCCGCAGAAGGCGGCAGGAATCCGGATTGAGCCGCCGATGTCCGATCCGGTGGCCAGAACCGCGGATCCGGCGGCAAGGGCGGCTGCCGATCCCCCGCTGGAGCCGCCCGGCGAATAGTTGGTGTTCCATGGATTGCGGGTCACCCCCCACAGGCGCGACCAAGTGAACGGCGTGCACGAGAATTCTGGGGTGGTCGTGCGCGCATGCACGATGCCGCCAGCGTCGAGGATGCGCTGAACGAAGACCGCCGTGTGGTCTGCCACCACGTCACGAAGCGGAACCGAGCCAAGTGTGTTCTTCTGGCCCACGATCGGTGCCTCTTCTTTCACAGCCACGGGCAGGCCTTCGAGGGGCCGTGGCGGGCTCCCGGCGCCTGCGTAGCGGGCTTCAGCTGAACGGGCCTGCTTCAGCGCTTGGTCGTAAAAGGTTTCCGCGAAGGCGTTGATCGCAGGCTCGACCTGTTCGGCGCGATCGATGACCGCGGTGATGAGTTCGACGGGCGAGAGCTCGCGTGCCCGGAACAGCCGGAGTGCTTCCGTCGCGGGCAGGTAATGAAGGTCGCTCACTGAGCGTGCGTCCCCTCTCCGGTGGCGCCCCCTGCGCGGCGTGCTGGTTTCCATCCCGGGTGGGGCACGCTCGCGCGGAGGCGTTTGGTGTATTCCTCCCGGGGGTTGTCGAGCACCCGAGCCGCTGGGCCGCTTTCCACTACGCGCCCCCGGTTCATCACGATCACCTCGTCGGCCAGCTGACGCACGACCGCGAGGTCGTGACTGATCAGCACGTAGGAGACGCCGGTCTCGTCCCGGATGTCGGCCAGCAGGTTCAGCACCTGAGCCTGGATCGAGACGTCGAGCGCCGCGACCGATTCGTCGAGGATGAGGATCCGGGGCTCGGCCGCGAGCGCCCGGGCGATCGCCACCCGCTGCCGCTGCCCCCCGGACAGGGAGCGGGGGAGCGCCCGTGATGCCCGGGCGTCCAGTCCGACCAACTCGGTGAGGTCGATGACGCGGCCGCGGCGGCGGTCCCGTGGCCATCCGTGGTGCAGCCGGATGACCTCATCCAGGGCTGCCTCCACGCTCTGGCGCCGGTCGAGGCTGGAGTAGGGGTCCTGGAAGACGATCTGGACCTCCCGTCCCCGCCGCCGTCGCTCCTTCGCCGAGCGGGCAGGCCGTGACCGGTCGCGGCTGCACGCCGTTATGGTCCCCGCGGTCGGCCGCTCCAGGCCGACCACCATTCGGGCGATCGTCGTCTTTCCCGAGCCGGACTCCCCCACGATCGCCAGCGAGTTGCCCGCAGGGACAGTGAACGAAACGTCCTTGACCGCGACCAGGTCGCCGAACTCCTTGCGGGGGCCGGACGCCGCCAGGACCGGTGTGCCGCCCGGCTCAGACACCGGCCTGCACCCCCAGCCGCCCGCGCAGTTCCGGTGCTCGCACGCACCGCGACAACCCGCCGTCGAGTTCCCGGATCGGGGGTGCCGCGCCGCGGCAAATATCTTGCGTGTGCAGGCACCTGGGGGCAAAGGCGCACTCGGCTGGTGGCGCCTCGAACGCCGAGAGGGGTCTGCCTGGGATCGCCCGCAGCCGGTGCACCGTCTGCCCGATGTCGGGCCGCGCGGCGGCGAGCGCCGCCGTATAGGGATGCAACGGGTCGTCGTGCAGCAGGGCGGAACTCCTGACTTCGACAATCTGTCCTGCGTACATGACGGCGGTGCGGTCGCAGACGGCGGCGGCCAGGTTGAGGTCGTGCGTGATGAAGAGCATCGCGAGGTGAAACTCGCGGCGCAGGTCGTCAAGTATCGCCATGACCTCGGCCTGGGTGGTGACGTCAAGCGCGGTGGTGGGCTCGTCGGCCAGAAGCAGCCGCGGACCGGTGAGGAGCGCTGAGGCGATCATCACCCGCTGCAGCATCCCTCCGGACAGCTCGTGGGGAAACTGCCGGAGGCGGCGCTCCCCGTTGTCGATCCCGACCTGCGCCAGCATGTCAGCGGCCCGGCGCCGCGCCTCGGGGGCTGGCACGCCCACGTTGGTGCGCAGGGCTTCGGTCATGAAGTCCCCGATTCGCCGCACCGGGTTCACGTGGGCACGGGGGTCCTGGAAGATCATCGCCACCCGGGACCGGTAGCGCCGTATATCACTTCCGGTGAGCGCGCCGACATCGTTGCCCTCGAACCTGACCACGCCTTGGGTCCGGGCGCCCGGCGGCAGCAGCCGGTCGATGGCCCGCGCGGTCATTGACTTGCCCGAGCCCGACTCGCCCACCAGGCCTAGCGCCTCGCCAGGACGGATAGCCAGCGATACATCGCGGAGCACCGGCTGCAGCCGGCCCTCGATGGGCAGTTGAACTGTCAACCCGTCCACTTCGAGCAGCGACGTGCCTGGGGGGCCCGCCACCGGCCGTTCGTTCACCGTCGGCCCGGTCGCGGGTTGCCCGCTCACAGCCGCGCCGTTGACCTGTTTCCTCCTCACCGCTGCACCGCCTCCGCCCGGGCGAAGAGCCGTTCGCCGAGCAGGTTGAAGGCCACTACCACCACGACGATGCACATGCCTGCGGTCAGCGCGGGCAAGGGGTAGCCCTGCAAGATCCCGGCCTGGTTTTCGGCGATCATGACTCCCCAGTCCGGGTTGGGGGGCTGGACGCCGAGACCGAGGAACGAGATCGCTGCGAGGTCGACCATGGCGTAGCCGAACAGTGTGGTCGCCTGCGCGACGATGAGCGGCAGCATGTTCGGGATGAGATGCCGCAGGCAGATCGAGGTGGCGGAGGCTCCCTGCACTTCAAGAGCCGCAACGTAGGGCTGGCTGCGTTCCTTCAGCGCCGCGCCTCTCAGTACCCGCGCCACGTAGGGGGTGTAGGCGATGGCCAGCGCCACCGATGCGGCTGGTAGGCCTGCGCCGAACACCGCGGCCGCTAGCACCGCGAGGAGGATCCCCGGGAACGCGAACAGGATGTCAAGCCCGGAAGAGATCACCGCGTCTGACCCGCCGCGCCGCCAGGCAGAGGTGGCGGCGAACAGCCTCCCCCGCGTCATGCACAGCACGACTACCGCGCGCGGCCCGAGCCTGAGGGTGCGCGCGGCGACCACACGCCGCGACAGCA
>OFHG01000392.1_pt1 | contig 18187 bp, 16 predicted proteins | sample 1521931 | NCBI WGS metagenome assembly OFHG01 (sample SAMEA2468438, study PRJEB22500) | soil metagenome | biome: Glassland; feature: Farmland; material: Clay | place: Australia | collected 2013-01-31 | depth 0.55 m
CCCGCCCCCGCACACGGCGCGTGAACCCGCCGAAATGTCGGACCCCACCGCTACCGTCTCCACCAGGACAACAACAGAACACCCCGCATCAACCCGAAGAGGTGCAGTATGCAACCCGAGGTTTCGCACGAGGCGACCGGACCGGCGTCTTGATCACCCGCAGGCCATTGCCGGAGAAGACACCGTCAAATGCCATGGTGAACTTGCTGTCCCGGTCGCGGATCAAGAACTTGAACCTATTCGCGCGCTCGCCCAGATCCATGAGAAGGTTGCGGGCCTGCTGGATGGTCCAGGCTCCGGCCGGGTGCGCGGTGACGCCCAGGATGTGCACGGCCCGGGTCTGGAGCTCGATCACGAACAGCACGTACAGGCGATGCAACAGCACGGTATCGACGTGCAGGAAGTCACAGGCGAGGATACCGGACGCCTGGGCGGCCAGGAACTGCCGCCAGGTCGGCGACGCCCGGCGCGGCGCGGGACCGAGCCCGGCGGCGGCCAGGATCCGCCTGATCGTGCCCTCTCCGACCCGGTATCCCAGGCCGAGCAGCTCACCCTGGATGCGCCGGTATCCCCAGCGCGGGTTCTGCCGTGCCAGTTGTTCCACGAGTGCGCGGACCTGGCCCGGGATCGGCGGCCGTCCAGACGCATTCGGGTAAGTCCATTTCTTTTTCACCAGGCGCCGGTGCCAGGCCAGCAGTGTGGCCGGGGTCACGATCCGGTGCAGCCGCAGGTGCCCGGGCAGCAGCCTCGCCAGGGCCGCGAGCGCGGCACGGTCAGCCCAGTCCGGCTTGGGCCGGGCGACCTGCCGACACAGCACCGCGACCTCGTGCCGCAGCACGAGGATCTCCGCGTCCTTGGTGGCGTCACTGCGCGCCAGAAGCACCAGCCAGCCGAACACCCGGACCATGAACAAGTAGACAAGGCGAATGAGCACGAGCGCAGAGCGTAAAGCACAGGTCAGACCCTACGCAGGGTTTTGGCACAGCACACGCGGCCAGGCACACCGGCCCGAGCCTGATCAGCTAGGAGAATCGGCAGGGTTACAGCAATTCGTGGTGATCCTGCACACGCGTGGAGATATCGGCCCATGCCGGCAGCGGATCAGTACCGAAGTAGAGGGCTGGCATGATTGCTTCGTAGGCATGCCGCATCTGGCGCGAGACGTCGCTGTCAGGATCGAACGCTGGGCTGGCAGCGAATCCGCCACCTGGGCGCAGCTCACCCGTAACTCCGAACTCTTCCTGGCTGATGGCCTCGATGCTCGCCATGATCTCCTCGGCCTGGGTACGGTCGGCCAGGAGGCTGAGCACGCGGGCGTGGCCGAGGAGCTTGTAGACGTCGTAGAAATGCCTCCCATGTCGGCGCAGCCGGTCAGCATCGAGGGAACTCTCAGTAACCTGCCTGGCCAGGCCGTGGATGAAGTACAGCTTCTCCAGCAGAGTCCGCCCAGGATGCAAGACAGCAGCGCCGAAAGACGTGAGATCGTCGTACTCGCTGAGATCTGCCCCAGCGGCTTCCATCGTGTTGCCGAGGAGGCTGCCGATCGGCACTTGCTCGTGAGGATTCGGGCCACCCCTGACGCCCATCTCCAGAAGCACGCTGGTCGCTATGGCGGGGGTTGCCTGGTAGGCAGCGGGATAACTGACCCGGTATGCACGGTGCACTCCGGTCTCCGACCCGCCGTGTCGCTCGGCCTGCCCGCCGGTTGTGTTCGCCGCAGCCTCCCCGATCGACTTCATCAGCCTGTCGGTGGCAGTCTTTCCACGGTCACCTGGCAGGATGAGGATGTCCAGGTCGTCTGAGAAGCGCTCCAGGATGCCGTAGCCCTTCGACAGGCTCGTCCCGCCCTTGAAGACGAAGTCGTTGCTGAAGTTCTGCGCCAAGGCCCGGAGCACCTGGGTGACCCAGTAGTCCTTTTCAATGGCCGTTGGGCTTATCCCGAGCTGTTCTGCGGCGGCGCCAATCGTGGGCCCGAACTCGCCGAGGTCGCGGAAGGCAGGCATGTCAGCCCGCAGTGGCCAGATTCCGGTGGATGGGCCTGCTGCGTGCGGGCGGCACAGCCACGGCCGCGTCTGGACGGCCCACGTCTACTAGGAGCCGGCGCAGACGGTCGCGCACGCGGGCTGGCTCAGTCCCAGCCGCGCGCACGAGCTTGTCGACGCGGATGGCGCTTGCGTCAACTAGGGCCGCGACGTGGTCCGCGGCATCACCTGCGGGAAGCTCGACCAGTCCGGGCCAGTCTCGGAGCACTTCCAGCAGCGCCACCTCAGCGGGACGGAGCCGCTCGCTGCGGCGCCTGGTGCAGGCCGCCCGGCTGACCAGCCGGACGGCACCGGGATTCCGGGGAACCCGCCCCGGCACCGCCAGCATGTCGTACCGCGGGACTTGCGTCGCCAGGCCCAGCTCAAGAGCGGCGCTCAGGCCCGCTGGGCCGATGCCAGGACGGCCGGCTACTTCGGCGGCCAGGCGGGTAGCTGGCGGTGGTGACATGCCAAGCAGAGTTGGCGTTCCGCGCCAGTAGAGCCCTCGGCGGACACGCCGGAGGTCGCCGGTGCCAGCCAGCCGTGAGAGCGTCTTCGCTACCGCAGTGGGAGGACCGTCGAAGTCGCTGGGACGCCAGAAACGGTCATGTGAGCTGGTGACCTTGCTGCGGATTGCAGGGGCGAGACTCCTGTCAGCCATGGTTAAACGCTACCAAGCTAGTCGTTTAGTTGCTACGCAAAGTTGACAACACGCTGGGCTGTGGGCTTGTTCCCTCACCTCAGCAGCCTGTGCCGCTCGAATACTCGACCGAGGGGCTTGTAGGGTTCCATATCCTCGTCATGGCCTTTGACCTGCGGCTTCGCGGCCGACCGTTGATGGTCATGCGGCCCGTTCGTACTCGGTCGCGGACCAGGAACTGGAACAACGAAGTCGGCGGCGGTGACGACGCCGGGCAGTTGGATGCTACTGCAGGGTGACTCGGGGAGCTTCTTGTCGCGGACCGCCTCGGCGAGCACGGCGCTGATAACCAGGTGGGCGCACCCGATCCGGCTGGCCGACAGGCCCTTGCGGTGCATGGTGGCGATGAGGGCCTTGATGTCCTCGCGGCGGATGGCCCCAATCGGCTTGCCGCCGATCGCCGGGTCGATGTGGGCGCGCAGCACCGACCAGTAGGTCGCGATGCTGCTGTCCGCGCCGAGGTGGTGGTCCAGCCAGGTAGCGGCCTCTACGCGGAACAGCGCCTGCCCGGCCTTGGGGTCGACGAAGACGTGGGCGCGCTTGTCATGTTCCACCTTGAGGGCGAAGTCCTCGGCCTCGCGCAGGTCGGTGCCGAAGGACTGCTCGTGCTGGCGGCTGGACCGGCCGCCGGCGGTCCGGTAGCGGACTACCCACTGGTGCGGGCAGGCCTTCCATGCCTCCTCGGGGCACGGGCAGCGCTTGAAGATCCTTGCCACGGTCATGCCTCCCGGGTCTGGAGCCATTCCTCCACGTGCCGCTCGCGGAACCGCAGGTACCGGCCCACCCGGTAACCCCGCAGCCCCCATTGCCGCCAGCAGCCGTAGACGGTCTTCTTCGGCACACCCAGCCAGGCAGCCAGTTCCTCCACGGACAGGAGCCGGTTCGAGCCGCCCACAGGAGCCGCGTGCCGGGCAGCCCGGTGCCGGGCCGATGCACGCTCGCCTCCGCCCCCACGGTCAAGCTCAGCCCCGCCTTCGGTGACGGTCACGGCAGCCTCCAGGCGCCCGGCCCGCGCCAGGGACGATCGGAAGTTCGGAGGGCTATGGCGGCGCGGATTGGGGGGAGGGGGTACCAGGCGGCGGCCGTCGGCGCCGCGCTGCTCGCCTCTCGGCTGGCCCGCGCGGAGGCCGGGGGGCAGGGCGGGCTGGCCTGCCGCCCGGGACCAGTACGATCCAGCGCCGACTCCGCCCGGCATGTCAAGGTCGCGCCTGCGGCCGGGCAGGACGCGCATCGCGATGGTGGCGTTGCCGCTGTCGGGGCCAGACGGCGCGCACGGGCGCGCCACGCCGCCCGGCCATCGTCTCCAGCCAGGACAGCCGAACCAGCGTCCCGTCCCAGGACAGGTCCCAGAGATTCGGGACGGCTGGGACGAGACGATCCTCACGGTGCCGCACCGCGCTGCCGGGCACCAGGCGGCCAATGGCCAGCACGTTACCCGCGACGCCCTCCGCGCTCCGTGCAGGGCCTGTCGCAGGCCGACATGTACCTGGCGTTGACCTGGCCTGTACCTCGCGTGGACTTGAGCCAGCCCGTGCCCGCCGACACGGCCCCAGGCACCTGCGATATCTGCACCGCGTTCTGGATGCTGCAGCCGCCGGCCGCATGGCCTTCACAACTGTCACGACTCCAGGTACCTGATCGCGGCGAGGACCCGGCGGTTGTCGTTATCGGAAGGGGCGAGGCCGAGCTTGGCGAAGATGCTGGCGACGTGTTTTTCCACGACTCTGGGGGAGATCGTGAAAGCGCTGGCGATGGCGGCGTTGGAGCGGCCCTGGGCGACAAGGGAGAGCACTTCCCTTTCCCGCGGCGTCAGCGCGGCCAGGGCGTCGGCGCGGCGGCCGGCGCTGAGCAGATGACGGACAACCTCGGGGTCGAGCACGGTGCCGCCGTCGGCCACCTGGGTGATCGCGTCGATGAAGTCGCTGACGTCAGCGACGCGGTCCTTGAGCAGGTACCCGACGCCTCCGGATGTCCCGGCGAACAGCTCCGCGGCCGAGCGCGTCTCGATGTACTGGGAGAAGACCAGCACGCCGGTCGAGTGATGGTCACGGCGGATCGACTGGGCGGCGCGCAGTCCCTCGTCGGTGTAGGTGGGGGGCATGCGCACGTCGATGATGGCCACGTCGGGCTGGTGGCTGGTGACGGCATGGTGCAGCGAGGGAGGGTCTGCCACCGCTGCCACAACGTCATGGCCGCGCCGGGTGAGGGTCTGGGTCAGGCCGTCGCGCATGATCGCGGCGTCCTCGGCGATCACGATGCGCAGGCGGCGCGCCATCACGCCCGCCCGGGCAGCTCGATCGTGATGCTGGTCGGACCGCCGGGCGGGCTGTCGATGCTGAGGTGCCCGTCGACCGTCTGCACGCGTTCGCGGAGCCCGGCGAGCCCGCCGCCGGGGCCAGCCACGCCCCGCCGCCGCCGTCATCGGTGACGTTCATCAGCACCTTCCCCCCGCTGCCGATGACGCTGATCGCCCCGCGGCTCGCGCCGCTGTGCTTGGTCATGTTGGCCAGAAGCTCGGCCGCGCAGAAATAGGCGATGGCCTCGACGGCCGCCGACGGCCGCTCGCAGGCGCGCACGTCAACCTCCACCGGGAGCGCGACGGTGTCCGCGAGGGAGCCAAGCGCAGCGGCAAGGCCGCGGTCCAGCACGGGCGGATGGATGCCACGGGCGAGATCCCGCAGTTCGGCGAGCATTTCCTTGGCGTTGCGGTGAGCCGCGCTCACCAGCATGCGGACGTGCCCATCGTCGTCGGCGGCGCCCTTGGCCAGTTGCAGGTTCTCTTTAATCTCCCCGAGCATCATCGCCAGCGCGGCCAGGCGGACCTGGGTTCCGTCGTGCAGGTCACGCTCAATCCGGCGCAGCCTGGCCGCTGACTGGTCGACCGCGGCCGCGCGCCGTTCCTGTAGTTCGCGGGCGCGCTCGGCGGCGGCGGCGATCCGTTCCTGGGCGTCGCGCTCGGCCTCCATCTGGGCCGCCCGTGCTTCGATCACCGCGTAGCGGGTGCGCTGGTAGCGGTAGGCCACCGAATCGCCGAGCACCCACGCGGCCAGCGTCACACCGCCCAGCCACGCCGCCGCGCGCAGCACCTCGTCCCCCGCATGGGCGCCGTGGGCGGGAGGCCAGCGGGCGATGGCCACCGCCGAGCCGAGCAGGCACACCATCAGCGCAGTGATGGAGACCCGCCGCGGCCGGTGCGCGGCCACCGTATACAGCAGCACCAGGATCGCGAAGTCGGCGTCGGTCGACCGCAGCGCGAACGCCGGGGCCGCCTCGGCATACTGCATGCCGAACGTAACCTGCGCGGCCTCGATCGCCGCCGCGACACCGAACGCCGCCACCGGATAGCGGCGGCGCACGAGCACGGTGGCGGCGAGCACGACCGTCACCACGGCAAAGGCGGCCCGCGTGGGCCCACTCGCCGCCCCGAACCACAACACCTGGGGCGCGCTAAGCGCGAGCAGCGCCGCCGCCAGCAGGCCATCCGCCTGGCAGGTGTGCGCGCGCAGCCAGCCGACCACGTTCACCCGCACGTTCTTTAGCGTAGGCAGCTCAGGCATCGCGCAGCCGGAGCAGCAGCCAGCCGGCCAGCAGTGCCGCCGCGGTCCAGGCGGCGAGCACGCCGAGACCTGCCCACGGTCCGATGGGCAGCTTGCTCAGGTTCGTGGTGGACTGGATGGCCAGCCCGGCGTTCATCGGCGCGACTCGCAGGACGCGGTGCTGCCAGGCGGGGTCCAGGACGAGTTTGCTGACCGCGGTCACCACGTACATCAGCGTAAGGACGATGGCGATCGCGGTCGCGGTGTCGCGGACGGCGGCCGCGACACCGAGGCTGAACAAGGCCACCAGCACCAGGTACAGGACCGAGCCGGCGACGGCGCGCAGCGTCGGCCCGTCGGTGATCGACAGCGGCGCGAAGCCGTGCGCCACGGTGAAGCCGTTGACGGGCAGGAAGATCCGGCCGGCCAGCAGCGAGCCGAGCACGGCGATGATCCCGGCCGCTGCCGTCACGACCGCGACGGCGGTGGCCTTGGCGGCCAGCATGACCGGACGCCGCGGCACCGCGGCCAGCGTGACCCGGATCATGCACGACGCGTATTCACCCCCGATCACCATGACGGCCAGGACGGCGACGGCGGCCTGCCCGACCTGGACCCCGGTGAGGCTGACCTTCGTCGTGTCCACCGCGCACGACGCCGGCGAGCACTCCTCGACCGCCACCACCGCGGAACTGACCGTCATCGTGACCACGGCGCAGGCCAGCAGCAGCCAGCCCGAGCTTGATACCGTGCGCAGCTTGATCCACTCCGCGCGCACCGCCGCCAGCATGCCACCCCGCTCCCTGCCGGCCATGACACAGGTCACGGCGGGCACCGCGTACGCGGCCCGGCTCATGCGTCTCTCCTCCGCACCACGTACACCCAAGCCGCGAGGGCGGGCACGGTCCCAATGGCCAGCACCGCGACCCCGTTCCCAGGTGCCCGCGGGGAACAGCCGTGCGACGCCAGGCATACGGCACTGGACTGCGGGTACCGCTGCACGCCCTGCTGAACGGCGAACCCGGCGGCCGGCGTCACGCGCAGCAGGAACGCCCCGGCCGCCTGGCCGACAGCGGCGGCAACGAGCAGCGGGCCCACGAACAGCGCGACGCCGGCGGTGATGGCGCCGACACCGCGCCGTAGCATGACCCCGACAGCGAGGGCGAAGACGGCGGCGAGAGCGAACACCACCGCGGTGCCGGCCACGATCCGCAGCCCGGTCCCGGTGCCCAGCGACACCAGCGGGTAGATGGGCGGCGTCCACCCCCCCGACCGGAGCTTCGGCCCGGCGATCATGAGCGCGACCGCGGCGCCGGCCAGGCCGGCGGCGAACGCCGCCACCCCGATCACGATGGCCTTCGCCCAGATGACCCGGCCGCGCCGCGGTGTCCCGGCGAACGTCGTGCGTATCATGCCACGCCGATACTCCGAGCCGATGAACACCGCGCCCAGGGCGATCAACGCGACCAACCCGGCCAGCGAGCCCTTGAAGACGCCACCGACGATGTCCGGGATGGGCTCGTAGGGGGAGATGTCACCGGTGCCGGAGACGGTGAACGTGCCGCCGGACTCAAACTCCGACCCCGGCGGCGGCGACCCCGGCGGCCCCGTGGACGAGGCAGGTGCGCAGCCATCGCCCACGCCGAGCTCGGACGCGCCGACCTCGCAGTGGCTCCACGTACCCGGCGACCAGCCGCCCTGGAGGCTGAGGTGATCGAAGCTGGCGTTGGCCTGCGTGTTCATGTAGCCGTTGCTGCTCTGATATGCCTGGGGCGAGGCCACGAACAGCCCGGCCTGCACGGACGAGGGCAGCCCGGTGAGCGTGGCGCTGCCGATCGTGCTCCAGTGGCTACCGTCGGCGGAGTCATAGCCGGTGACCGTGTCCCCGGAACGGACCAGCCGCAGCCAGCGTGGCGACGACGAGGTGACCGCGCCGGGCAGACCCGCGGTGTCCTTGGTGAAGTCGTACTGCATCCGGACCCCGTGACCCGGGGTCGCCATGACGGCCGCGTACGCCGAGCCAGCCCGGGTGCCGTCCTTGAGGATGATTCCCGCCTTTGCCCACGGCTGCGGCACGGTGCTGCCCTCCCCCTGGCCGGTCAGCGACGTCACCCGCACGGTGATACTGCCCTTTCCCGCCAGCGGACGGTGCACGAAGTAGAAGCTGTCGTTCACCGCTATGCCACCCGGCCCGGTCGCCACGCTGGGAAAGGAGCCGTTCCCCGGCCCCCCGAGGTTCCCCAGCACGAGCGTGACCCCCGCGGTCAGCACCGCCGCGAGCACCAGGCTGACAACCCAGCCGCGCACGGTCCAGAACTTGACCCACTCCGCCCGCAGCAACTGGGCGAAGCCATCGTGCCCGGCCATCCGGGTGCTGCGGACCGGCGTCACCTCGCCGATCATCGTGCTTCCCTCTGCACGGGTTCGGAGCGGAACTCGACGGCGTCCCGAGTCAGTTCCATATAGGCCTCCTCCAGCGTGGCCCGGTGCGCGGCGACCTCGGAGAACGGAACAGCGTTCTGGCTCAGCAACGTCACGACCCGCTCGGCGGGGAGCCCGGAGATCGTCACCATGTCCGGCCCGGACGGCGTGACCGTGGCCCCGGCGCCCGCCAGCACCCTCATCGCCTCGTCACGGGCGGACGTGCGCAGCTGGACCCGGTCACCTGAGGCCCGCGCGAGCAGGTCATGGACGCTGGTGTCCGCGATCACCTTGCCGCGGCCCACCACAACCAGGTGATCGGCGGTGCCCTCCAGTTCGCTCATAAGGTGGCTGGACACCAGCACCGCCCGGCCCTCAGCCGCCAGCGCCTTCAGGTAACCCCGGATCCATACGATTCCCTCCGGGTCCAGCCCGTTCACCGGCTCGTCGAACATCAGCACCGGCGGGTCGCCGAGCATCGCCGCGGCGATCCCGAGCCGCTGCCGCATGCCCAGCGAGAAACCGCCGGCCTTCCGCCTGGCCACCCTGGCCAGGCCCGCCTCCTCCAGGACCACGTCGACCCGCTTGGCGTTCAGGCCCTGGGAGTACGCGAGCCACAGCAGGTGGTTCCTCGCCGAACGCCCAGGCTGAAGCGCGGCAGCGTCCAGCAGCGAACCCACGTGGCACAGCGGGGAGTGCAGCTTGCGGTAGGACCGCCCGCCGATCAGCGCGGTACCCGCATCGGGCGCGTCTAGGCCGAGGATCACCCGCATCGTGGTCGACTTGCCCGCGCCGTTGGGCCCGACGAAACCCGTCACCTGACCCGGCGGGGCAGTGAAAGTCATCCCGTCGAGGGCGACGGTAGACCCGAACCGCTTGCACACGCCGGACACCTCGATAAGCGCTCCGGTCTCCGCCATGCTCAGACAGCTCCCGCAACGCGCAGATACAAGATCTTCACCGGTTTCCCCTCACGCTGTTCCAGCTATTAGGGTCCGGACGAGGCGCCAGGCAGGGTGAGCCGGCCGACGGGCACGGGTACGGTGTTCCTCCGGCACGGCTCCCCGGCGATGGTCCCGCAGGCGGGCAGCGGTGCCTTCGCGGTGGCTGCGGGGAGGAGGCCAAGGACGGCCTGCGACAGGTGGGAGGGGCCGGCGTAGATGGTGTCGGTGAACGGGGTACGCGGGCCGGTCAGCGCCCACAGCCCGGTGGATTCCACGCGGCCTGCGGCCGAGTCGATGGTGATCCGGATGCTGGAGCCCTTGCGGAAGACGTGCTCGAACGGGAACAGCTCCACCCGCGCGTACACCGGTTTTCCCGGGGTCAGCGGCTGGCGGTCGGCCGGCAGATGGGTCTGGTAGGGGCGCAGCGGGCTGGATTGCCGCGGCCCGGGGCCTGGCGGGGCTAGCTTCCGCTGGGCCATGTCCAGCCAGCCTGCCTGGACATATTGCTGCATGCCGTCGGGGCGGACCTCACTGATGATCACCTCGATGCCGGTGTCGCGCGCGGTCGAGGACAGCCAGAGGTTGACGCTTCCCGGCCCGAAGAAGTCCACGGTGCTGGCCAGCGGCGGGGTGGTGTAGGACACCGACGAACCCGGCGCGGGCGCCGATGTCCACCGGCCGCTTTGCGACGGGTGCGGCCCGGAGAACGACGACCTCCCGGCGGCGCCCGCCGGCGGGCCGGCGGCCAGCGAGGAGTCCGGCTGGAAGTACAGGGTCACCGGCCTGATCAGCCCGGACCAGCTGTTGTAGGTGCTGGTCCAGGCCCACGACGCTGGGCTGGTGTTGCCCCCGCTGACGTCGTGCAAGATCGTGACGTGCGGGGTGTTCTGCCAGCCGTTGTTCACGCCCGCCACATAGTGCTTGAAGAACTTCACCATCATCGTGAGCGGCTGGGTGATCTCGCAGATCCCATGCGGGCCGTTCATGCCGATGAACCAGCTGGTCCGCGGGTCGAAGGTGTTCTCATACAGCTCCATCGGCCGCGACCCGGCCACGCCGTCCTGCCAGGACTGGCAGCCCAGTATGGGTACGTCGATGCCGCTGAGCCGGCTGGCCGGCGTGGCCTGCCAGTAGCTGTCATCGAACGGGTGGGCAGGCATGTTCCTGGCGATGCTGTACTTGCGGTTGAGCGGGACGTGCGTGCGGAAGTCCCTGGCGCATTGCCTGTCCCGGCGGGCGATCCGGGCGTGTGCCGCCTGCGCGTCTACCTTCACCAGCCCCGCCGCGTAAAAGTTCGCGAACGCCGATTCGTACACCCCGCCCAGATAAAAGACGTCACGGTAGAAGTCGGCCGCGACGTAGAACGGGGTGATCGCGTCCAGGCCCTTCGGCCGGAAGCTGGCTATCCCGAGCTGGGTGACGCCGGTCCACGACGAGCCGAACATCCCGACATGGCCCGTGCTCCACGGCTGGCGGGCCGCCCACTCGACCACCTGCGCCCCCGCCCGGCCCCACTCGTTCACATTCATAATGTTGTTCACCCCGCCGGAGCAGCCGCTGCCCGGCTGGTTGACACCCAGCACCGCGAAACCAGCGGCCAGCAGATCCCCGGCGTCGCTCCCGGCTTGGCTGGCTCCGTTGTCGGACCCCACGGTGTAGTGGTCGTATTCCAGGGCCACCGGGAACCGGTCGGACGCGGCCGGCAGGGTCAGGTCGTAGGCCAGCTTGACGCCACCGGAGATGGTGATGTAGCCGCTGCGGTTCACGCTTCCTCCGGACAAGCGGACCCATGCCAGCAGCGACACGCCCAGGCCGACCACCAGCACAAGCAGCACGGAATAGAGCCACAACCGGGGCCGGCGCGAGAACTTCTCCCTGAGGTCCATGGCCAGTGACACTATGGACGCGGGCTCGCAGGCGACAGCCGGCTGCCACCCATCTTCGAGGGTGTGCCACCACCCAGGGCTGGCCGGCGCGAAGCGCGGGGTCGCTGCCGAAGCCCTGGTGCGTTGCTGCTTGGCACCGGCAACGCCCCGTGGCCGGCGATGGCGCCGCAGTGCTTACCCACCTGGGCGCTGTCGGGCAACACCCCCCATGGCGGCACCACGGGGACCGCGATCGCCACCGCGCAGCCAGCGTGGACCAGATCATGATGACCGCCCTGCCGGCGACCCAAAGGGGTCAGCACGGATCCAGCACCACGTCGGGAAACGACGGGAACCAACCGGGAACAACGGGCAAAGCGCCGAGCCGTCAGCGTCTCGCAGGCCCGCCCCGGGCGCCACCTGCAGGGCCGATGCGCCGCCCAGGAGATGGCCGCTGACCAGCGCAGACGCTGCCTGCCCCGCTACTTCAGCAGCTGCCTGGCCATGACCACGCGCTGGATCTGGTTGGTGCCCTCGTAGATCTGGGTGATCTTGGCGTCCCGCATCATCCGCTCGACCGGGTAGTCCTTGACGTAGCCATAACCACCCAGCAACTGGACGGCGTCGGTGGTGACCTCCATCGCCACATCCGAGGCAAAGCACTTGCAGGCGGAGGCGAAAAAGGCCAGGTCAGGAGTGGGTTCGCCGGCCATGGCCCGCTCCGATCTGGCCGCCGCCGCATAGGTGAGCTGCCGTGCGGCCTCGACCTTCATCGCCATGTCGGCCAGCATGAACTGGACGCCCTGGAACTCCGCGACCGCCTTGCCGAACTGCCGCCGCTCCTTTACATAACCGGTGGCGTAGTCGAGCGCGCCCTGCGCGATGCCGAGCGCCTGCGCCGCGATGGTCACCCGGGTATGGCCGAGCGCGGTCAGCGCGGTCTTGAACCCGGTGCCTTCCTCGCCGATCAGCCGGTCAGCCGGGATCACGCAGTTGTCGAAGTACAGTTCCCGGGTGGGCGAGCCCTTGATGCCCAGCTTGCGCTCCGGCGCGCCGAACGTGAACCCCGGGTCATCCTTTTCCACCACGAACGCGGAGATCCCACGGGAGCCCGCCGCCGGATCGGTGACCGCCATGACCGTGTAGTACGTCGACACCCCGGCGTTGGTGATCCACCGTTTGGTCCCGTTCAGCACGTAGGTGCCGCCGTCACGGACGGCCCGGCACTTCATGGCGGCCGCATCGGACCCCGCCTCCGGCTCGGACAGCGCGTAGGAGAACATCGCCTCCCCACGGGCGACCGGCGGCAGGTACTTCTGCTTGATCTCCTCCGACCCGGCCAGCAGGAGCGGCACCGTGCCGAGCTTGTTCACGGCCGGGATCAGGGACGACGACGCACACGCGCGCGCGACCTCCTCAATGACGATCGCGGTGGCAATCGCGTCCGCGCCCGCGCCCCCGTACGCCTCCGGGATATGCACCGCGGCAAGATCCGCCTTGACCAGCGCCTCGTACACATCCCACGGGAACTCGGAGGTCTGATCGACCTCCGCCGCCCTCGGCGCGATCTTGTCGTCAGCCAGGGCCCGGACCGATGCGCGCAGCGCTTCGTGCTCGTCCGGCAGCGCGAATGCGGGAAAATCAAGCCTCATACCCCGATGGTAGGAGCCTGGACGCGGCATGACCTCAGCCGGGCCCGGCCCTATCCTCGCCGGGGCGCTGGGCCCCGGCGCCCCGGGCGGGCCCGGAGCCCCGCGCGGCCCCGGCGCCCCGCGCACGCAGCGCTGCACCCTTCGCCAGCGCCTGCTCCCGCAGGTCCTGCTGGAAACGCGTCATCCTGGCGCGCAGCGCCTCATCGCCAGCCGCGAGTATCCTGACCGCGAGCAGGCCAGCGTTGCGTGCGCCGCCCACCGCCACCGTCGCGACCGGGATACCGGCGGGCATCGACACGATGGACAGCAGCGAATCCAGGCCGTCCAGGTGTGCGAGCGGTACCGGCACGCCGATGACCGGCAGCGGGGTCACCGAGGCGAGCATGCCCGGCAGGTGAGCGGCACCCCCCGCACCCGCGATGATCACCCGCAGGCCCCGCGCCGCCGCCCCGGAGCCGTAGCTGATCATCTCGTTCGGCATCCGGTGGGCGGATACCACGTCGGCCTCGAACTGCACCCCGAACTCGGCCAGCACGGCTGCCGCCGCCTCCATCACCGGCCAGTCGGAGTCGCTGCCCATGACCACCCCGACCAGCGGCCCGCCACCGTCCATGGCCTCAATCCTCCCCTGTCGCGAGGTAACGCGCCGCCCGGCCCGCCCTCGCGCGCAGTTCGTCCACATCGTCGCCGAGCGCGGTCACATGGCCGATCTTCCGTCCCGGCCGCACCCCCTTGCCGTACAGGTGCAGCTTCACCCCCGGATCGGCCGCCATCACATGCAGGTAGCGCTCGTACACGTGAGGGTCGCTGCCACCAAACACATTCGCCATAACGACCTGCGGTGCGACGGCTCCCGGCGTACCGAGCGGCAGGTCCAGCACGGCCCGCAAATGCTGCTCGAACTGTGATGTCCTGGCCCCCTCGATGGTCCAGTGCCCGCTGTTGTGCGGCCGCATGGCCAGTTCGTTGACCAGCAGCAGGCCGCGCGGTGTCTCGAACAGTTCCACCGCGAGCAGGCCGGTGACCTCAAGCTCGGCCGCGATTTCGAGCACCAGCCGCTGGGCCTGGAGTGCCTGCCGCGCCCGCAGCCGCGGTGCCGGCGCGAGAACCTCGTGGCAGATGCCGTCGCGCTGCACCGTCTGCACGACCGGGTAGACGGCGGCCTGGCCGTGCGGGGACCGGGCTGCCAGCACGGCCAGTTCCCGGTCGTAGTCGATGTGCTCCTCGGCGAACACCGCGACCCCGTGGGCGAGCACCTCCGCGGCCTCGTCCGGCGTCTCGCACATCCACACACCCCGGCCGTCGTATCCGCCGCTGACCGCCTTGAGCACCACCGGCCAGCCAGCGTCCGCGGCGAACGCGCTCACCCCGGCCAGATCGGAAACCGGCTGGTAGCGCGGGCACGGCACGCCAAGTTGGGTCAGCCGCCCGCGCATCGCCAGCTTGTCCTGGGTGTAGCGGAGCGCACCCGGCCCCGGGCGGACCGCCACCGCCCGCTCCAGTTCGGCCAGGTGCTGCCCGGGAACGTGTTCATGGTCGAAGGTGACCACGTCGCACCCCTTGGCGAAATCGAGCAGGTCGGGCAGGGCGGTGTAGTCCCCCACCTGCACGTCGGCGCAGACCCGGGCGGCGCTGTCGGCGGCTGTGTCCGCGAGTACCCGGAAGCCGACGCCGAGGCTGATGGCTGCCTGGGCGGTCATCCGCGCCAGCTGGCCGGCCCCGACCATGCCCACCACCGGAACCCGTGGCTGCCCGTCACGCTCATCCGTCACGGGCCGTAGCCTACGAGGCGCCCGTTCGCGGCGCACCTCGCCGCCGCGACACCGAACCCGGTCCCGGCGGGCGGCGGAACGCTGTTTTGTGGCTGATAACAGCAGATTTAACACCGCGGTAACAACTGGTGCTGATGGCGCGATCTATCATCAGCGCGTCTGCGGACGCCATGGCCGGTGAGCACGAATGGCCCGGCTGACGCGGCGGGACGGACCCCACGACGGCCCGGCCGGCCCGAGGCCATAAGGAGCGCGGCCGATGGCAGCACCCGATCAGGAGATCCTCGTCGGCGACGCGCCCGCTGGCGTAGATGTACGCGAGGGCGAGTACGGCGAACGCGTTATCGCGGTCGAGCCGGGCGGGGCGGAGTTCATCGCCCTGCACGAACGGCACGGCAAGCCGCTCCAGCTCTTCTGGACGTGGACCTCCCCCAACCTTGAGTTCGCCACCGTATTCGTCGGCGTGCTCGCGGTGGCCCTGTTCGGCCTGAACTTCTGGCTCGCGGTCCTGGCGATCGTGGCCGGCACTGCGGCCGGCTCGCTCACCCACGCCGTGCTGTCGGCACGAGGCCCCTCGCACGGCGTGCCGCAGATGGTGCTGTCGCGGCTCGGCTTCGGCTACGGGGGGAACATCCTGCCGGCCGGGCTGAACTCGGTCACCGCCGGCATCGGCTGGTTCGCGGTGAACAGCGTCAGCGGCACCTTCGCCCTGAACACGCTCACCCACATGCCAAAGCAGCTCTGCCTGGTGATCATCGTGGCGCTCCAGATCGTGATCGCCTTCTTCGGGCACAACCTGGTGCACACGTTCGAGCGGTACGCGTTCCCGGTGCTGGCGGTCATCTTCATCATCGCCACGGCCGTCATCCTCGCCAAGTCGAACCCCGGCTACCACGCGAGCGCGCCGCCATACTTCGGCGGCAAGCTCGGCGGGTTCCTGCTGACCACCGGTGCCGTGTTCGGCTATGCGGTGGGCTGGAACCCGTACGCCGCCGACTACTCCCGTTACTTCGCGCCCGGCACCAGCAAGGTGGCAGTCGGACTCTGGGCCGGGCTCGGGCTGTTCATCTCCTGCACGGTGCTGGAAATCGCCGGTGCCGGCTCGGCCACGATCACCAACGCCGGGGCCGCCCTCGGCAACCCGACCGGCTCCTTCACCGGCCACCTGCCGACCGTGCTGGCCGACCTGACCCTGCTGGCCATCGCGCTGGGCGCGGTCGCGGCGAACGTGCTCAACATCTACTCTGGCGCCCTGTCTTTCGTCGCCATGGGCATCAAGCTGCCGCTGGCCCTGCGCCGGGCGATCGTGGCGCTCGTCTTCGGTGTGATCGGCTTCGTCGTCGCACTCACCGGACTGCACGACGCGGGCGCCAAGTACACGAACTTCCTGCTGATCATCGCCTACTGGATCGCGCCCTGGCTGGCCGTGGTCTTCTGCGACCAGTTCCTGCGCCGCCGGCGGCCCATCGGCGAGATCGAGGCGATGCTGTTCGACCGCCGGTACACCAACTGGGCCGGGCCGGTCGCGATGCTCGCCGGCATGGGCGTGTCCATCTGGCTGTTCTCCAACCAGACCGAGTACGTCGGCCCGGTCCCCACACATATCCCGGCCGTGGGTGACCTCACCTTCGAGGTGGGGTTCGTCCTCACCGCAGTGATCTACCTGCTCTGGCACGCGATCACCGACCGCCGCCCCGCGGCGGCCTGAGCCCGCGGCGGCCTGAGCCCGCAGCGGGCTTCAGGCCGGCCCGGACACCACCGGCGGATCGTCGCTGCCGCCGCGCAGCCCGCGCGGCAGGAACACAGCGAAAACAGCAGGCCGGGGGCGGACCAGCACGACCTTGCCCCCGTCCGCGGCGACGATGCTGCGCGCGAGGGCCAGCCCGAGGCCGGTCCCGCCCGGCTTGCCGCTCACGCTCCGCTCGAAGATCCGGGGCACCAGTTCGGGCGGCACTCCCCTGCCCTCGTCCCGCACCTCGACCACCACCGACTTGGGTGTCTGCGAGGTGCGGATCGTGACCGTGCCAGCCCCGTGCACGAGCGCGTTGTCCAGCAGGGTGGCGATCACCTGCGCCAGCGTGCCGGGCGTCACGTAGGCTCTCAGGTTCTTGTCGCCGGCCACCTCAAGTTTGCGGTTCCGGCGCCGGAAGGCGGGATCCCACTCGACCACCTGCTGCGCGACCACGTCGTCGACCCAGACCCGCTCCGGGGTCCCCACGGCCGATGTGCGGGTCCGCCCGAGCAACTGGCCGACAACTTCGGCCAGGCGCTCGGTCTGCACGAGCGCCGCCGCCCCTTCCTCACGGACGACGGCCGGCTCGTCGGCGGCGGCCAGCATCTCCTCCAGCCGCATGGACAACGCGGTGAGCGGTGTGCGCAGCTGATGTGAGGCGTCGGCGGCGAAGTCACGCTCGGCGGCGAGCAAGTCGCTGATACGCTGCGCCGACCCATCCAGCCCTTCGGCTACCCGGTCGAGTTCGGGCACACCGTAACGGCGCCCGAGCGGGCCTGCGTCACCTGAGCCGAGCCGGGCAGCGGCACCGGCGACTTCCTGGAGCGGGCGGGCCACCCGCCTGGCCCGGAGGGTGCCGGGCACGACCCCCAACCCCACCGAGAGCAGGGCCAGCCCGCCGATCAGCCCCAGCGCCATGGTCACGCCCGCGGTTTCCACCGACTTGTCGGCCTCAACCGTGACCCGGAAATTCTTGGTGACCGCGTGGGCGACAATCATGCTGCCGGGCCCGGGCACGTCCCCGAACGTGGTCGGCCGTCCCCCGTTGCGGCTGATGCTGACATACCTGTCCGGCAGTGACCTGGCCGCTTCCGCGGCGTCGGCGATATCGGCGGGCAGCCCGGACCGCAGCCGGTTCTGCAGCGTCCTGGCGACGGTGGTCGCATCGCGTTGCACCTGGTCGTGAGCGGCGTTGGCCTGAAGCCGGGTCAGCACGAAAGCCAGTGGCAGCCCGAACAGCACGACCGCCGTGACCGCCACCACGAGCGTGGAGAACAGCAGGCGGCTGCGCACGTCAGCCAGCCAGCGATGAGCGCCCGGTGGCGGCAGCCGGCCTGCCGCCGGGGAGGGACGGAGGGGTGGCTCCGGGCATGACGTCACTCACCCCGCTCGGACCTTCACACCCCACCCATCAGTCACCTCGCTCGAACCTGAACCCGACCCCGCGCACCGTCGTGATGTAGCGGGGGCTGTGCGCGTCGTCCCCCAGCTTGCGCCGGAGCCAGGAGATATGCATGTCGAGGGTCTTGGTCGAGCCCCACCAC
>OFHG01000393.1_pt1 | contig 18160 bp, 16 predicted proteins | sample 1521931 | NCBI WGS metagenome assembly OFHG01 (sample SAMEA2468438, study PRJEB22500) | soil metagenome | biome: Glassland; feature: Farmland; material: Clay | place: Australia | collected 2013-01-31 | depth 0.55 m
CGCGCCCCCAAGGCGCAGGCCGCGGCCCCCAGCCGCGACTGGCTGGGATTCGTCAAGAGCGCCCGGGCCCGGAACAAGATCCGGCACTGGTTCCCCAAGGAGCGGCGGGAGGCGGCGGCCGAGGCGGGCAAGACCGCGATCGCGCGGACCATGCGAAAGCAGGAGCTTCCGCTGCAGCGCCTCGCCACCGCCGACGCACTGCTCACGATCGCCACCGAGCTGCGCTACCCGGACGTGTCCGCGCTCTATGCGGCGGTGGGGGAGGGCCACGTCAGTGCCCAGTCGGTGGTCGCCAAGCTCGTCCAGTCCGTCGGCGGCGTGGCCGGGGCGCAGGAAGATCTCGCCGAGACGACCCTGCCCGCCCTGCCCACCCGCCCGCTCCGGCAGCGGACGACCGGGGATTCAGGCGTCGTCGTGGAAGGCGCCGCTGACGTGTGGGCAAGGCTCTCGCGCTGCTGCACGCCGGTACCGGGCGATGAGATCACCGGGTTCGTCACCCGTGGCCACGGTGTCTCCGTTCACCGGTCCGACTGCGTCAACCTGCGCCACCTGCTCGATTCCGAGCCGGAGCGGCTGGTAGCGGTGCGCTGGTCACCGACCGAGGAGTCGCTCTTCCTGGTCGCCATCCAGGTGGAGGCGCTTGACCGGACCGGGCTGCTGTCCGATGTCACCAGGTCCATCTCCGATCAGCACGTCAACATCCTGTCCGCGTCGGTCACCACGACCAGGGACCGGGTGGCGGTCAGCAGGTTCACGTTTGAGATGGGTGACCCCAAGCACCTTGGCCACGTGCTGCGCGCCGTCCGCGCCATCGACGGCGTTTACGACGTCTACCGGGTCACGAACTAGCCGGAGAACTCGGCCAGGGTCCGCTCGGCCTCGGTGAGCCAGGACCGGCGGGCCGCGATGGCTTCCTCGGCCTCCTTCACCGCGTTGGCGTCGCCGCGTTCGGTGGCCTTGGCCAGTTGCGTCTCCAGCCCGGCGATGGCTGACCGGATCTGCTCGACGGTCCCCTGGGCCCGGGCGAGTGCTTCGGGGTTCGAGCGCCGCCACTGCGCGTCCTCGGCCTTGCGCACGGCATCCTCGACCCGCCGCAGGCCGGATTCGAGCCGCTCATGCGCCTCCCGGGGGACCGGCCCGGCCTGCTCCCAGCGTTCCTGGATCCCGCGCAGCGCCGCCCGGGCGGCCCGGACGTCGGTGACCGGGACGAGCTTGCCCGCCTCTTCCAGCAATTGCGACTTGACCGCCGCGTGCTCGCGCAGCGCCGCGTCCTTGGCCGAGAACACTTCCGCCCGGGCGGCGAAGAACGTGTCCTGCGCGGTCTTGAACCGGGTCCACAGGGCGTCCTCATCCGGGCGGGCGGCCCGGCCGGCCGCCTTCCACTGCCGCATCAGCTCGCGGAAGGCGGCAGCGGTGGCCGTCCAGTCGGTGGACGTCGCCAGGCCCTCGGCCTCGACCACGAGCTTCTCCTTGCGGGAGCGGGCGGTCCCGCGCTCCTCCTCGAGGTCGGCGAAGTAGGCCTTGCGGCGCTTGTTGAAGGCGTTGCGTGCGGCCGAGAGCCGCTTCCACAGGGCGGCTTCGACCGCCCGGTCGGCGCGCGGCGCCGTCTTCCACTCCTCCAGCAGCTGCCGCAGCCGCTCACCACTGTTCTTCCAGTGGGTCGCCGCCGCGGCGATGTGCTCGGCCTCGGCGACGATGCGCTCCTTGATGTCCCTGGCCTCGGCGCGGGCATGGTCGCGGGCGGCCCTGACCTCCTCCTGGCGGTGGTCGACCTTCCCGGACAGCGCCTCGAGCCTGGCCTGGAGCTGGCCCAGGTCGCCCACCGCATGCGCGTCCGTCACCGCCGCGCGCAGCCGCTCGATCCCAGCCCGTGCCTGGGCGGGAGACAGGTCCGTGGTGGTAACCCGCTGCTCCAGCAGGGTCACCTCGGTGTCCAGCGCCTCGAACTTGCGACTGTAGAACGCGAGAGCCTCGTCCGGGCTCCCAGCCTGCCAGGAGCCAATCACCCGCTCACCCTCAGCGGTACGCACGTAGACCGTGCCGTCGTCGTCAACCCGGCCCCACGGATCGTTGGCGGTGCTCACCGCGAACCTCCTGCTCAGCCCTGACCCTGGTGATGCGGCAGGGTCAGGGCTTCTTGATGATGACCCTCTCGATGACGACCTTCTCTTTGGGATGACCGTCACCAGGGCCGTTGGCGTTGTCTGTGCCCGCCTTGGCCACATTCTGGATGATTCCCAGTCCTTTGACGACCGTGCCGAACGGTGTGTAGCTGGCGGGCAAGGACAGGGAGTTGCGGTAAACGAGGAAGAACTGGCTGCCGTTGGTGCCCGGGCCGGCGTTCGCCATGGCCACGGTGCCCTGGGTGTAGCGGGCTCCGGTCAGGTTCTCGTCGGCGAACTTGTAGCCGGGACCGCCCTTGCCGGTCCCGGCCGGGTCGCCGCATTGCAGCACGTAGATTCCCGAGGTGGTGAGCCGGTGACAGGTGGTGTTGCTGAAATAGCTCTTGCCGGCCAGGTAGACGAACGAGTTGACGGTGCAGGTCGCGCTGGTGTTCAGCAGGTCGATGACCACCGTGCCGCGGTTGGTCACCAGCGTGGCCTGGTACTTCGCCTTGCCGTCCGGGGTGGCTGGCGGCAGGCCGACCTGGCGGGCAGCCGGCGGGCTGGCGGTGTAGGTGCAGTGCGTCGCTGGCCCGGCCGCCGGGGCTGCGGCGGTGGCAGCCGGGGAAGCTGCGGGGGAGGTGGATCCGGCCGGGGTTGCGCTGGCGGAGGGACCCGGGGACGCCGAGGCCGCGGATGCGGACTTGCCGCCACCGGCGAGAAAGAAATACGCGCCGGCGCCCAGCCCGAGGACGGCACAGCAGGCAACACCGATGACCGTGCCCTTGCGCCACCGCTGGGCCCGCTGCAGCCGTCTGACCTGCTGACGCGCGTAACGCTCGCGGGCAAGCCTGCGCTGGCGTTCCTTCTTTCCCGCCACCCTCGTAGTCCTCCCTCGCTGGTAGGTGCCACGACTGCTGATCTGCGAAACTTCGCGAATCGTACCTGCCAGTTGGCCGTAGCGGCGGGTCCGTTATCGGTTCGTCGCGTTGCTGTATCGCTCGGTAGCCTGTACCAGCAGCGCCATCGACCCATTCCGCCGTCGTCAAGGAGGATGGCCGTGCTCATCGACGGGTTCCCAGCCGGCTCGTTCGCCACCAACTGTTATGTGGTGGCGCCCGGTCCCGGGGAGGAATGCGTGATCATCGATCCGGGCCAGGACGCCGAGCCGGGCATCGAGGAAATCCTCGCCGAGCACCGGCTCAAGCCGGCCGCGGTGCTGCTCACCCACGGCCACATCGACCACATCTGGTCGGTGGCGCCGGTGTGCGGCGCACGGGACATCCCCGCCTATATCCACCCAGCCGACCGGGCGCTGCTGACGGACCCGGCGCGGGGGCTGTCCTTGCAGGCAGGCCAGCAGTTCTTCCGGGGGCTGACCTTCACCGAACCCGACGAGGTAGCCGAACTCGCCGACGGCATGACGCTGCGGCTGGCAGGGGTGGAACTGGTGGTCGGGCACGCTCCTGGGCACACCCCGGGATCGGTGACCTTCCGCCTGGCGCAGGGTGTGCTGTTCTCGGGCGACCTGCTGTTCGCCGGCTCGATCGGCCGGACCGACCTGCCCGGCGGCGACTACCCCACGATCCTGGACAGCCTGGCACGGGTGTGCCTGGCGCTCCCGGATGAGACCCAGGTGCTGCCCGGCCACGGACCACAGACGACCATCGGTGCTGAGCGCGCCAGCAACCCGTTCCTCGCCGCCCAGCCCGGCTCGCCGGCCGGGCCGGCGAGCGGGCGCGGGCTGCCCGGCCGGCCAGGATTGTGACGGAGAGGCTGAACAACTCAATGATCCGCACCCACGAGGCGGGCACACTGCGCCCGGGCCAGGCAGGCGAAAGCGTGACGCTGGCGGGCTGGGTCGCGCGGCGGCGCGACCACGGCGGCGTTGTCTTCATCGACTTGCGCGACGCCAGCGGCGTGGTCCAGGTCGTCTTCCGCGGCGAGGGCGAGGACAGGCCCGAGCACGCGCTGCGCGCGGAGTTCTGCGCGCGGGTGACTGGGGAGGTGCGCCGCCGGCCGGCCGGCAACGAGAACCCCGACCTGGCTACCGGCGAGATCGAGGTGGTCGCGGACGGGGCCTCCGGGCTGGAAGTGCTGTCGGAGGCCGAGGCGCTGCCGTTCCCGGTCGAGGGCGGCGGCGAGCTGAACGAGGACGTCCGGCTGCGCTTCCGCTACCTCGATATCCGCCGCGCGGAGACGGCCGCCGCCCTGCGCGTGCGGTCCGAGGCGACCTATCTGGCCAGCGAGGTCCTGCGGGCGCACGGTTTCGTCTACGTGGAAACCCCCTACCTCACCCGGTCCACCCCCGAAGGCGCGCGCGACTTCGTGGTCCCGGTCCGGCTGCGGCCGGGCAGCTGGTACGCGCTGCCACAGTCCCCGCAGCTGTTCAAGCAGCTGCTCATGGTCGGCGGCCTGGAACGCTACTACCAGCTCGCCCGCTGCTTCCGCGACGAGGACTTCCGCGCCGACCGGCAGCCGGAGTTCACCCAGATAGACCTGGAGCTGAGCTTCGTCACCCGGGACGACGTCATCGGGGTCGCCGAGGACCTGGTCGGGCAGCTGTGGGCGGAACTGGCCAGCTACCGGGTGCCCACCCCGATCCCGCGGATGACCTACGCCGAGGCGATGCGCAGATTCGGGTCGGACAAGCCGGACCTGCGGTTCGGCTGCGAACTGGCCGATCTGACCAGCTACTTCGGGCAGACCTCGTTCCGCGTGTTCCAGGCCCCGCACGTGGGGGCGGTGACCATGCCCGGCGGCGCCGGGCAGTCGCGCAAGCAACTGGACGGCTGGCAGGACTGGGCCCGGGCGCGGGGCGCACGCGGCCTGGCCTACGCCGCGATCGGCGCCGACGGGGCCGTCTTGGACGCGGGGCCGGTCGCCCGGCATCTGTCAGAGACCGAGCGTGCCGGGCTGGCCGCCGCGGCCGGGGCCAGGCCAGGGGACTGTGTCTTCTTCGCGGCGGGCACGCCGGCGCAGGCCCGGGAACTGCTCGGCGCGGCCCGGCTGGAAATCGGCCAGCGGCTGCGGCTGATCGACCCGGACGAGTGGTCGTTCCTGTGGATCGTCGATCCCCCCATGTTCGAGGACGACGGCGAGGGCGGCTGGACCGCGGTGCACCACCCGTTCACCGCCCCGCTGCCGGAGTCGGCGGACAAGTTCGCGATCGAGCCGGCCGACGCGCTGGCAGATGCCTACGACCTTGTCTGCAATGGGAACGAGATCGGCGGTGGGTCGCTGCGTATCCACCAGGCGCCCGTTCAGCAGCAGGGCTTTGACGTGATCGGGCTGGCACCGGAGGAGGCGCGGGCGCAGTTCGGCTTCCTGCTGGACGCCTTCCGGTTCGGGCCGCCACCGCACGGCGGGATCGCGTTCGGCTGGGACCGGCTGGTCATGCTGCTGGCGGGACGGGACAACATCCGGGATGTCATCGCCTTCCCCAAGGCGGCCTCCGGGCTCGACCCGCTCACCGGGGCGCCTACCCCGATCACGCCCGCCCAGCGCAAGGAGGCGGGCATCGACGCGGTGCCCGAGTCCCGTGGCCCGGGCGGGTGATGGCCAGGCCGACAGCCTCTTCGACGCGGCCGGCGAGGAGGCTGCGCGTGCTGCCGCCCCGCTGGCCGTGCGGATGCGCCCGTCCAGCCTGGACGGGGTGATCGGGCAGCGGCACCTGACCGGCCCCGGCACCCCGTTCCGCAAACTGGTTGATCACGACGCCGCGATGTCGGTGGTGCTGTGGGGGCCGCCGGGAACCGGGAAGACCACCCTCGCCCACGTCGTCAGCGAGGTGACCAGGCGGCGTTTCACCGAACTGTCCGCGGTCACCGCCGGGGTGAAGGACGTGCGGGCGGCGATCGACGCCGCGCGCCGCGACCTCGGCCTGACCGGCACCCAGACCGTCCTGTTCATCGACGAGGTGCACCGGTTCAACAAGGCGCAGCAGGATGCCCTGCTGCCAGCGGTGGAGAACCGCTGGGTGTCGTTCATCGGCGCCACCACCGAGAACCCGTTCTTCTCGGTGGTCGGCCCGCTGCTGTCCCGCTCGCTGCTGCTCACCCTGCAGCCGCTCAGCGACGACGACATCCGCGAGGTGATCAGCCGGGCGCTCGCCGACGAGCGCGGGCTGGGCGGCTCGGTCACCCTCGCCGCCGGGGCCGCTGACCATCTGGTCCTGCTGGCGGGCGGGGACGCCCGGCGGGCGCTGACCTACCTGGAGTCGGCCGCGCTCGGCCAGCCTGCCGGGGCCGAGATCGGCCTGGCCGCGCTGGAGCGCGCGGTAGACCGGGCCGCGGTGCGCTACGACCGGGGCGGCGACCAGCACTACGACGTGATCAGCGCATTCATCAAGAGCATCCGGGGCAGCGACGCCGACGCCGCCCTGCACTACCTGGCCAGGATGATCGAGGCAGGGGAGGATCCCCGGTTCATCGCCCGCCGCCTCATCGTCCACGCCAGCGAGGACATCGGGCTGGCCGATCCGACCGCGCTGCAGGCCGCGGTGGCGGCCGCCCAGGCGGGGGGGGTCGTCGGCCTGCCCCGGGCCACGATCAAACTCGCCCAGGACACCATCCGCCTGCCGCTGGCCCCCAAGTCCAACGCGGTGATCAAGGCGATCACCGCCGCCGCCGCCGATGTGCGGGCCGGGCTGACCGGGCCGGTCCCCTCCCACCTGCGCGACAGCCACTACCCGGGGGCAAGCAGGCTCGGCCACGGCCGCGGGTACTCCTACCCGCACGACCAGGAGGAGGGGATCGTCGCCCAGCAGTACGCGCCGGACGCCCTGACCGGCCGTGAGTACTACCAGCCGTCCCGGCACGGGGCCGAGGCCCGTTACGCCGAGCGGGCCGAGCGGATCAGGGCGATCCTGGGGCGTGCCCCGCGTCCCGGCGTGCCCCCTGACCCCGGCGAGGCCGGTGAACGCTGACTGTGTGCTCGCATGCACGCGGTAGGGTCGGGCAGGGGCTTCGGAGAACAGGCCCTGAAGGAGCGGACATGCTGAACGCGGTCTGGGTGGCGGTCATCGTCGCCGCGGCGTTCTGGGTTGCCGGGGTGAGCGCCGCGGTGTACCTCATGGTGCGGGCGGCCCGGCTCGTCGCCGAGGCCACCAGCGCCGTCTCCGGCCTGCGCGATCGGCAGGAACAGCTGATGGAGCGGGCCAGCGCCACCATCGACCGGGCCAGCGAGCAGCTCATCAGGACCGATGCCATCACCGCCAGCATGGACGAGGTCACCGCCAACATGGCCGAGCTGAGCGGCAAGTTGGCGGCGCTCGCCCCGCTGGCCCGGGTGATCGCGTCCAGCGCCGGCGCGCCACTGGCCAGGATCGCGGCCGTGGCCTATGGGGTGAACCGGGCACTGTGGCTGCGCCGCGCCGCCAGCGACGGTGGCCGGACGGGCGCCACGGCGGCCCGGGCGCGGGTGCTTGGGCGCGCGCCACTGCCAGGGCGGCGCCAGCCTGCCCTGACCGGCCAGCGGGACGAGACCACACCGTGATCCGGCGGCTGTTCTGGCTCTCGCTCGGCGCCGCGGCGGGCATCGCGGGCTACCGGCGGCTCACCACCCTGGCCCGCTCCGTCTCGCCCGCGGTGCGGATCAGGGGGCTCGCCCGCTTCGCGGCCGACGTCCGGGACGGCATGGACCTGTATATGGAGCGACACCCCGGCCGGGCAGCATCTACCCTCGACAGTCACCGGGGGCGAAAGCAGCTTCGGGGGCCGGCTGACGACGGCCGGGCGCGCTACGGCACTGACCACGTGAAGGATGGCAGATGATGGAGTCGGCAGAGATCGTCCGCCGTTTCCTGACCTACTTCGAACGGCACGGGCACACCGTGGTTCCCTCCGCCAGCCTCATCGCCGAGGACCCCACCCTGCTGCTGATCAACGCCGGGATGGCGCCGTTCAAGCCCTACTTCCTCGGTCAGCAGGCCCCGCCGTTCACGCTGGCGACCACCGCCCAGAAGTGCGTCCGCACGCCGGACATCGAAGAAGTCGGCAGGACCACCCGGCACGCGACGTTCTTCCAGATGCTGGGGAACTTCTCGTTCGGCGGCTACTTCAAGGAGAAGGCGATCCCGTACGCGTGGGAACTGCTGACCAGTTCCGAGCACGACGGCGGGTTCGGCTTCCCCGAGGACCGCCTGTGGGCCACCGTGTATCTCGACGACGACGAGGCGGCGGGGATCTGGCGGAACGTGGTGGGCCTGCCGGAGAGCCGGATCCAGCGGCGCGGCCTGAAGGACAACTACTGGCACATGGGAGTCCCCGGCCCGGGAGGGCCCTGCTCGGAGATCTACTACGACCGCGGGCCCGAGTACGGGCGCGAGGGGGGCCCGGTGGTGGACGAGGACCGCTACCTGGAGGTCTGGAACCTCGTCTTCATGCAGTACATGCTGAGCGCGGTCCGCAGCAAAGAGGACTTCGATGTCCAGGGCGATCTGCCCTCGCGCAACATCGACACCGGGATGGGCCTGGAGCGGATGGCTGCGCTGCTGCAGGGCGTGGACAACATCTACGAGATCGACACCACCTGGAAGATCCTCGACCGGGCGGCGGATCTGACCGACCAGAAGTACGGCCGCGACCCCCGGGCCGATGTCGCGCTGCGGGTGGTCGCCGACCATGTCAGGTCAGCGGTCATGCTGGTATCCGATGGGGTGCTGCCCGCCAACGAATCGCGTGGCTACGTGCTGCGGCGCATCCTGCGCCGCAGTGTCCGTAACCTGCGGCTGCTGGCGGGCAGCCAGCGGGGCGGTACGGGCGGTGCCCCCGGCCGCGGCGGTGAGGACGAGCGGTACCTGCACGAGCTGACCGCGACCGCGATCGGCGCGATGGGTGCGCAGTTCCCCGAGCTGATCCGGGACGCGCCGCGCATCCACGGGGTGATCGACGCCGAGGAGGCGGCATTCGCCTCCACGCTGCGCACCGGCTCGGCGATCTTCGACGCCGCGGTGGGCGAGGTCAAGCGCCGCGGGGCTGGCACGCTGTCCGGCGAGCAGGCTTTCCAGCTGCACGACACCTATGGCTTCCCGATCGACCTCACCCTGGAAATGGCCAGCGAGCAGGGCCTGGCCGTGGATGAGGAGGGTTTCCGCCGCCTGATGGCGGAGCAGCGCCAGCGCGCCAAGGAAGACTCCATCTCCAAGAAGACCGGCAACGCCGACATCTCGCTGTTCACGGCCCTGCTCGAGCGGTCGGGACAGGTGGAGTTCACCGGCTACGAGCAGGTCAGGGGGGAGGCGACCGTCACCGGCCTGCTGGTCGGCGGGGCCTCCGTCCCGGCCGCGGGGGCGGGCACCGAGGTGGAGGTCGTCCTCGACCGCACGCCCTTCTACGCCGAAGGCGGCGGGCAGCTCGCCGACTCGGGCGTGATCCGGGTGACCGGGTCGGGCGCGGGAGCCGGCGCGGAAGTGGAGGTCCGCGACGTGCAGTCGCCGGTGCCCGGGCTGATCGTGCACCGGGGCAGGGTTGTCTCCGGTGAGATCACGGTCGGGGCGCCCGCGCTGGCGGAGATCGACATCGAGCGCCGCCGGGCTATCTCCCGCTCGCACACCGCGACCCACCTGGTCCACCGCGCGTTCCGTGGCGCGCTTGGCGAGTCGGCGGCCCAGGCCGGCTCGGAGAACGCGCCTGGACGGCTGCGGTTCGACTTCACCGCGGCCGGGGCTGTCCCGCCCTCGGTGCTGCGCGATGCCGAGGACGAGGTCAACAGCGTCCTCATCAACGACCTGGACGTCCGGGCTTTCGTCGCGCCCATCGACGAGGCACGCGCGATGGGGGCGATCGCGCTGTTCGGGGAGAAGTACGGCGACCAGGTCCGGGTGGTGGAGGTCGGTGACTACTCGCGCGAACTGTGCGGCGGCACCCATGTCGCGCGGTCCGGCCAGCTCGGGCTGGTCAAGATCCTCGGGGAGTCCTCTATCGGCTCGGGCGTCCGCCGGGTGGAAGCGCTGGTGGGCACGGACGCGTTCCGGTTCCTTGCGACCGAGAGTGTGCTGGTCAGCCAGCTTTCTGAGCAGCTGAAGGCACGCAGGGAAGAGCTGCCGGAACGGGTGGCGGCGCTGGTGACCCGGGTCCGCGATGCCGAGCGCGAACTGGACAAGCTGCGCTCCGCCCAGCTGCTCGCCGTGGCCGCGGATCTGGCCCGTGACGCCGAGGACATCGGCGGGGTCGCGTTCGCCGCCCAGCGGGTGGCTGACGGCACCAGCGCCGACGGGATCCGCAAGCTCGCGCTGGACATCCGGGGACGGCTGCCGGCGCAGCGGCCTGCGGTGGTGATGGTGGTCGGGGTCCCGGCGGACCGGCCCACCGTGGTGGTGGCGGTCAACGACCCCGCCCGTGGGCTCGGCCTGGTCGCCGGGGTGCTCGTCAAGGCGGCAGCGGGCCGCCTGGGCGGCGGCGGCGGCGGCCGTGAGGACGTCGCCCAGGGCGGGGGAGCGCCCCTCGGTGCAGACCCCCAGCCGGCTATTAACGAGGCTTTTGATGCAGTTAGGGCTATTGTGAGAGACACGGCGGGACCTGGTGGCGTAGCGTGAGACCGTGCTGCAGCCGTACCGTTGCGCTGATGAGACCCGGAGCGCGCGGAGTTGGTGCTTGAGGGTCGGAATCCGGCTCGCCGTCGACGTCGGATCGACGCGGATTGGCGTGGCCCGGTGCGATCCTGACGGGCTGCTGGCCAGCCCGCTCACAACGATCCGCCGTGGCCGCGGCGATCTGGACAGCCTGGCCGCGCTCGTTGCCGCCCACGGCGCCATCGAGGTTCTCATCGGGCTGCCCACCGGTCTATCCGGGCGCGAGGGCGCCGCGGCCGCGGACGCCCGGGCATTCGCCGTTTCCCTGGCGGCCCGGATCGCACCACTGCCGCTGCGGCTGGTGGACGAGCGTTTCACCACGGTGATGGCCCATGAAGCGCTGCGCGAAGGGGGGCGGCGGGAACGCGCCAGGCGCCCGGTGGTGGACCGGGCGGCAGCGGCACTGATACTGCAGGGGGCACTGGACACCGAGCGATCCACCGGGCATCCGCCGGGTGAGCTCGTGGGATCAGCGCCCGGAGCAGGCGGATGAGCCGGCGCGGCAGACGGGACGATGACGCGTACGGGGACGGGTCGTGGCTGCCCGGTGGCGGACATGGCAGGCACGGCGAGGATGACGACCCGGCCGGCCGGCGCCGGCCGGGCGGATCCGGGCCGCACCGGCGGGCCCGTGGCGGCACCCGGACCTCGCAGGACAGCGGCAGCCAGACCGGCCCGCCCTGGGATGCCGCAAGCCCGCCCTGGGACCAGGACCAGCCCGGCTGGGACGACAGCGGCGCGCTGCCCAGGACTGACCCGGCGGATCTGACCGGCGGCCATCCGTCCGGCCCCCTGCCGCCGATGCGCCCGGACGATCACGGCTGGCCCGAGCCGCCGGCCGCGTCTGGCTATCCCGGCAGGCCGGCCGCTGAACCCGGCTATCCGGGCGGCGGCTACCCCGGGTACCCGGCGGGTGAGGCGGGTGAGGACGTCACCGGGATCTACCCCCAGTCCGGCGCGGCTGGTGGCGGCTACCCGGATCCGCGCGACGACGACACCGGTTACGGGTACGCCGGCTATGACGAGGCTGGCTACGAACACCCGGGACACCCCGGGGCCGGTTATCCGCCCGGCTACCCCGGCACCGGCGGTTTCCCGGTGGCTGACCGTGGATACCCGGTGACCGGCGGAGGTTACGCGGACACCGGGACGGGCTACGGCATTCCCGCCTACCACGATGACTCGTTCGCCGGGGATGCCCATGACGGCGGGTACCCGGCCGATGACGACGGCTACCTGGACTACGACGAGGCTGCGGCCGGTGGCCGTGACCGCCACGGCGGCCAGGGATATCAGTGGTACGCGGACTCCGATGACGAGCAGTCATGGGCGGACGACGACGAGGACGACGACTTCCTGCCCGGCCTGAGCACCGCGGGCAGGCGCGGCGGCGACAGCCGCCACCGTCCGCCCCGTGGTGGCAAGCGCCCGGGGAAGGGCAAGGGCGGCGGCAAGCGCAAGCGCGGCATGCGCCGGGTGGCCCCGTGGCTGGCCCTGGGTGTGCTCGCGATCCTGTTCCTGGGCGTGGGCGGCGCCGGGTTCTACTACTACCGCACCTACCTGCACCCCCCGGACTACTCGGGCCCTGGCACAGGCTCCGTCATCGTGCGGATCCACCCCGGTGATACGGCCACCACGGTAGGCCAGCGGCTCCAGCAACTCGGCGTGGTCGCCAGCGCACGGGCGTTCGCCAACGCGGCCAAGAACAGCGGCCAGGGCACCGCGCTGGAGCCGGGCCAGTACCGGGTGCATCTGCATATGCAGGCCTCGCTGGTGTTCGCGCTGCTGCTCAAACCGTCGTCGCGGATGCAGACCAAGGTCACCATCCCGGAGGGCAAGCGGCTGTCCCAGATCATCGCGATCCTGGGCCAGGACACCGGCAACCTCCGCGGCTACCAGGCGGCCATCAAGGACGTCAAGGCGCTGAGCCTGCCCTCGTTCGCCCATGGCAACCCCGAGGGGTACCTGTTCCCGGCCACCTACGAGGTCCAGCCGAACACCCCGCCGATCAAGGTGCTCCAGCAGATGGTGACGGCGTTCGACCAGGAGGCGGCCAGCGTCAGCCTGCCCTCCGCCGCGGCCCACGCCTTCCTCAAGCAGAACGAGGCCATCACCATCGCCAGCCTCATCCAGGCGGAGGGCCGGAACCCGGCGGACTTCCCCAAGATCGCAGAGGTTATCTACAACCGCCTCAACTCCAACCCCCCGATCCCGTTGCAGCTCGACAGCACCGTGATGTACGCGCTGCACACGTATGGCATCCGGGCCTCGAACGCCCAGACGAAGGTGAACTCGCCCTACAACACCTACCAGCACACCGGCCTGCCGCCCGGCCCGATCGACAGCCCGGGCGACGCCGCTATCAAGGCCGCCCTGCACCCTGCCCACGGCGGATTCCTCTATTTCGTCACCGTGGACCCCAAGACCGGCCTCACCAAGTTCACCAGCAGCTTCAGCCAGTTCCAGCAGTTCGAGAACGAACTGTCCGCGAACATCGCCAAGGGGCGCTAGCCTTCGCCGTCATGAAGGCCGCTGTTCTCGGCTCGCCGATCGCGCATTCCCTGTCGCCGGTCCTGCACCGGGCCGCTTACCAGGCGCTTGGCCTGAGTGACTGGACCTACCAGGCGATCGAGTGCGACGAGGCCGGCCTGCCCGCGCTGCTGGCGGGGTGTGGCCCGGACTGGGCCGGCCTGTCGCTGACCATGCCGCTGAAACGGGCTGTGCTGCCGCTGCTCGATCACCTCGAACCGCTCGCCGCTCAGGTGGGCGCGGCGAACACGGTGGTGTTCACCGGCGGCCTGCGGCACGGCCACAACACCGACGTGCCCGGCATGATCGCCGCCCTCGCCGGGGCGGCCGCGCCGGTGCTCCCGCCCGCGCCCGCGGCGGTGCTCATCCTCGGCGGGGGCGCGACCGCCCGCTCCGCCCTGGCGGCCGTCCACGGCCTGGGGGCGGGGGAGGCGGCAGTCGCGGGCCGCGACCCGCGCCGCGCGGGCGCCCTGCCGGCCGCCGCGCCCCCCTCTCCAGCACGCTGGGGCGGGGAGTGGCATTGCCCGCCCGGCGGAGCCCGAATGCAGGAGACAAATGGGCAAGTGCGCTGTCCCGCCTGCGGCAGGCACCTGCCCGGCCCGATCCTGTACCAGTTCATCGAATTCAGCGTCTACCAGGCTGCGGTGACTGCTGATGGGGGTCTATGACCTCGATCGGCAACGCGTCCTTATCCGCATATGGTGCGCGCCAAGTCGGGCGGAATCTACCTAGCGGCGGCCAGGCCGTTCGTTCGCAGCATCGACAGGCACCGCGCCCGATGGCGACATCCAGAGCCGTCACGCCGCCCGAGGCGGGGTCAGCATCGAGCTGCGTCGAGAGACGGCATCGCGTTGAGTGAAGGAGAAGCTTAGGGAGAACGCACGCCGAGCCGCCGTTCGGTGCGGCTCGCTCACCGTGTGAAACGCGGTCTCGGTGAGCACAGATCCGGGGGATCGGCGCGAGTTATCCGCGTGCGGCTAGCTCAGGTCGACAGCGACCTCGTGGTGGCTGACCCGCTCGTCCCACCGGCTGAGCGCCGCGCGGGCCGCGTCCTCGACTACCGCCCGCTCATAGTCGCCCCCGGCGAAATCACGGACCGCGTCCAGGCTCGCGAACCAGGTGATGGAGGTATGCCCATTGTCGTCCGGTCGCGGCGGTCTGGACCACCCGGAACCCGGGGCAGCCACCGCGACCGGAGGCACCTGACGGCACAGTCCATGACTCTCTGTAGCTGACCAAAGCGGTCGCCCGGCGGTCGCTGGCGGCGGTGGTGATGGCGGCGACCGCGCAGCTAGGGTGGCGGTGATCGGCCGGATGGCGGGAGGCGGGTGTGGCGGGGCTGTGGCAGCGGGCGATGATCGGCCTGGCGCGCTCGGGGCGGGCCAGGGGCTTCGCGGAACGGCAGGTCTGGCTGGCCGGGCTGGCAGCCCGGTTCACCGGCGGCCCAGATGCCGGCGCGGCGATCACGGCGGCGCGGGCACTGCGGGCCGAGGGGATCAGCGCGTCGCTGTTCTTCCTCGGCGAGTACATCGAGGACCCGGCGGTCGTGGAAGCCACGGTCGGGCAGCTGGCCGACGTGGCCGGGTCGCTGGCGGCCGCGGGGCTGGACGTGAGCTTGTCAGCCGACCCGACGCAGCTGGGGCTGATGGAATCGGAGGCGGCCTGCGAGACGAACCTGCGCCGGGTCGCTGCCGCGATCACCGCCGCGTGCCAGCCGCAGGCGGCCCGGCCCGGGCATGACGCGCTCATGGTTGACATGGAGGACTCCGGCACGACCGCGGTGACTCTCGGCCTGCACGACCGGCTGCGCGCCGCCGGCCTGCCGGCCGCGGTCACCGTCCAGGCCTACCTGCACCGGACTTCCGGTGACCTGACCCGGCTGGCCGCGGCCGGCGCGTGGGTGCGGCTGGTCAAGGGCGCCTTCGCCGAGCCGGCGGCCATCGCCGCCACCCGCCGCGCCGACATCACCGCCAGGTACCGGCAAGGCGCGCTCACCCTGCTGAGCCCGCAGGCCAGGCAGGCGGGCTGCTGCCCGTCGTTCGCCACCCACGACGAGCGGCTGATCACCGAGATCGCCTCCGCCGCCCGCGATCGCGGCTGGGCGCCGGACCAGTTCGAGTTCGAGATGCTCCACGGCGTCCGCCCCGACCTGCAGCGCGCCCTCGCCCGGCAAGGCCACCGGATCCGCGCCTACCTGCCGTTCGGCACCGGCTGGTTCCCCTACGCCATCCGCCGCGTCGGCGAAAGCCCCCGCAACGCCAGATTCGCCCTCACCGCCCTCACCCGCCCGCCCACGCGATCCGAGCCCCGGCGTGACAGCGTGTAACCGCTAGCCGATGATCCGCAGTCGCTCAGCGCCGCCGTTAGGTATTCCGCTTGCATGTTGCTGCACGGCCTGGAGGACGCGCAGCAAGAATCGTTATGGCGCCATGGTGGGGCCGTGGACGCAGGCCTGTCCGATTGTGGCGGGAGTGGCCGCTGACAGGCCGCGGGCACGGACGCATGGTGGCCGTTTCGGGAGGCCGAGGGCAACCTGAGTGCGGGGGGTCCCTGTTCGTGGCGCACTGGCCCGCCACGCGGCTCGCTAGTCGAACTCGGTAGGCAGAGACGGGTCACGGTGGTGTGGTAGCGCTCGCTCGAGCTGGCGGTGATTGACGCGGCCGGGGGATAGCGGCGGTAGCGCGGGGGGTTCGAGCCAGCCGGCATCGAGAGGCTCGAGTGGCGCTGGGGGCTGTGCGGTCCCGCCGAGGCGGCAGAGGAAGAACAGCTTGTAGACGTGGACCGGCAGTGGTGGTGGATTGCCCTGGAGTTCACGGTCCCAGCACGCGATGAGCTTGACCGCTGAGGTGTGATAACCGGTCTCTTCGAGGATCTCTCGGGTGACCGCTGCACGGCGCGTCCCCCGGATCAGCCCAGCCACCCGGGAGCGACCAGCGGCCGTCCATCTTCTCGCGCATGAGCAGGACGCGTTCCCGCTGGTCGAAGATCACACCGCGTACGTCGATCTTCGGTGTGGCATAGCCGGAGTCACGGCCTAGTTCGAGAGCGAGTTCCCCGGCCGGCCGGCCGCTGAGCACCGAGAGCAACTCGGCCGCCAGCCGGCCGACTTGCTGGTACCGATCCAGGTCGTACTCGTCATCGCCGTACGCCAGCCCGTCCTGCGCAAGCGCAGAAAGCTTGATCCCGGTGCGGCGCACCGCATCCGCAGCTGAACTGGTCACCAGGGCATTATCGCGTTGAAAGCCATCATGGCCGTGGCAGCGGAACCACAGGCGTCGGCCTGGCCTGGCCCGCTGTTCCGCGTGGGAGTGAACCGGTTAGCCGGGGCGACGTCCGGCCGGCCGGGCTGGTGCGGCGCGGGATTAATTTGACTGGTGCGGGCGGGGGCATCGGCGCGGCGCAGAGCGGTCGGTGGTGCACGGCGGTGGGGGGCCCCACTGCCCCACATGTGGGTCAGCGGGTTTCGGCGGCCAATCGCAGGCCGAAGCCGATGAGCGCGACGGCGGTGACGCGTTCGGCCCATCGCTGCACGCCGGGCCGGCGCAGGCAGCCGGCGCCGCGGGCGGCCATCCATGCCAGGGTGGCGAGCCAGGCGCCTGTTTCGATGATGAACCACGCCCCCAGGGCGAGAGAGGGCATGGCCGCCGGGGCTCCGTTGGGGATGAAGCCGGGCAGGAACGCGATGAAGAAGACACCGATCTTCGGGTTGCACAGGTTGGACAGCAGCCCGTTGAGATACGCGCGTCTTGATCCGCCCGGGGCCGGGGCGGCCGTCTCGCGGGGCATGGTGCTGGCAGGGCCGGCGTGCGCGCGGCGGAAGAGCCCGAGGCCGTTCGCGCCGAGCCAGATCAGGTAGCCAGCGCCGGCGAGCCGCAGGATGTCGTAGCCGAGATGGCTGACCCGCAGCAGCGTGGACAGCCCGAGGGCGGCAGCCACTGCCCAGACCAGCAACCCGGACAGGGTGCCGCTGGCGGTGACCCATCCTGCCCGCCGGCCGTTGCGCAGGGTGTTGCGCAGCACCAGCAGGCTGTCCGGGCCCGGCGCGACAATCAGCAAGGTCGAGGCGAGCGCGAACGCCAGCAGCGCAGTGGTCATCGCGGCTGGCCTGCCGCCGCCTGCGGGGCAGGCTGAGCGGCCCGCCGCCTGGGAGCGTGATGTGATTGCGCCGCGGGCACGGCATCCCCCCGATCTCGCAGCGGGCTCTGACTGGTCACGTTAGCCAAGTTCACCGGCAACGCGATGCTAAATATTGCCTGCAACGGGGAATGGTTAGCATTTGATGCCATGGACCGGGTTGACCGCGCGATTCTCAGCCACCTGACCAGGGACGGCCGGTTGTCTAACACCGAGCTGGCCGACCGCGTCGGCCTGTCCCCGTCTCCCTGCCTGCGCCGGGTGCGCAACCTTGAGCGCCGCGGTGTCATCACCGGCTACCACGCCAACGTCGACCTCGCCGCGATCGGCCGGGGATTCGAGGTGCTGCTGCACGTGGAGATGGCCTTGCAGGACCGGGCAACGCTGGAGGCGTTCGAAGCACAGATCACCCAGATCGACGAGGTCACCGAATGCCGCCGCATGTTCGGTCACCCCGACTACCTGCTCTGGATCGCCACGGCCGACCTCGACGCTTACGAGCGCTTGTACATGGCCAAGCTCACCGACCTGCCCGGCGTCGCCCGCACGAACTCACAATTCACGATGAAGATCGTCAAGAACAGCGCCGGCCTGCCAGAAACATCCACGTAACCCGGCCCCGGCCCGCGCAGGGGACGGTGCCGGCGCGGCACCGCCGGCGAAACTCGCCCCGAACAGGGTGATCAGCACGTGCCAGCCCACCCGGCGATCGATCAGCAGCCGAGCAAATAGTCGGCGATCCGGCGCTTCACGGCGGCCAGCGACTGCGGTGGTGAAGTGGCGGGCGGGGGGGGCCGGCCGGCCGCCGGGCGCCCCCCCCCGC
>OFHG01000394.1_pt1 | contig 18048 bp, 20 predicted proteins | sample 1521931 | NCBI WGS metagenome assembly OFHG01 (sample SAMEA2468438, study PRJEB22500) | soil metagenome | biome: Glassland; feature: Farmland; material: Clay | place: Australia | collected 2013-01-31 | depth 0.55 m
TACACGGCGAACCGCGATTTCACGCTTTATCGTTTCATTGCCGCGCTGCACTTGCGCGATTTCCGCACCGCCTACAGCCTGATTGACCCGGCGAAATTCATGAAGACGGACAAGCCGACCCTTGAGGCGTTCCGGAAAATGATCCAGGATCAATTCCCGGAATTCCTGGACGACCAGATTTTCAAGGCGCCGGAGGCGGGCGCGGCCGAAAACACGTTCCAACTGAATTTGGCGGACAAGGTTTGCGTTTACACGCCTTCCTTTTCGGGCAGCACGCCCTATTTGTTGACCGGCCTCGGCCGTCAGGAGCACAAGCCGGAAGCCGAATAGCAACTTTCGCCTTCACATGCGCCGTCGTTTTCTTTCTGTTTCGGGTTTTGTGCTCGCGGGCGGCGAGAGCCACCGCATGGGGCGCCCCAAGGATCAACTGGAACTGGGCGGCGAAACCATGCTCGCTCGCCAGGTGCGATTGGCCGGCGCCGTCGCTCGTTCGGTGGCGGTCCTCGGGCCTCGTGAAAGGCTGGCGGCAACGGGCCTGAAGGTAATTGCGGATGAGCGCGCGGGCCTCGGCCCGCTGGGCGGCATCGCCACCGCGCTGGCTTGCACGCGCACCGAATACAACCTCTTCATCGGGTGTGACATGCCTTATTTGAAGGCGCGTTTCTTGGAATACCTCTGTGCGGAGGCGCTCGCGAGCGAAGCGGACGCGACGGCGCCGGAATCCCCCGGGCACGAGCTGCAACCGATGTGCGCGGTTTATCGCCGCCGGGCGCTGGCAGCGGTTCGCGCCAGCCTGGCGCGCGGCGATTTCCGCGTGCGGAGTTTTTTCCCGCGTGTAGAATGTCGCGTGCTGCATTGGCCGGAAATTGCGCGCGTGGGATTCAGCGCGGTGATTTTCGGTAACATCAATACGCCCGAAGACTACCGCGCGGCGCAACTGCGGTCGGGTTGATAAATGCAGCTTGTCGCGCTGCCTGAGCAACGTTTTCGGCGCGGCTCAGTTTCCGGAGGCTCATGACGGTCGCTCACGCAATCCTTCTTTTCTTCGCGGCGCTCCTGGCCGGCGGGCTGAACTCCGTGGCGGGCGGCGGCAGCCTGATTTCTTTTCCGGCGCTCATTTTTGCCGGCGTACCTCCGATTCCCGCCAACGCGACCTCGACCGTGGCGCTGTGGCCGGGGTCGGTGGCGAGCGTGGGCGGCTATCGAGAAAAACTGCCGCGCGAAGCGCGCATGTTGGTGCCCCTGGCCGCGGCGAGCCTGCTGGGCGGATTTCTCGGCGCCGTGCTTCTTCTGCACACCCCGCCGCGCACGTTCATGCACGTGGTCCCCTGGCTGTTCCTGCTGGCGACGTTTCTGTTTGTTTTTGGCAAGCGCCTCACGGGCGGGGCGGCGAGGCCTGCCGGTGGAAGACATTCCTGGCCCGCCATCGCCGCCACCACGGCCGCGCAGCTCGTGATCGCCACCTACGGCGGCTTCTTTGGCGGGGGCATGGGCATTCTGATGTTAGCGAGCTTCAACATGGCCCAACTGGGTGATATTCACAGTATGAACGGCGTCAAGGCGCTGCTCGCGACCGGAATCAACGGCGTCGCCATCGCGACCTTCGTCGTGGCCAAAGCCGTCTTCTGGCCGGACGCTTTGGTGATGATTGCGGGCGCGGCGGCGGGCGGCTACGGCGCGGCGCGCATCGCCCAGCGGCTTGACCCGCGCTTGGTGCGCGGCTTCGTCGTCGCCGTCGGCGTTACCATGGCGGCCTATTTCCTCTGGCGGTACTGAGCCGAGTCGCGGCCGCGGGTTTCCATCGCGCGGCGTTAGTATTAAACTGGTGAAATCAGTATGGGTGACTCCGAACAATCCGCGGGCGCCGCGCAGCCTTTCATCCAATTCGAGCACGTTTACAAGTCTTTTGACGATCTGCCGGTTCTGGTGGACGTGAGCTTCGAAGTCCGCCGCGGCGAGATGGTGGTGGTGCTGGGCCGCAGCGGCGTGGGCAAGAGCGTTACGCTCAAACACATTCTGGGATTCCTCAAGCCTGACTCGGGCAAGGTGTTTGTTGAAGGCGCCGAGGTCACCCAGATGACGGAAGAGCAACTGGCCGACGTGCGCCGCCGTGTGACCATGGTTTTCCAGTCGGGCGCGCTGTTCGACTCGCTGACAGTGGGCGAGAACGTCGCCTATCCGCTGCGCGAGCGCGCCGAGCATGGCGAGGCGATGAATGAGGACGCCATCCAGGCGCGTGTCACGGAGCTTCTGGAGCAAGTGGACCTCGGCGATTTCCGCGACCGAATGCCTTCGGATCTCAGCACCGGCCTCAAGCGCGCGGTGGCCATCGCCCGGGCGCTGGCGGCCAAGCCGGAAGCCATCCTCTACGACGAGCCCACAACGATGGTGGACCCGCTGATGGCGCAGACGGTCGGCGACCTGATCCTGAAGCTGAAGCGCAAGACCGGCCTCACATCCATCGTGGTCACGCACGACATGAAGCTGGCGCGCAAGCTGGCGGATCGCGTCGTATTTCTCGTCGAAGGGCGCGTCTCTTTTTTCGGGCCGATGAGCGAACTCGACGATTCGCAGGAATCGGTGATTCAGGATTTCATCCGGTTGGATGAGGTTTCGTTCCTGCAAAACGGTTAACATCTGACGCGCATCATTCGGAGTTTCCAACGTGCTTATTCTCAGCCGCAAAGAAGTCGAACACCTTCTCGATCTCGACAAGCTCGTGGACGCCCTTGCCGCGGCGATGGTGGAATTGAGCGCGGGCCGAGTTTCCATGCCGCCGCGCATCGCAGCGATAGTCCCTGAACGCGGCGGCGTGCTGGCGTCCATGCCGGTGTATCTGCCGTCTTTGGGGACGCTCGCCACCAAATTGGTCAGCGTTTTTCCTTCCAACGTCGCGCGCGGGCTCGAAAGCCATCAGGCGCTGATAACGGTCTTTGACGCGACGACCGGCATTGCCCTTGCCGCCATGGATGGCTCTTACATCACCGCCATGCGCACGGCGGCCGGCTCGGCGCTTGCCACGCGTCTGCTGGCGCGGGCCGACGCGGACGTGCTCACGATTATCGGGACTGGCGTGCAGGCGCGCGCCCACGCGCGAGCGATTCCGCGCGTCCGCCGCGTGAAAGAAATCCGCGTGGCCGGACGAAGCCGCGAAAAGGCGGAATCGCTTGCCCGTGAAATCTCGGCCCAGTTGCAGGTCCCGGCGCGGGATTTCGCTTCCGTGGATGAGGCGGTGCGCGGCGCCGGCATCGTCTGTGCGACTACTCATTCCGCCGAGCCGGTGGTTCGCGGCGTGTGGCTCGAGCCCGGCATGCACGTGAATTCGGTGGGCTTCAACATCGCGGGAAGGGAGGTGGACGGCGAGGCGATGGCGAAGTCGCGCGTGGTGGTCGAATCGCGCGCCGTGGCCCTGGCGCCGCCGCCCGTGGGCGCAAACGAACTGGCCTGGGCCATTCGCGACGGCCACATCGCCGCCGGGCATATTCACGCGGAAGTCGGCGAACTGGTGTCAGGCATGCGGCCCGGCCGCTCGTCAGCCGAAGAGATTACCCTTTACAAATCGGTCGGCGTTGCCGTTCAGGACGCGGCAGCTGCGCAACTGGTGCTGGCCGCCGCAGCGAAGCAGGGCGTGGGAAGCGAAATTGAGATTTAACGGCAGAAGCTGGAAGTCAGAAGTCAGAAGGCTCTAAGAAACAATATTAGCGACTATTCTGAAGGCAACGGACAACGGACGAAGGACCAAGGACATCTGCCTCCCCTGGCGACCTCAAAGCATGAGGAATCAGAAATCGAAGTCCGCGATGACTCTCGACCGGGTGCTCTCGCGTTACGGCCTGGCTTCGCGCACCGCGGCGCGGGAAGCGATTCGCACCGGGCGGTTGCGCGTCAACGGGCGCGTAGTGCGCGACGCGGATTTCTGGGTCAAGCCCGCGACCGACGTCATTCAACTCGACGGCAAGCGCCTGAAGCGCGAGCGCCGCATTTATCTGCTCTTCTACAAACCCAAAGGCGTCATCACCAGCCACGGCGACCCGGCGGGCCGCAAAACCGTTTACGACTACCTGGGCGAGGTGGGCCGGTGGGTTTCGCCGGTTGGGCGGCTGGATAAAGATACTTCCGGCCTGTTGCTTCTGACCAACGACACGGCTTTCGCGGATTTCGTGACCAGTCCCGAATCCCGCGTCCCCAAAACCTACCTTGCCAAAATAAACGGATTGATGAGCGAAGAGGTGATGGCCAGACTGGCCGCCGGAGTGGAAATGAAGCGCGGCGATTTCTCCCGGCCTGAAAGCCTTCGTAGGGTCGAGGATCGCGGGAAATACTCCTGGCTCGAAGTCATCCTGACGGAAGGCAAGAACCGCGAGGTGCGGCGGATGATGGAAGCGGTGGGGTTCAAGGTTTTGAAACTTGTCCGCACACGCATCGGGCCGCTGGGCTTTGGAAACCTGCAAGTGGGGCAATGGCGCGAGCTTTCGCCCGCCGAGGTTGCGGCGGTCAAGCGCACCCGGGCCGCGCGAGCGGTCGACCAGCCGGCAAGTGATTCGTAAGAATGCCGAAAAGGGCTTCCTGCGCAACCACGTGATATCCTGAAGAACGATGGCTGAGACAGCGCAGCTCGAGCGAAGCGCTCTGGCCCGTCGCGGCCGGCGGCTGGAGTACTTCACCTTCGCCTGGAACTGCCTGGAGGGCCTGATTGGAGTGGCCGCGGGCGCGATGGCGGGCAGCATTTCGCTGATTGCCTTCGGCATTGACAGCTTTATTGAGATTACCTCGGGCGGCGCGCTGCTGTGGCGGATGTCTGCGGATTCAGACAAGGAGCGCCGGGAAAAGAGGGAAGCCCTTGCCCTGAAAATCGTCGGCGCCTGCTTCCTGGCGCTGTGTGCGTACGTGGCCTGGGAAGCGATTACCGCGCTGATCAGGCACGAGGCGCCGGAAAGAAGCATCGTGGGAATTGTCCTGGCGATTGCTTCGCTGATCGTCATGCCGCTTTTGGCGCGCGCCAAGCGGCGCGTGGGTATTCAGATGGGGAGCGCGGCGATGTCCGCCGACGCCAAGCAGACAGAGTTCTGCTATTACCTTTCTGGAATTCTGCTGGCCGGCTTGCTGCTGAACGCGGCTTTCGGCCTCTGGTGGGCCGACCCCGCCGCGGCGCTCGCGATGGTGCCGCTGATCGCGCACGAGGGAATTGAGGCTCTCGAAGGCGGGGTGCGTCGCGACTGAACGGGGCGGTTCGTCAAGATAGTGATCGAAAGCCGGAAATGGGAATGTTTCGCACAGAGTTCACGGAGCGCCTTGCCGGCGCAATTGGCGGAGAACTCAAGCACAGGGGACGCGGAGGATATCCCGCGTTATCTCCGTGTTCTCTGTGTGCGACCTCCGTGGCCTCTGTGTGAAATCCCCGGCCTGCCAGAATCGCAGCTTGCCTTTGGCGAGACTTGCGACTAGACTTTTTCTCGATGCGCGACCGACGCAAAGTTCCGCGGTACCAGTTGGGCAAGATGGCAATGCTGTATCCTGCGGGTGGAGGCGTGGGAACCAAGGCCGTGGTGTACGCCATCAGCGCCCAGGGCTGCTCAGTTGAATGCGACAAAAGTCCAGAGCTCGGCAAAAAGTGCGAGTTGTACATTGACACGGAAAGGGGCCAGATCGGTTTCGAGGCGCAGGCGGTTTCAAAGGATGCCAAGGGCCGGACCGGCCTGAAGTTCGTTTCGGTAGACAAAGAAACGCAAAAACGCCTGAATGAACTCTGCGCCACGCTGCGCGTGCAGGCGATTTCCGCGCCCGTGTTGGGCGAGATTGAAACTGACCCATCTGCCTTGGAAAGCGCGGCGGCGAAGGAAACGCCTCCAAAGCCTGCCACGCCCTGGGTTCCTCCATCACCTCCGCCCGCCGCGGGCGGCAAGCGCGAGCGCCGCCGCGTGCCGCGCTACGTCAGCGAATTGCGCGCCAGCGTGCTGAATTCGGCCACACGGGCCGCCACCGACGTCTCGCTGATCACCCTCTCAGTCCTCGGCGGCTGCCTGGAAGGCGAAGACCTTCCCGAGCCGGGCCAGGACTGCGAAGTGCGAACGGAGTGGGAGGGCCGCCCGCTGGAGCTTCCTGGTAAGGTGGTTTGGAAAGCCAAAGGCCGGCGCGCGGGCATTCTGTTTGAAAAGCTGGATAATTCCGCGGAAAAATTGCTGCGGCAAATCTGCGCCAACCTGCGGCTTCAGCCCCTCGCGCCGCTTCCCCCCGAGCCCGCCTAGAGATCTTCCTCTCGCTCAGTCCTTCATTCCGGACGGTTTTATCCGGGTAATTTCCGCGTGAATTTTTCTGGTCTGTGGCCGGCGGCTTATTTTTCGAAGAGTGACGCAACGAAGTCGCGGTGGTTGAACGGCAGCAGGTCTTTGATCTTTTCGCCGACGCCGACGAACTGGATGGGCAAGCCGAGTTCACGCGCGATGGCGATAACCACGCCACCCTTGGCGGTGCCGTCAAGCTTGGTGAGGATGATGCCGGTGGCTCCGGCGTGCTCGCGGAACTGGCGCGCCTGCTGCAGGCCGTTCTGGCCGGTGGTGGCATCAATCACCAGCAGGACCTGGTGCGGCGCGCCGGGAACTTCACGCCCCGCGATCCGGCACATCTTCTCGAGCTCCGCCATCAGGTTGTATTTGGTATGCAAGCGCCCGGCGGTGTCCACGATGATGAGATCGTTCTTGCGCGTTTTGGCGGCGGCCAGCGCGTCGAAGAGCACCGCGGCGGGATCGGCGCCAGGTTTTTGTTTGATGATTTCGACGCCCAGACGGTCCGCCCAGATGGCGAGTTGTTCGTTCGCGGCGGCGCGAAAGGTGTCGGCGGCGCAAAGGAGCGGGCGGCGGTTTTCGCCCTGAAAGTAGTGCGCCAGCTTGGCAATCGAGGTGGTCTTTCCGACGCCGTTCACCCCCACCACAAAGACTACCTCGGGCTGTCCGGCCGGAGGTTTGCGCGGAACGGGCGCCGTTGCCCGCGCACCGGAGGGATCTTCGAGGATGCTGAGGATGACGCTCTCGACCGCGCCGCGCAGCCCGCTGGCCTCACGCAATTGGCGGCGGCTGACTTGGTCGCGCAGGCGGGCGAGAATCTCGCGCGTGGTCGGCACGCCCAGATCGGCGCTGATCAGCGTGGCCTCGAGATCGTCGAGCAATGCGGGATCCACGGTCGCTTTGCCCTCGGTGATCTCATCCAGCCGTTCGACCAGTTGCGTCTTGGTGGATGACACCGCCTGCTTCAGGCGATCGAAGAAGCCGGTTTTCTTCTCCTGGGGACCGAACAGGCTTTGAACCATAAATTTCATTCTATCCTGAAGCCGGACAGCGCAGGCGCGAAAAATCGAACCTTTCGAGAGAAAAGAAACAGATTCCTGGCGGAGTTTATCCCGAGCGAAGCGAATGGGCTCGGGATGAGGGTGGAAAGGAACGGGGCGTGAGGGCTCTGAACTCTCGCAAGAGTTTCGTCACGGCGCGGGAGTGGGCGCGGGTTGGGGCACGGAGATGACGGCGCTGCGGCGCGCTTCGGCCTTGCGCAAGTCGCCCTTGGCGTAGGCGGCCTGCAGAGCGTCCACAATGATGGGGTCGTACTTCGAGCCGGCGTGCTTCTGAAGGATTTCGATCGCCTGGGGGAAGTCTCGGCCCGCCTGGTAGGGGCGGTCGGTGGTGATGGCGTCGAAGGTATCGGCGACGGAAATGATGCGCACCAGCAGCGGAATTTCGTCGCCACGGATGCCGTCGGGATAGCCCTTGCCGTTTAAGGCCTCGTGATGCCAGCGGATGCCGGGAAGCATTTCCTCAAGCTGCTTGACCTGGCGCACAATCTCGTAGCCCATCACGGTGTGCCGTTTCATGATTTCAAATTCTTCGTTGGTCAGCACGCCCGGCTTCTTGAGCACCCGGTCCTCAACGCCGATCTTGCCCACGTCGTGCAGGGTGGCGGAGACCCGCACCTTGGAGATTTCCTCCTCCGGCAGGCCCAGCTCTTTCGCCAGCATCACCGAGTATTGTGAGACGCGGCCGGAATGGCCTTTGGTGTAGGGGTCCTTGGCGTCGACGGCGGCGGCGATCATTTCGATCGAGTCCATAAAGAGCTGGCGGTTTTGCACCGAAGCCGCCTGGAGGTCGCCGATGTAATGCTGGATGTCGTCCGCCATCTGGTTGAAGGTCTCGGCCAGCTCGCCGATTTCGGTGCGGCTGCGGACGTCGGCGCGCTGGGTGAAGTCGCGCTGCGCGATGGACCGCGCCGTGCGCGTCAGCTGGTCAATGGGCTTGGTGATAAATTTGGCGGCGAAAATACCGACCAGCAAGCTGAGGAGAATCATCAGTACGCCCCACCAGATGGTTTGCCGGCGCATCTGGTCCACGGCAAAGTAGGCGTCGCTCAGTTTCTTCTGCACAATCACGCCCCAGCCGACGCTGGGGACGGGCGAATACGTTCCCAGCATGGCCACGGCCTGCTTTCCCTGCCGTAACATGAACGTGCTGGTGCCGGAGGTCAGGGCGCGCGAAGCAAGGAAGTTCTGGACAATCCCGACGTCGGCCATATCCAATCCGGCGACGTTGCGGTCAGGATTGTTGGAGGCAACGAGCCGGCCGGAATTATCCACGATGTAGGCTTCCAGGCCCGACCGCTTCACGTCATTCAGCCGGTTGACGATCGGCTGGAGCGTAACCACCGTCGCCACCATGCCGAGGAATTTCCCGTCGTTGGTAATCGGATGGCCCACCACCATCACCGGTTCATTCTTGCCCGCGCGCGTGATGGTGAGGGGATTGCCGGCGTAATCGGTGCCCTGGCGTGCGCTAATGAAAGCGGCGTCGAGGGCCTTGATCAGGAAGGCGTCGGCGGCCGCGTTGTAGCCACCCGCCTGGACGCCGCGGGCCTGGTCGTTGACGACGGTGGCGAAGATGACCGAGGGCTGCTCGCTGGCGAACTGTTGCAGAGCGTCGCGCAGACGTGGGTCGGTGGCGTACTTGTCTGCCGGAACGTCCGCCGCCAGCGGCGCGATGGAGGAGAAGAAATCCAGCAGATGGCCGTGAACGTTTTCTTGATAAAGGGAGATTTCCTGCGCCAATGATTGCGAGGTAACGGTTTGCAGGACTTGCTCCTGCGTCTTGAGCGCGTCCTGGTTGGACGAGAGCATCCTGCTCCCGTAAAACCAAAGGGGACCCACGCTGATGCCGATCAGAATCAGCAGGAGGAGATAAAGAATTCTCAGTCGCCCGGTTGAATTCGTGTCCATGCCGCCCAATTCCCGCTCATCTTAAGCAAAGTGGCGGCAGAAATCAACCGGCTTCGCGGGGCGCCAAGGGGTTTGATTCCTCAGGCAACACCCGGCGGCGCGGGTGATGACCGGGCGGCGTGGTATAATGGGAAAGTCAGGGCTGATTGAAAATACAACGAGATTAGCGAGGAGGGCAGGGATGTATCCTGAAGAAATGGTGCGGCCCATGCGAGAGGAATTGACGCGAGTGGGTTTCCGAGAAATGCGGACGGCGGAAGAGGTGGACGCCGTGCTGGGCGCCGCCCGCGGAACCACGCTGGTGATGGTGAATTCCATTTGCGGCTGCGCGGCCGGCAAAGCGCGACCCGGTGTGACGCTGGCATTGCGCCATCCGGCCCAACCCGACCTGTTGGCTACCGTCTTTGCCGGCCAGGACGCGGAGGCCACGGCCCGCGCCCGCAGCTACTTTGCCGAGTATCCTCCCTCGTCGCCATCCGTGGCGCTGCTGCGCGACGGCAAAACGGTTTTCATGCTGGAGCGATACCAGATCGAAGGCCGCATGCCGGAGCAAATCGCCGCCGACCTGACCAAAGCCTTCGATAGGTTTTGCGCGCCGGCGTGTTCTGCGGCCGGCCAATAGAGCATCGGCACGGCCACGAGATTAAGCAGCTATCGGGAAGCGCGCGACCTTCCGGTACTGGGCGCCTTGCGGCGAGAGCCTGCTCTCGAAGAGGAAGAATTCCGAGGCCTCGAACCGGCCGAAACTCAAATCCTTCAACTTTTCGACCAGCGCGGCCAGCTCGGGATGCGGGCGGGGGATTTTGAACCGGGCGAGTGTCAGGTGCGGGTTAAAGGCGCGGTGCTCGCGGGGAAATCCGAGCCCTTCCATCGCTTGCTCCACACGCGCGGCCAGCGTGGCGAGCGCTTCGGGAGCATCAACGCCCGCCCAGAAAACCCTTGGCCGCCGCGCCTCCGGGAAGAAGCCGAAGCGGCGGACCTCGACCGGGAATTTCCGCAATTCCGCAAGCCCCGCGAGGGCCTCCTTCACGCTTTCCACTTGCGCGTCCGATATCTCGCCCAGGAATTTGAGCGTCAGGTGAATGCCTTCCGGGCGCGTCCAGCGCGCGTCGCGGCAGGCGCGACGGCAGGCGAGCTGCTGCCGCTCCAATTCAGCGTGAATTTCGGCCGGCAAATCAATGGCGATGAAGCACCGCATGGCAAGCTGACCCAAAATGGAATCTCAGATTTGATTTCAAATTCGAAATCCCGGACATGAGATCGCAGATTTGAGATTTCAGATTCCAGACTCAGTCGCGCACGCGGCGTCGGATCATCTCAAGCGCAGCAGTCGAAGCCCACAGCCGGATGCGCTCGCGGTTGCCGGGGAAGCGGAATTGGCGCACCTGCGTGCCGCGCTCGTCGGCGATGGCGATGAAGACAATCCCGACGGGCTTTTCCGCGCTGCCTCCGCCCGGCCCCGCGATCCCCGTGATGCCGATGCCGATGGAGGCGCCCGAGCGGCGGCGAATCCCTTCCGCCATCGCCTGGGCCACGGGCTTCGAAACGGCGCCGTTTTCCTTGATCAGTATCTCAGGCACGCCCGCGAGCTTGGTCTTCAACGGGTTCGAGTAGCAGACGGCTCCGCCCAGAAAGTAATTGGAGCTGCCCGGCGTGCGGGTCAGGCGCTCGGCGAGCAAGCCGCCCGTGCAGCTTTCCGCCGCGGCCACGGTCTTCTGTTTCATCATCAGGAACATGCCCACGACCTCTTCCAGTGACTCGCCTTGGGTCGAATAGACATTATCGCCGAGGGCGACTTCGATCTTGTCGGCCAGCGGCGCAAGCAGCGCTTCGGCATCGGCTTCGGTTGCGGCGCGGGCACGCAGGTGGATTTCAATCGAGCCGAGCGTGGCGAGGATGGTCGTTGCAGGATTCTGGCATTCGCGGTAAATCGGCGCGATGCGCTTGTCCACTTCCGATTCCGGCAGGCCGACAACTTTGATGAGCCGCGTGCGAATCCGCTCGCCCGAGGCGCGCGGCGCGAGTCGCGGCAGGCAGGCCGATTCAAAAAGCGCTTCCAGTTCCCAGGGTGGGCCGGGCAGCAGGACGATCAGGGCTTCGCCGTGCTCGATCCAAAGGCCGGGCGCGGTGCCGTTCTTGTTTTCCAGCCACTCGGCGCCTTCGGGCACCAGCGCCTGACGAAGGTTGTTGGGGCTCATGGTGCGGCCCACGCGCGCGAAGCGCTTCTCAAGCTGCTGGCGGATTTCGGGAACCTCGCGCAGCGGCCGCGCGAGCACTGCCGCCACCACGTCGCGATTCACGTCGTCTTCCGTAGGTCCGAGCCCGCCGGTCAGAATGATCAGTCGGGAACGGTTCAGCGCCTCACGCAGCACGCCCGCCAATCGTTCGCGGTCGTCGCCCACCACGGTTTTGAGCCGCACTTCGATGCCGAGCGCGTTCAGTTTATCGGTGAGAAAAAGAGAGTTCGTGTCCAGGCGCTGGGGCGTGAGAAGCTCGGAGCCGACGGCGATGATTTCCGCATCCATTGAAGATCAATGACGAGTGATGAGTGAAGATTGACGAGCAAAGGTCTTTGGGGCCAGCGCCTGAGGCCGTGCAGCTTCGGGATTACGAGTCTCGTCACTTGCCACTTGTCACTCGTCACTTCAGTAGTGGCTTGCCTTCAATATCCAGGAACAGTTCCAGCAGGGAATTGCTGGTCGCCAGAATCATGGACCGGTGCGAAGTAAAAGCCAGCCCAACGATTCCGGGGCCTGAAATAGCCAGTTCCGGTCGCGCATCAGGCGTCAGCCGAACCACCCCGCGGCGCCCTTCCAGCGAGGCGGCCACGTAGAGGTTGCCCTGTTTATCGAAGGCGATGCCCTGCGCGCGGCCCAGCCCGCGGAAAAAGGAGCTGACCTCTCCCGCCGGATTGATCCGGTAAACGTGGTCGAAGCTCGACGTCGTGGGCCCGGTCACGTACAGGCAGGAGTCCGGGCCGAGAGCCAGGTGATAAGCGGCGACGCTCGGCTCCAGCGTGGCGAAAACAAAAATCTGCCGGTCGGGTGCGATCTTGAAGATCGTGCCGCTGCGGTCGCCGACGTAGAGATTGCCGTCCTTGTCGAAAGCAATGCCGGTGGCGATGCCCATTCCCTGCGCGTAGGTGGAGCGCTCGCCGCTCGGCGTCGCTTGAAAAACGGTTCCGTCCATGCGGCTGGAGACGTAGAGAATCCCGTCGCTATCCAAAGCCAGGCCGGTGGCGTTCATGATGTCTTTGAGGAATGGCCGCATGTCGTGGCGACTGTCAATCCTGTACACGGCGACGGGAACCTTCTGGCCGCGTGGCCCGCTGAAGGTGGAAAAAATGTTTCCCGCGGCGTCCACGACGGGGTTCGCGACCGGATGAAGGTTCTCGGCGATGGTCATCCCTACAGTCACGGAGGCGGGCGGGCTGGTGGCGCCCTCGGCCTCGACGGTCAGGTTGCCGCTCGATGCCCCTTCGGGCACGCGAACGACCAGGCGCTGAGGGGAGGCTACCAGCAGGCTCGCGGTGCGGTCGCCGAAGCGCACCACCGGGCGCGAGCGCCCGTTGACGGCAAACCCGCGGCCGCGAATCGCGACCTCGCCTCCCGCGATCGCCGCACCGGGCACTACCTGCTCAATCAGAGGCTTGGGGCTGGCTGATTTCTCCATGCGTAACTTTTTCCAAAACTGCGCTCGCTTGTCCCTGCCTTCCGACGAACTCATCTGAAAATTAATCCCAAGACCGTGAGCGCCGCGAGCGAGTATCCGCCCGCGACCACATCATCCAATATGATACCCCAACCGCCGGGAAGACGCTCGGCACGACGCGCGGGAAAGGGCTTGAGAATATCGAAGACCCGAAAAAGCAGAAAGCCCGCCAGCAGCCATTTCCAGCCGGCGTCGGGATGAACGAGAAAGGTGAGCATCTGGCCCACCACCTCGTCAATTACCACCTGCCCGGGGTCCTTGCGGCCAAAGTATTTCTCGGCGTCGGTCGCCGCTCCGATTCCGATGGCGCAGATCGCGGCCGCGGCAAAAATCAGGACGACGCTCCTCCACGGTTGGGGTGAAGGAAGTTGACCAATCGCCGCCGCCAGTCCCACGCCCACCAGGGCGCCCGCCGTTCCCGGCGCGATGGGCAGAAAACCGGCTCCGGCGCACGTCGCGATCCAAACCGACGCGGTGCGTTTCCTAGCCACCGTTCTCCTTCGCCGGATCGGCAGGCTCGGCCTCGGCGGCTTCGTCTTCCGCGCCCAGCGGCGTTGAAATTCTGTAGCGGCCCGAGAGCCAGTTGTCCAGGTCAATCCACCGGCATCGCTCGCTGCAAAAGGGGCGAAACGGATTGCCTTCCCACACCGTCTCTCGCTTGCAGGTCGGGCAGCGCATGGCCAGCCTACAGGCCGACTGGAGCCGCGGGCTGAATCTGCACGATGCGCGGCGAGGGCAGCAACGGCCGCGGCCGGGAAGCGCGCTTGGCAAAAGTCTCCGCTTCCAGGCGCGCGACGAGGTCGTAATCGGAGGCTTCCACGAGCGTGGCCCAGCGGAACTCGCCCGCCTCGGGCTCCGCGCCCGCGAATTCGTTAATCAGAACCCGCCCGTCTATTTCCGGCGCCTGCGATTCCAGTCGTCCCATGAAGAGCAAATCGGTTTCTTCCGAGCGGCCTTCGACCAGCACGGGCAGCCGTTGGCCGATCTTTTGGCGCAACTTCCGCCGCGAAATCTTTTTCTGCAAAGCCAGCAATTGGCGCTGCCGCCGCTTGGCGGTTCGCGCCGGAACATGATTGGGGAGAGCGTAGGAGCCGCTGGTCTCTTCGTTCGAATAGAGAAACACTCCCAGGTGATCGAACTCCGCCGCACTCACAAAATCGAGCAGCGCTTTGAAATCGACTTCCGTTTCGCCCGGGAACCCGACGATGAAAGACGTGCGCAGCGCCACGCCGGGAATCGCGCGGCGAATCTTTTCCAACTGCTTCAGAAAATGGCCGCCGTTCGACCCGCGCCGCATCAGCTTGAGCATGTTGCCGCTCGCATGCTGGAGCGGAATGTCGAAATACTTCGAGAGCTTTGTCGTCTCCGCCACCGCCGCAATCAGCGCCTCGGTCAGGCGATTGGGGTAGCAATAAAGAAAACGCACCCAGACCAGCTCGGGGATTTTCCCCAACTCGCGCAGAAGCGCCGCCAGGCCGTCACGCAAGCCCAGGTCCTCGCCGTAGCTGGTGGTGTCCTGCCCGATCAGCGTAATCTCGCCCACGCCCTGTTGCGCCAGGCTTTCCACCTCGCGAACCACCGACTCGAATCGCCGCGAGCGGAACTTGCCGCGCATCTGCGGAATCACGCAGAACGAGCACGGGTGGTCGCAGCCTTCGGCGATTTTGACGTAGGCCGAATAGGCGGGCGTCGAGAGCACGCGCGGCGTGAACTCGTGGTAGAGATACGGCTCGATGGGCGCGGCCGACTCGCGCCCTGCGCTTTCAAACGCGCAGGCGTCGAGCACGCGCTCAATTTCGTTGGTGCCGATGACGTAGTCCACTTCGGGAATGTCTTTGAGAATTTCCTTCCGGTAGCGCTCGACCAGGCAGCCGGCCACCACCAGCCGCCGCGCCGAGCCTGACTTCTTCAGCTCGGCCATCTCGAGAATGGTGTCAATGGATTCGCGCTTGGCGGGTTCGATGAAGCTGCAGGTGTTGACGATGATGACCTCGGCGTCCTCGGCTCGCGGCGTAAGCTCGTAGCCCTGCCGCTCCAGAATGCCAAGCATCACTTCGCTGTCCACCAGGTTCTTGGGACAGCCCAAACTGACCACTCCAACTTTGGGCATAGTTTGATCGGTCCACGAGCGCCGAAACACGACCTGAGCAGCCTGAGCTGAAATTCTAGCACAGTTTGCGCGACTGGGGCGCGGAGTGCGGGGCTGAGAGGGTCAGAAGAGTCTCGCAGAGGCCATCAGAGAAAAATACGGAAATCGCAGCGGCGCCGGCCGGCACTAGTGAACAGTGATTCCCGGCGACAGGTGCCACACCAGAACCTTTTTCGCCGTGGTGGCGGCGATGTACTGGCTGTTGGGCGAAAAAGCTGCGGTCAGGACGGGCTCCTGGCTTTCGCGAAGCGTTCGCAGCAGCTCGCCCGTTTCAGCCGACCACACGCGCACCGTCTTGTCATCGCCGCAAGAGACCACCCACTGGCCGTTGGGCGAGAATTCCGCCCAGCGGACGGCGCCGTCGTGCCCGCTCAGCGTATGCTCCAGATTCCACCCCGAGGTGGAATAGATTCGCACTTTGCCGTCTTCCGAGGCCGTCACTACTTTGGAACCATCGCGCGAGAACTGCATGCTCAGCACGGTTCTCTGATGTCCTTTCAAGGCGCTCACGAATTCGTTGCTGGGGCGGGCGACGACGACGGGATCGGGCTGGCTGCTCGCCTCGACTTGCGCCAGCAGCAGCCAGCGGCCGTCCGGCGAAAAAGTGAAGAGATTGACCGATCGCGTGAGCGGCGGGACCTTGAGGGCGCCGCCCTTACCTGTCACCGGATCCCACAACTCAAAGATGTTCTGGCGGCTCATTCCCAGGTAGCGGATGTCGGGAAACCAGCGCGCCGCGCCGTACTTGCCGGAAGGGTCCACGGCCTGAACCTTTCCCAACAGAGCATCCTTGTTCGCGTCCCAGCGGATCGCGAGCTCGGGCGTCCGCCGCGAGTTCTTCTTTGAACGCGAAGCCACATCGCCCCAGCCGAGAATGAAGAGCTCGCCGGGACTCAGGAAATTTGCCGATTCGATTTCCAGGTCTGTGACGCCGTCCACATGCGGATTCAGGACCTTGGGCGCGCCCTGGTTGCGCAGATCCATCAACGCCACCTGGCCGCCGTTCACGACGGCCAGCACCGAGCTATCAGGTGAGAAAGCGCCGGCGGGAGAATAAGTAAGCGCCAGATGGCCCTCGGACGACCCGTACATGACCCACGAGAGCGGCTGGTGCGGCGCTTCCGCCCTTTCCACCTGCGCCAAGGCCGGACAGGCCGCCAGGGAGCAGCAAAACCACACGATAAGAAAACTGGCGCTCACGCCAGGCTGCAACCCGCTCGAATGCCCCGCCACCGTTCCTTTGAGACGGTCAGACAATCTCACCTCGCGCGATGCGGCTGACCAGTTCGCGGTCGGCCTCGAGGAAATTGAAAGTGGGAAGCTCGGCGCGCTTGGCCCAGGTGATGGCCTCGAAGACCTGATTCCGCGCTTCGCCGCGAAATGACGGCACGGAGAAAAAGACGACTTCGACGTAGCGGTCGGGATACCGGTGCCGCAGCCGGAAAACCTCGCCTCCGATTTCGGCTTCGATGGCCAACTCCTCCTTGAGCTCGCGGCGAAGCGCCGGCTTCAACTCTTCGCCGTCCCGCACCTTGCCGCCGGGAAACTCCCACTGCAAGCCGTAAGCGTCCGAGCGGTGCCTCTGACAGATTAGAATCTGGTCATCCCTGGTCAAGATGCCCGCGGTCACGAGAATGGGTTTCGTTTCAGTCATGGAAGGGGGACTGCTTACAGTCCGTCTGCGTGTCCTGCGCGGCCACGATTGTCCATTTTCCATTCCGCTTCAGCCACGTGTCCGTCCAAACCTGACATTTCCTGTAATCCTTCCCGTCGCGGGATTTTCGTATTGAACTTTCGGCGCCGTAAACCAAGGCAATATTATCGCCAAAGAAGCGGACCCTGGCGTCGTTCAAGCGGCAGTTCCGAGCTTGAACTTTTGAAGGCTTATTGCTTTCCAACTCCTCGGCCTTGGAATAGCGCTTTCCATCCGTCGAAGTCCCTTGAAAATCATCAGCCAGGATGGTTTGGGGGATTCCTTTGTAAGTGCAGGCCTCTTCCGCCCATTGGCGTTCCCAGGAAATGATCTGTTGCGCGGTGGCATCACTTGGCGCTGCCCACTTTCCCTCCTGCGCTTGGGCGGGAACAATCATCAGCCAAGTTGCTGCGACGGCTGTGAGGTATTTGGATAAGCTGATAATCACGTTTGCCTCCACCTTCTCAATCTCTAAAGTTTGCCAGGCCGCAGCCGAGGAGGCTGAAACCTCTGTGATGTTGCCGCTGGCTTGCCTACCAATTGGTGAATGAGCCGTCCGGCCGCTCCAGCATGGGAATGGGCCGCACGCGCTCGGTGATTTCCGCCTGAAGCTCGAGCGGCTTGGTGTCGAGCGTCACGCCGAGTCCCGGGCGGCGGTTCGGCCACATCTTGCCGTTGCGAAAGTCGTAGCACTCCGGCAGGTGAAGATATTTCCGCATGCCGTCGCCAAGCATTTCCATCAGGACCGGCCCCGAAAAGACCCCGCAGGTATGCACCAGCGCGGCCTCCGAGACCGGACCGGTGAAGTGGGGGATCAGGCCGACGTAATGCGTTTCGCACAGCGCGGCAATCTTCATGTATTCGGTGATTCCGCCGACGTTGGGCAGGGTGACGCGCGCGTAGTCAATCAAATTGTTTTCCACCAGCTCGTTGATGTCCCAGCGAGAGCCGAATTGTTCGCCCACCGCGATAGGGACTTTGACCTTCTGCCGCAATTCGCGATAGACGCCGGGATTTTCCGAGCGCACCAAATCTTCGGCGAAATAAGGTTCGAGCGGCTCGATCAGCGTCGCGAGGCGCACCGCGTCGGGGAAATCCAGCCGGGTGTGAAAGTCGAGCGCCCAATCGCCGTCCTTGCCCACGCCCTCCCGGCTCTGCACGCCGTCCTCGTAGGTCTGGCGGGCCGCCCAGTGAGGATTGACTGGCTGGCCGCGCGGCGGGCTGGCGGTCGCGGCGGCGAAGGCG